>Ga0209211_10008559_pt1 | contig 13944 bp, 13 predicted proteins | sample RifGroA2_FD_183992 | JGI IMG/M metagenome (GOLD analysis project Ga0209211, IMG submission 183992) | Groundwater microbial communities from Rifle, Colorado, USA - Groundwater A2 (SPAdes) (version 2) | ecosystem: Environmental > Aquatic > Deep subsurface > Groundwater | place: Rifle, Colorado...
GATTAATGATAGTTTGTCTTTCTTTTTCTATAAAATGGGGACTCGCGTCTAATTCAGGCGCAAGCAAACTGTCTTTATCCAGCCCTTCCTTGTCCCAATTCATGAATTCGCTTATGACATTTTCAAAATAGTTTGCCAGCTTTTCATTATTAACCAGAATATTGGTTTGATTATTTTGCAATCCGTAATTATTCTTGAATCTTGTTCTTTTTTGAGACGGCAATTCAGGCGTCGTCGCTTTAATTTCTTCAACCAATCCGAAATCTATTTTTAAAGGCGGTAAATCCGGCTCCGGGAAATAACGATAATCGTGAGATTCTTCTTTACTCCTCTGGGAAATGGTTTGCCCCTTCGTTTCACTCCAGCCGCGAGTTTCTTGCGCTATTTTTTTGCCTTCGCTAAGCAATTCCGATTGCCTTTTAATTTCATAATCAATCGCGTCGCGAACGGCTTTAAAAGAATTTAAATTTTTTACTTCAACTTTTACGCCCAATTTTTCAGAACCGGCCGGCTTCATAGAAATATTGGCTTCTACTCTCATCTGTCCCTTTTCCATATTGGCGTCGGAAACGCCCCAGTACCGCAATATTAATTGAAGTTCCTGCGCGAAAGCCGACGCCTCTTCTCCAGAATGCAAATCCGGTTCGGTTACAAGTTCCATTAAGGGAATACCGGCGCGATTAAAATCAACCAATGAATGGCCGACATGGCTAAAATGAATAAGCCGCCCTGTATCTTCTTCAAGATGAACACGAGTTATTCTAACTTCTTTGTCAAAACCGGGAATTTTTAATTTTCCTCCAAGACAAATTGGTTCATCATATTGAGAAATTTGGTACCCTTTCGGAAGATCGGGATAAAAATAATTTTTCCTGTCCCACTTGGTAATTTCCGATATTTTACTTCCAAACGCCAGCCCCACTTTGATAACATGATTTACCGCTTCTTTGTTTATAACCGGAAGCGTTCCCGGAGCTCCGGTGCAAATCGGACAAATATTAATATTGGGATGTCTTTCATCCGGATCATTTTTGGAAGCGCAAAACATCTTAGTTTTCGTTTTGAGCTCCGCGTGTATTTCTAAACCGATAACCGGTTCATATGTAGCCATACGTTCAAAATAACACAAAATTTTAAATAAAAAAAGCCCGAAAATGGGCTTATCTTTTTCTCCCTGCGGGAGATGTCCCGGAGGGACACAAAATTTCTAAGATATCGTTGAAAATTTCTTCTTTGCCGCGATTGCCGTCAATATGAATGACTAAACCTAAATTATCAAAATATTTAATTGCTTCTTCAACATCGGTTTTGTACCAGTTAAATATTTTGTCAATCGCTTCTTCAGTTGTATTTTCGGCCCTGATTTCGAGCGGTTTGCCGCACTCCGGACAAATCGGATGCTTAACCAATTTCTCGTCGCAGAAAGAAATTTCACAATCATCACAAACTCGCCTCAATAAAATTCTTTCTTTCGCCAATTCTTCGCTGATGTCTATAGCGATCATTAGCGGTTTCCGACTAAGAAGTCCCAATATATCCATAAGCGCTTTAGCTTCGCCTAATTTTTTGGGCGTTCCGCTAAACACTATCGGTTCAAACTTTTCCAGCTTAATCAAACTTTGAGTAAACAAAAACTTGATAATCACCTCCGGCGCCAAATTGCCTTTGCCCAAACTTTCGGCTAAAACCGGAAATCTGGATGACAGCCGCCTTAATTCATAACCGCTGCCGAAAAACTTAAAACCGCATAAATCCTGAAGCATCCGCCCTTGGGTGTCTTTTCCGGCTCCGGGCCGGCCTTGAATAATAACCGTTTTACATTCAAAACTCTCGTTATAAAACGGTTTCGGGCGATCGTTAATATGCGGGTTAACCTTTTTTATGTTTTCAATTAAGTCGCGAATTGCCGTTCGTCCCCTTCTGAAAACATCAATATGATCTTTTATAAAATCAATAACCTGTCGTTCGGTATTGAAAATAAGACTGGGATTATCGGATAACATTTTAATCATAAAAGTGGAGTTATTATCCAGCAGGCCTTCAGAGTGAGGACCGATAATGACTAATTTGGGAATAGACTTAAGCCACATGACAACAGTTTCGCTGGTGGTACCGCCGGAGGCCTCCGACGCCGGTCTCGAAACCACAAAATCAGCTTTTCTAACAGCTCTTAAGCTATGCGCTAAAAGCAATTCTTTTTTAGAATATTCAGAAAATCTGCCTTGATTGCGAAGTTTTTTCATTTCCAGTCCGTAAATAGTTTGCGGCCGGCCGCAAGATTCTAAAATTTCAAAGGTATCGCCGATTATGGTGAAATTATTTTTTCTAAGAAAGCCATCAAGCTTATTTTTAGTGTGGAAAGCCGATGCCGGGTCGCGTTCAATGGGGCCGGAGCGATAGCAGCTTACCATGATAAATTTTTCCTTTCGGGATACTTCTTGTAAACGAATTCAAAAAATTCTTCCGCGCTCCTGAAAAAACCGGTATTGAAGAATGATATGAAGGGGCTTCTTTCTTTGCCCAGATAAACGGTCCACTCTTCCTTTGTTCTGATATAACTGCGATGAGTTTCATGGTCAACGCCCGGCGATGGGACCACTTCCGGCCAGATGTTAACGCCAAAATCGCATTGCTCTACAAACCAGTCTAAATCTCGGTTTACAACATGGTTATCAATTGTCTGTATCTCTTCATCGTAAAATTTGTCTATTGGGGTTACGCCGACAACTTCAACGGAGAGCGGACTGAAAACGTTAAGCGGTTTGTCCAACTCTTTTATGAAATCATTTATAGTCACACGTTTTTCCGGAGCTCTAAAATGAGAGATTGGCATCTTTACATATATGGTCTCGATTTCCGGATGAAAAATCAGCTTATACAGAGTCCAAACCGGCTGGCCGGTAGGCAGGGCAAAAAATGATTTACGTCTTGTATTCGCCAGTCCTCTGGTAAATTCAACTTCAATATTCTGCCAATAGAGAATTTTTGTATAAGTAAGTTTTTCTAAAGACCACTGCTCTCTTTGAGTCAGACGATTATAGATATGCCGGAAGTCATCGATAAAAGTGATGTATAAATCAGCGGGGAATTCATCAAGAAAGCTATCCAGAAACCGGTCGGAAGTCAGCCAGAAAATTTCTTTCCCGAACAACCAGCTATGCATATTAATGATAACAGCGTCGTAATCATGCAAGCGCGTCCTAATGGCATTCGCAATCTTGGTAAATATGGTAGAGCGTAAAGCCGCGAGAAAAGCTTTGTCGGCATGAAGTATATGTTTAAGATTTATTTTATATCCGATATCGTCGGCCTGTTTAATCATAATTCGGCCGATATCAAAAACTTCTATTTTTTTACCGCGACTGTCGCTATAATTAACAAGATCTCCGCAGTATCTTTTTCGATCACACCCAGAAATTCCGGAAGTAAACACCAGTTTCATTGTTTTCCCCTGTTTTTAAAGAACAAATAATTTTATACTTTTTAACATAATAATTAAAAAATGGCAACAAAAACCCCATTTTATAAAATGGGGAAATTAATAATTTAAACTTTCTTGTATTCGGTCTCCAGCGTAAAAGTGCTGTCTTTAAGCGCAACAATTTTATAATCGCTAAAAATATTAGGAGCAATGAAATAAAGACATAAAAACATTTTGACGGCCAAATTTCTGATTTCCACTTCCGCGTGCGGAGAAGAACGCAACTCGTCAATAAAGCGCCATGACCGCAAGTTGGCCGTAAAATAGATATGGGTTTCCGTTTCATTCGGCAAACAAGCGCGCGCCGCTTGATTTTGGGCCTTGCGTTTTTCGGTAGCGCTCATCTCCTTAAATTCAGGATGGCTTGCCGTAAAATAATTATTCAATACCTGCCGCCGCTCTTCATATTCCGCTTCGGACATTTCAATCCATCTTTCAAACATGTTATGCAACGGCAGATAATTTTGATATTCCGGCCGCTCAACGAACCTTAAAATTTTGCCATCAACGTACCGTTGGGACAACTGCGACGGACCGTCAACAATACGATGCCTTACAAGTTCGTGAGTTAAGGAACGGCTAACGCCGTAAATAAACAAAGTAACATTCGGGTGCTCAATGACGCTGCCGTGCTTCTGCTCTTTTATGTTTTTAAGATACTTTTTACAATCCTCTTCGGTGTTTTTGGTGCGACCCGAACCATAACTGGCGTAACAAGCCTGACCGGCCATTTTAACAATTGCTTCGGTTTCATTTAACCAGTGTGGATCATCGGCATACTGTTCAAAAGCGTACTCATCGTCAAAACCGGAAAGAAATGGCCTTAGCGCTTCAACTTCAACCGTTATAGTTTTCGCGCTGGCAACAAGTCCCGGCTCTTGTAAATATTTAACGCCTTTCTCGGAAGTCCTGTAAACCTTCGGCGTAAATCTTGGCCATTTTCGGCCAGAAGAGTCAACGTAAAAATCCCCCCCTAATCCTTCAAAAAGTTTCTCGGCCCTCATCCCTGCCCCCTGTTCTTATCGTACAAAAATTTCAAAATCGTTTTGAGCACCTCATTAAAAACTTCATTTGCTGATTTAGAAGCGTCAATAATTACCCATCTGCCGTCGGGATCGTTTTCCGCTTGTTCAAGATAGCCATTCCGGACGCAATGATGGAAATTTATCGCTTCAAGTTCAAACCTGGTTTCCGGTTTCTTGCGTCTTAAACCGATTTCCGGGTTAATATCTAAAAGAATAATCAGGTCAAAATTGACGTTTTGTCTTGCCTTGGCATCTCTGATAAGAATATCAGTAAGATCAAGGCCCCGGCCGTAGTGCTGATAAGCGATGGTGGAATAAGTTGAGCGATCGCAAAGAACAGTATCGCCTCTTTTAAGTGCGGGAATGATTATTTCGGAAAAATGTTCTGCCCTGCCATCAATAAAAATCGCCAGTTCCTCTTTGGGCGTTAAAAAATGGTCGGGATTCAGCAAAATATCGCGGGCATGACCCCGAGGTTCTTTGGTTTCGACTACATTATATTCTCTTTTTCGTAAAGTATCGCCAAGCGCTATTATCAACGTGGATTTACCTGCTCCTTCGCATCCCTCAAAAAGAATTAGTTTTCCCGGATATTCATGCGACATCTGCTCTCTCCTTTACGGTTAAATTAAGTTTTTCAGTTATAAAACCAACAACTTGGGCGCGGAGCGACCTAAATTCCGGATCGTGCGAAGAATTATCCAGTTCAAAATCGGCCATCGGCCTCAAGGCATCAATCAAGCTTTCCGCCTCCGCGGATTGTTCCATAAGAAACTCTTCCCAGGTCTTTTCGGCGTCGCCGGGCCGGTCGTTTCTAATAACCAATCTCTTATGCGCCTCTTCCGGCGGCGCGTAAACATAGCCGAGAAAACTGTTCAGCAAATTTTTTAGCATTTCCACGTCTTTTGGCCGGCGAACACCGTCTAAATAAACAATATCCGCCGGATCGGCCAAAACCCGTTTAAAAATTATATTGCCTAGCAGGTTTTCACCGAAGGCCTGACGCAAAATTGTGGAAAGCAGCTGCTGGTTAGGCCGCGATTTTTCAAGGCAAAGTAAATTCAATACCTCGCTAAGCGGATCGGAAAAATGATGGATAGAAACAGCTAATTTTCCGGCAAGCGCCTCTTTAGCGGCTATGTAACTGCTTTCTTTTCCCGTAGCCGTATGGCCAATGATGGCAAGATAGAGTTTCATGTTATTTTTCTTCTTCATATTTTAGCGTAATTTTTGGAATATTGCGAAATGGACCGCCAGGACCTTGAAGAAAATTTACGGCTTTTTGCAATGTCGTTAAAACCTCCGTAACATCAATAAATTCCAAATCAACGCTTTTTTGTTTGCAGAGTTCTCTCACATGATCAAACCCTAAAGCGTTGTTATAAGTTCCGATATAGCGCAATGTTTTAACATTTTTTGATACCACTTTCCTGACGCATGGATAACATGGATTACCAATAATGGTAGCCACGCCATTTTTAATTCTAGACAAATCAAGGCAGTTTAAAAGCGCATTTTCTTCGCCATGGTTGGTTCTTATACAGTGACCTTCAACCATGAGGTGGCCGATATCGTCGCAATGAGGAAGACCAGATGGAGCGCCGTTATATCCGCCGGCGATTAAAATATTATCAATATCCCTTATAACCGTTGAAGTGCGCAAACGATCGCAAGTACCGCGACAAGCGAAAACCAAAGCGATTAAATCAAAGTATTCGTCAACAGTTAATCTGGGCGATTTTGGATTCATCTTTTCGCTCCCTTTTGACTTGTTAAACAACAAACAGTTTTGAAATTTTAACTTAAAGATTTTTTTAAAACAATATTGACAAAAATAATTTTTGTTTTTTAATAAAAATAGCGAAAAGATTGTTTTCTGAAGCTTATGAAGTCATTTTAGCATGGTTTGTCTTCATTTGCTTGCTATAGCAAGCAAATGAAGACAATAAAACGCCGAAACGGACAGCGAGGTCGCCGCTGGGCGACCGAACGCGCGAAGAAAATATTTTTTCCGTTATTTTAAAACTTCAATTCCCATTGAACGCGCGGTTCCCATGATGATTTTTTCCGCCGCCGCTAAATTGTTGGCGTTTAAATCAACGAATTTTTTTTCGGCGATTTCCCGAACTTGAGCCATGGTTACTTTGCCAACTTTTTCTTTTTTAGGATTGCCGCTTCCCTTTTCAATTCCGGCCGCTTTTTTAAGTAGCGATGCCGCCGGCGACGTTTTAAATTTCATTTCATAAGTCCGGTCTTCAAAAACGGTAATTTCCACCGGAACGATGTCGCCGGCCATATCTTTAGTCGCCGTATTGAATTTGCTGACGAACTCGCCGATGTTAAGACCGTGCGAGCCCAAAGCCGGACCAACCGGCGGTGCTGGCGTCGCCGCCCCCGCCAGAATTTGCAATTTGATTATAGTTTTAACTTTTTTAGCCATAAATTTTTATAATTTTTTAATCTGGAGCGAATCAAGTTCCACCGCCGTTTCGCGTCCGAACATTGAAATCATAACTTTTACTTTACCGCGCTCTTCATCAATGGCGCTTACTTTGCCGTCAAAGTCCTTAAACGGCCCGTCAACAATTTTTACCGGATCGCCGACTGAAAATTCAATTTTATATTTTGATTCGCCGGCTCCCACCATCCGTTTTTGAAGTTCCTTGATTTCATCGGAAGAAACCGGAATAGGCACCGTGCCGGCGCCGATAAAACCGGTTACATTCGGCGTGTTTCTGACCACATACCAAGAAGCGTCGGTAACGATCATTTCCACCAAAACATATCCCGGATAAATTTTTTCTTCAATAGTGCGCCGTTTGCCGTTTTTAATTTTAATCTTTTTTTCCTTGGGAACCAAAACATTAAAAATTTTATCAGCCATATCCAGGGATTCAATTCTCTGCTTTAAGTTTCGCGCCACCGCGTCTTCATACCCCGAATAAGTATGGAGCACGTACCAATTTCTTCCTTTTGAGATTTGCTTCGCCATTTATTTAAATAAGAAGATATTAAATAAATAGGTAAAAATAAAGTCCAGAGCGCCCAAAAACGCCGCCACCGCCAGAGAAACAGCAATAACCACTATCGTATAATTAATAGTGTCACTCCTGGTCGGCCACCTTACTTTGGCCATTTCCACCCTTACTTCTTTAAAATATTGTTTTATCTGCTCAAACATAGTTTATATCTAATTTTAAAAAGCCCGCGGGCTTTTTTCTTTAAGTCCACAATATCAATAAATTAGTTTTTTGTCAAATATCCAAATTTTTCACCGCTTTGGCGTGCATCTGGATAAATCTTTTGCGAGGCGCCACTTCGTCGCCCATTAAAACGTCGAAAACCTTGTTGGCTTTTTCGGCGTCTTCAACCATTACTTTTTTCATTGTCCGATTTTCCGGATTCATCGTGGTTTCCCAAAGCTGGTCCGGATTCATTTCGCCAAGGCCTTTGTAGCGCTGAATATTTGGATTTAATATTTTGTCTTTTTTAAAAGCGCCCAAAATTTCTTCTTTGTCCTCGTCGGTATAGGCATATTCGTTTCTTTTGCCGCTTGAAATTTTATAAAGCGGCGGCTCGGCAATGTAAATATGGCCCTGGTTGATGAGCTCGGGAAAATATCGGAAAAATAAAGTTAAAAGCAGGGTTCTGATGTGGGCGCCGTCAACATCGGCGTCGGTCATAATTACAACCCGATGATATCGTAATTTTGAAATATCAAACTCCTCGGCAATGGCTGTGCCCATAGCTATAACAAGGGCTCTGATTTCTTTAAAAGCCAAAATTTTGTCAATTCTCGCTTTTTCAACGTTTAAAATTTTACCGCGCAAAGGCAAAATCGCCTGAAAATGGCGATCGCGCCCCTGGCGGGCACTTCCTCCGGCGGAATCGCCTTCAACGATAAAAAGTTCCGATTCGGACGGGTCCTTGCTTGAACAATCGGCAAGTTTTCCCGGCAAAGCTAATCCTTCCAAAATCCCCTTTCGCAGTACCGTTTCCCTCGCCGCTTTGGCCGCTTTTCTGGCTTTTGACGCCAAAATCGTTTTTTCCAAAATTTTTCTGGCATCGGCTGGATTTTTTTCAAGCCATTCGCCTAAACTGTCGCCTATCGCCGCTTCCACGGCAGTTCGGGCTTCCGGATTACCCAGCCGGGCTTTGGTTTGGCCTTCAAATTGCGGTTCTCGTAATTTTACGGAGAGAACCACCGAAAGCCCCTCTCTGACATCATCGCCGGTCAAATTTTCTTCAGATTCTTTAATATAACCATTTTTTCTGGCGTAATCATTTAGCGTTCTCGTTAATGCCGTTCTAAAGCCGGTTAAATGCATGCCACCTTCTCCGGTATGGATATTATTGGCAAAACTTAATTCTTCCGGCTGGATGTCTTCGGTATATTGAAAAGCGGTTTCAACTAAAATATCTTCAACGGTTTTTGAAATGTAAAAAATATTGTCGTGAATCGGTTTTTCGTCATGAACCAAAAATTTAACAAAAGATATCAACCCTCCGTCAAAATAAAAAGTATAGGAAGCGTGAGGTTCCGATCTTTCGTCGCTAAAAATAATTTTTACCCCTTTGGTTAAATATGCTTGTTCTCTTAAGTGGTCTAAAATTCTTTTGGAATCAAAAGTAATTTCTTTAAATACCTCCGGATCCGGATCGAAAGTTACAGTGGTACCGGTTTTTTTGTGTCCCTTCGGGACATCCCCCGCAGGGGGACATTTTCCAACTTTTTTAACTTTGGTAATGGCCTTGCCTCGTTCGTACTCTTGGGCCCAAACATAGCCGTCGCGGCAAACTTCGGCTTTCAGCCATTTGGAAAGAGCGTTAACAACTGAAACGCCGACGCCATGAAGCCCGCCGGATACTTTATACGACTGGCCACCAAATTTGCCACCGGCATGAAGCGTTGTCATAACGGTCTCAAGGGCAGATTTTTTGGTTTGCTTATGCGTTTCAACCGGAATGCCGCGGCCATCATCAATTACCTTTACTTTATTGCCGGACATAATAACAACATCAATATTTTTGGCGTAACCGGCTATTGCTTCATCGATAGAGTTATCAACCACTTCCCAAATTAAATGATGCAAGCCGTCAACGCCCGTTGAGCCGATATACATTCCGGGCCGTTTTCTCACCGGTTCAAGCCCCTCCAAAACATAAATATCTTTGGCGGTATAATTATTATTAGCTGATTGAATTTTTTTGATTATTTTTTTCGCCATTTTTATTATCTTAATTCCGCGTTAAATCTTTGGGCAGTTTTATTGTAAATTTTTTTCTGAATTTTATCCACTTCGGACGATAAAAGAGTTCTGTCGCTCTTTCTATATATAATGCGATATGTGTAGCTTAATTTATCGTTTCCAAATTTTTTCGGATTAGAATATTTATCCAGAAGCCGCACTTCTTCCACCAAATTGCCACCCAAATCCCTTATCAAATCAAAATAATCGTTGGGAACAAATTTTTTATCGACTATAAACGAAATGTCGCGGGTAACGGGGGGAAATTTAGAAACTTCTTGAAACTTATTGCCCAAGCGTAACTGTTTTTTCACCCTTTTATCTTGCGACCATAAAAGGCGAATATCGGGCAAATCCATGCTTAAAATAGCCAGCCGCTCAAGTCCGAACCCGAACGCCCAGCCGTTGTATTCTTTCGGATCAACGCCGAGATTTTTTAAAACAACTTTTCTTACCACGCCGGCGCCCAAAACTTCTATCCATCTGTCGGAAATCTTGATTTCCATTTCAATTGACGGGTCTGTGTACGGAAATTCGTCTATATTAAAACGATATTTAATATCTTTGCCAAAGATTGCCAGAGCTATTTCGGTTAAAACTTCTTTTAAATCATTTATGTTAATGATTCGGTTTTTTCTGCGGCACAAATACCAGCCGTCCATTTGATGGAATACATTCATATGCTGACGGTCTATTTCGTCTTTGCGATAAACCTTGCCATATGAATATGCGCCAACGGATTCGCCTTTTTTAATTTTGCCCTTTACCTTAGGTAGATTAAGATGATAATACCACATTACCGTGGTATGGGTGCGTAAAACATGATTTTTATCCACAAAATAAGTATCGGACGGGTTTCGAGCCGGATGGTTTTTAGGAAAATTAAAAAGGTCAAAACTCACATCGTATGGAATAATTTCGGGAACGTTTAGATTTTTCCAGCCTCCGGCTGGTCCGCCTTTGGCGGAAAATTCGGAAAAACGCGGCAAATTAATAATACGTTTTACAAGATCCGCCAAGGGACTGCCCGGAACGCGCGTTAAATCGGGCATGGCAAGAAAACGCTTTAACCTTTCGGCTTCGGGGTCATGCCTTTTTTGCAAATCCTCTATTAATTTTTTTTCCGATTTAAGAGTTGCCATATAATAAGTCCGAAACTGCCTGCTCCGACGCTAAAACCGACATAGAGAATTATAACTCCCAAAATGCCGGTATCGGCGGGATTAGTAAAAAAAATGATGCCTAAAAAAGAAGCCCAAGCTAAAACGCTTGAAAAAATAAGAGCCAATAAATAAGCTCGAGTCATGTCAATTTTCATGTATAAATTGTATCAAAATTTTATAGGAAAAGCAACATTTTTTAAGATGGGAAATTTAGGTTAATTTTTTCTTGAAGCTTCTTAGTATTACCATGCTTCAATAAACCGAAATAGGAACTAACTGTAGCCGGCATGAGTATGTTTTGGATTCTTCTTACAAGCCTTCTTTTTGTAGTTGTTCGTAAAACCCTGTGATCCGAAAAATTAACCCAACCAAGAAAATCAACGCCTGAAGCAAGAGTTTTAATTGTGACCTTTTGAGGGTGCAAATCTAACTTTAATTTTTCAGAAAGAAAATCTCGAATAAGAGAAATGAGATTTTTCAGTTCTTTTCGATTACTTAATAAAATAACAAAATCATCAGCATATCTGACATAATATTTGGCTTTAAGTTTGTGTTTTACGAATTGATCGAATTGGTTCATGTAAATATTCACAAATAACTGCGAGGTGAGATTGCCAAGAGGCAAGCCCATACCAGGTTTCGTGGAAAAACTTTTTATAATTTCTTCAAGTAGCCAGATAATCCGTTTATCCGGAATATATGAGTTTAAAATATCTAATAAAACTTTATGGTCAATACTCGCAAAGAATTTCTTAATGTCGCATTTCAGAATCCAACAGGTTCTGGTGTCGTTTTTACTCACTTTGTGAGCAAAATCGCAAAATCGATTTAGAGCTTTATGTGTGCCTTTGTTAATCCGGCAGGAATAAGAATCGGAAATGAATGTCTTATCGAAAAAAGGGTAAAGTACTCGATAGATCGCGTGATGTAGCAATCTATCCCTAACACTTGCTTTATGGATGTTTCTTGGTTTAGGATCAGAGATGTTGAAAGCATGATAGCCGCCGTGTCGGTAATTGCCCGAACACAAATCTTCGTGGAGAATAAAAAGGTTGTCTATCAGCTTTAGGGAAAATTCTTGAACGTCAGACTTGTTTCTTTTGCCTCGAATAAATTCATTCCACGCTTCAAGTAAATTCTCTATGTTTATAATATCTTCAAAAGTATGAACAAGTTGTTTTTTCATAATAATACATTTAAGACCCCCCCCCCAACCGGGTTATACCCCTAATCGAGAAAATTAAAAATCTTTATCTCATTTGGTTTCAATATTATCAAATACTGCCTAAAACACACCGACATTCACTTGGTCAGAAAATAGATACGCTTTTTGTGGAAATTATAGAAGCGCTCGCAACCGCTAGTTTTCTCGCGCGAGAAGAAAAACTGCCATATGTTCGTCTATCAATAAGAAAAGTGGATACACTAAAGATATTTTTAATGATGCTTTGGGAAACTAAATCCATTGATAATAAAAAATATATAATTTTATCGGAGAAAATAGATGAAATAGGCAGAATGCTTGGCGGTTGGAACGGTCAGCTACAAAAACAAAACTCTCCCAGCAGACCGGGAGAGAAATGAATAAAGTTGCGAGGGGCGACGAACACCCAGCGATTGTTGGCGTTCCAGAAGTTGTCGGGGTTGCCGTATTTGCTGTTCAGCCACCGCTTGTCGTTGCCGTGATTGACTTCGAACACCTTCAGGTTGCCGTCCGAATCGGTGCCGTATAGAGTGCCGCCTATGCCACTGTCCTTTGAATACTCTTGGGACTGTATAGAATTCGTGATCTAAAATCACCTAGCACCCTATACCAAGTATCTTCATTTTTTAAGTTTGCATGCACCACTCTATCTTAAACCGTAGTCGAAGATATTCTCGATGCATGGATACTAATTTCGGTAGCGGAAAGCCGTAGCCGTCCGCGTATTCACCTACTTTCAAAATAATCATAACATAAAAAAATAATTAAAAAAGTGCCGTCCCGCATCTGCGGGACGGCACTGAGCCGTTCCAAGGGCTAAATCCCAATGGTCAAACTAAGACCTAAGGGATCAAGACCCAAGGACTACTACTTGCGAGGGGCGACGAACACCCAGCGACCGTAGGCGAACCAGAAGCTGTCGGGGTAGCCGTAAATGCTGCGCAGCCACCGCAAGGCGTGGCCGAGATAGACTCCGAACACCTCCAGGTGGCCGCCCGAATCGGTGATGGGCTCCATAGCGATACGGAGCCATTCCCCGTAGGGCTGACCTGGATACTGCAGGCGCAGGGCGGGTCCGACTTCTGCTGGGCAAAGCTCCAAGCCGAGCTCGATGGCCCTGTCGTAGATCTGCTTTCTGGTAGCGCCGTTCTTGAAGCCCAGCTCGGCGACAGTCTTCACTACCAGGTCGATCTGGACTTCCGTCTCGCTGACCTTCACCTTGTTGAGGATCTGGTCGGCGTAGTCGCCGATGCGGTACCCGCTGGCCTTTAGGGCCTTGCGGTACTCGCCGGGCGACTTGTTAATGCCGAGAGTGATGGTCTTCCAGATAGCGAAGGACTTCTCTGCCACCTTGACGACGAGCTCACCGGACAGGAAGCGTTGCACGCCTTCCATGCCGCCGAGCTTGTTGACGATTGCTTCGACTTGTCCGAGGTTCAGTTCTCCGTACTTCATGGCTTCCTCCTCTCCGGCTGCTTGCCGGAAAGCTTCCCTCTTCCCGAGGTTATAGGGCCGATGCCAGAGGACCATCGCAATGATAGTCATAGCTATAAACTACCGAATAGATCAGGAGCTTATAGCTATGACTATCTCTTGTAAATAGGTTATTTAATGAATTAAAAAGAGCTTAAATTTTAGTTTAATTATATCACGGACGTAGCTATCTGTCAATAGTTGCGGGGGTTGGATTTGAACCAACGACCTCAAGGTTATGAGCCTTGCGAGCTACCAGACTGCTCTACCCCGCGTTGAAATTATATGATAATTTTGGTAAAATGGTCAAATATTGCCGATGTAGCTCAGCGGCAGAGCGGACGTTTCA
>Ga0209211_10008560_pt1 | contig 13943 bp, 15 predicted proteins | sample RifGroA2_FD_183992 | JGI IMG/M metagenome (GOLD analysis project Ga0209211, IMG submission 183992) | Groundwater microbial communities from Rifle, Colorado, USA - Groundwater A2 (SPAdes) (version 2) | ecosystem: Environmental > Aquatic > Deep subsurface > Groundwater | place: Rifle, Colorado...
GGGATGGATCTTTAACGTTCGACCCTTCTTGTTCTCTCTGTTCTCCATGCCCAGTCTCTTGTACAGAAACCGGACTTTCTCTCGAATGAGGTTGTAGATTCTGACTTGAATCTTCATGATGATATGCAATGGTTGATCGTCTCTCACGACCTTCTCCATTGTACGCCATCATGAGAATTCAAGGTATTTCGTAATTCACAGTTCTTCCGACACCCGATGCGTACGCCAACTTGGTGAAAAGCGTATTAGAAGAGAAAAAGTATCGCGCAATCGAACACCTCACCCTTGAATAGGGCTGGGCTAGGACCGTCCTAGCCCATAGCCCAATGCTCAAAAACCTCCAGCATCGTTGCAGGTAATAAGAAGTGGCCGCGCGAACCGAATGGAACGCGCGGCCTTCTTTAAGCTCCTCATAATACCTCATTGACTTCCTTCAAATGCCCTTCATAATGTCTTGCCTCCTCTTCAAGAAAATGCCTCGGAGTGGATTTCGGATCAGGTCCTACCTGTTTATCCCAAAAGTGAGGCGGCAATGATTGATAGGCAGACAGCATACCTTCTCCCGATTGCACCAACCTCTGATACATCTCGTCCCAGCCGGCTCCTTTGTACTGCTCTGCCGCTTTCCTGTTCTGCTCTTCAACATCTGAAACCCAATCTGGCGTAATCCCTTTCTTTACTGCCTCTGCTTTCTCAATGGACAAGGATTCCCACCCGATAATATGGGCGAGGACATCCTTTAGGCTCCACTCTCCGAACAGAGGTCTGTCTCGTAGCTCTTGCGGAAACCTGGCAATGGCCTTGAGAAAATCCTCCCTGGCCCTTCGATAATAGCCCAATGTATCTTCCATGCGTTTCCCCTCCATTCCATTACAAAATACCACCATCCTAGTTAGAATTCAATGCGAGCCAATCAAACATGCTGGGCGGTTTATTTTTAGTGGGTTTCGTGGCATAATGCGCATATATGAAGAAAGTGGAGGATCTGCCGAAAGCGTATAATCCGAAGGAGGTGGAGGACAAAATCTATAAACTCTGGGAAACTAGCGGTTTTTTTAATCCTGATAATCTGCCGGGCGACCGCAAAGAAACTTTTACTATAATCATGCCCCCAACCAATGCTAACGGCAATCTGCACGCCGGGCACGGTCTGGTAATGACTATAGAGGATATCATGGTTCGTTTTCACAGAATGCGTGGCAAAAAAACCTTATGGCTTCCTGGGAATGATCATGCCGGCTTTGAAACCCAAGTTGTGTATGAAAAAGTGTTAGAAAAACAAGGCCGGTCGCGTTTTGATATGGCTCCGGAGGATTTATACAAAGAAATCTGGGATTTCACTCAAAACAACCGCTCTCATATAAACTCGCAGGTGAGAAGTATAGGAGCCTCTTGCGACTGGTCTCGCGAAAAATTCACCCTTGATAAAGACATTGTAGAAACGGTCTACAACACGTTTGAGAAACTTTTCAAAGAAGGCTTGGTGTATAGGGGCAAAAGAATAGTGAGCTGGTGCCCTAAACACCAAACCAGCTTTTCTGATCTTGAAATAATCGATGAGGAACGGCTGGATAAATTTTACTATTTAAAGTACGGGCCTTTTGTTATTGGCACCGCGCGACCGGAAACCAAATTCGGCGACAAGTACGTGGTCATGCATCCGGCCGACAAAAGATACATACAATATACAGATGGGCAAAAGATTGAATTGGAATGGATAAACGGTCCTATTACTGCAACCGTAGTAAAAGACGAGGCAGTAGATATGGAATTCGGCACGGGAGTTATGACCATTACCCCCTGGCATGATGCCATAGACTTTGATATTGCGGAAAGACATGGTTTGGAAAAGGAACAAATTATTGACGAGCGAGGGAAGCTTCTCCCTATAGCTGGCGAATTTGCCGGAATGAAAATCGCAGAAGCCCGACCAAAAATTATAGAAAAGCTTAGCTCGAAGGGCTTAGTAGAAAAAATTGACGACAATTACAAACATACCGTAAGGCTTTGCTACAAATGCAATTCTGTAATAGAGCCTCAAGTGAAATCGCAGTGGTTTGTAAAAATGAAACCGCTCGCAGAACCCATTATCAAAGCGATCGAGAAAAAGGAGATCAAGTATATCCCCGATCATTACGAGAAAATCACCCTTCACTGGCTCAACAATATAATCGACTGGAACATCTCGCGGCAGATTGTCTGGGGCATACCAATACCGGCAAAAGTTTGCGACACATGTGAAAAAGGGCTGCCTGATTTGAAAAATAAAATCAGCAAATGCCCAGAGTGTGGCGGGGAGTTAAGGAAAGAAACCGATACCTTTGATACATGGTTTTCTTCTGGGCAGTGGCCATTTGCCGCACTCGGTTATCCAGACAGCAAAGATTTTAAAGAATTTTATCCAACTCAAGTGATGGAGACTGCCGGAGAAATAATATTCTTCTGGGTCTCAAGAATGCTTATGCTCGGAAAGTGTATTACTGGCCAATTGCCATTTAACACTGTGTATCTGCATGGGCTCGTGCTCGACGCGAAGGGCAAAAAAATGAGCAAGAGCAAGGGCAACGTAATAAATCCTCTTGACTTAACGGCAAAATACGGTACAGACGCCTTCCGCATGGGTCTGATTGTAGGCAACACGCCAGGCACTTCGCTCGCCCTTTCGGAAGACAAAATAAAAGCATACAAGCACTTCGTAAACAAACTCTGGAACATTGCCCGGTTTGTGCTCTCAAACATCACAGAAAACACTCCCAAAGAGCAACCGGAGCTTTTACCCGAACATCAAGAAATTTTGCAAAAACTGCAAGAAACCGCAAAAGAGATTACAGAAGATATGGAAAACTACCGCTTCTATCTGGCAGCTGAAAAACTCTACCACTACACCTGGCATACATTCGCGGATGTCATTGTTGAAGAGAGCAAACCTATTCTTCAAGGAAAAAATGAACAAGCAAAACAATCTGTCCAATGGACTCTTTACCAAATGCTCACAACAACGCTCAAACTTCTTCATCCATTCGCTCCTTTTGTTACTGAAGAGATATATCAGCAACTTCCCGCAAAAGAAGAGAAGCTTCTTATGATTGAACAATGGCCAGTATAACTTACCCGCTTCTTCTCCTCTTCGCCTCGGCGCCCAGCCTCATCTGGCTTGCTTTCTTTCTTAGAAAGGATTCTCATCCTGAACCCAACCGAATGATCCTTAAGATATTTCTCTTGGGTGCTCTCGCGACTATTCCCGCAATGTATCTGGAAACCTTTCTTGAAGGATTCTTTTCGGATCTTTCGCTTTCGCGAACCACTTTTCTCCTTGTATACTTCCTCGTTGGCATTGCCCTTGTCGAAGAGTTTCTCAAATATCTGGTGGTACGCATTGGCGCGCTTTCCAACTCCGCCCTCGACGAACCTTTGGACGTTATGCTTTACATGGTAATCGCAGCCCTTGGATTTGCAGCGCTCGAAAACATTCTCTTACTTTTCGGCCTCATTCAAATCTATCCCGCTTCTGACATATTTCTCGTAAACAGCGTTCGCTTTGTGCAGGCGGTTTTACTCCATGCCTTAACTTCCGGCCTTTTCGGATATTTCCTCGCTCGTGCCATATTCAAGAAAAAACACGCGTGGCTTTTAACGTTCCTGGGCTTAATACTCGCCACGCTCTTGCATGGTTTCTTTAACTTCTATATATTTACTGTAGGGGGACAAAACTTTTTCCTTCTGCTTCTCCCGATTATTCCGCTCCTCGCAATTGGTATTTTTATTTCTTTTGGATTTCAGCAATTAAAATTACTATGGAACAAAAAATCACAATAGAAGAACAACCTTCTGCGAAAGAACCCATTGAGGAGCTGAAGGTCGACGACTGGTTCCAAACCGAGGGCGAGCTTGCCGTTGACGTGTACCAGACAGACAAAGATATCGTCATCCAGTCTGCCATCGCCGGGGTGCGGCCCGAAGAACTCAACATCAGCGTGGAAAACGACGTTGTAACCATACGCGGAACCCGCAAAAACTCAACTGTTTCGGAAACCAAAGAATACCTGCACGAAGAATGCTTCTGGGGCGCTTTCTCGCGGCAAATTTTTCTTCCCGAAGAAGTAGATGTAAAAAATGTGCAAGCCACAATGAGAGATGGCGTGCTCACCCTCCGTCTTCCTAAGCTCAAAACCGAAAAAACAAAAAGGGTAAAGATTGAAAAAGAGCGCTAACGCTCTTCAACAAGCCTGCGAGCCCATATTTGAGCCGTAAGATACTCTTGTGCCGCGGGAGAGAGTCGAACTCTCACGGGTTGCCCCATTGGCTCCTAAGGCCAACGCGTCTTCCAGTTCCGCCACCGCGGCATAGGTAACCCAATTATGCACGATTTATCTGCAAAAATCAAAAAAAGAAGCCCTTCTAAGAGACGCGCTTCTTTTTTTCGAATACCGTAAGGTATTGAGGATAAAAAGATCCGAAAAATGGACTCGTAACGTGCTTGAGACGAAGGCCAAAAGTATGTACCAATCCTCGAAGTTTCTTAGGATGGATACTGTGAATATGAATCTCGCGGGCGGCCAAAGGATTTTTATACACAACAACTGCGTGATAGAGGCACCAAAATCCCCGCATAAAACTTGGCTCTATTGGATATGTTAAAACGAGGCGCCCTTGAGGTTTCAAAATCCTTTCCATTTCGGTAAGCGCCTTCTGCAGATCTGGGATATGTTCAATGGTGTGCAAACTATATACCTTGTCAAAACTGTTATCGGGGAATTCGAGATGTGTGGCGTCCATAACGCTTAGATTATTCGTCACTCTATCTGCAATCGCTTCTGCGTTGATATCAACTCCATATGCTTCAACTCCCAATCCCTGAAGCCTCTTGACAAGAGCTCCTCTATTACATCCTATCTCAAGCACTTTCTCTCCCTCGCGTGCGTCCAAATACCTTTGGAGAACTTGGAACAAATAGCGCTCAAACCACGTGGAAAGATACGTGGAATGCGCATACTGATAGTTGTAAGAGATACCTATTTCTTTCATAAAACCAGTGTTTCTTCTTTTCTTTATTATTTTTCCTATTGTACTACTTTTTAATTTTAACTCCAATCCTCCCCGTATAGTCAACGCGCTGCAGGAGCAAAGGAATGTTATTCTCTTGAATATATGTGTCCACGGCTTCTTTTGCCCCCTGGAAACATCCATAGTCGTCAATAAGTACCACTCCATGCTGGGCAAGCAATTGAAGGCGGCACTACTTTTGGAATCGTTTCTTCCACTTTGCCTTGTACAAAAACGAGTTGGTGGACAGGGTATGCTGTCGCGGCAAGATTTTTCTTCACTTCCTGCAAAGAAGCGAAAGCCCACTCGTTATGATGCTCTTTTTGCATTTTTCGCCAAACGTTTTTCGCAGGTGAAGATCCAAAAACTCTGACGTCTTTCGCCCCTGGTTCCGTCATCCCCGTGAACGTATCATATAAATATATTTTTCGCTCTGTGCTATTCATGCGGAGTAGCGTAAACGCTATCAGCATGGCGCTTCCCCCCCGCCATACCCCACATTCGACAAAATCACCAGGGATTCCAGCGCGTATCACATAGGTAACCGACTTATACAAAGCATACATGCGTTCCGGGGAAGTCATAGTATATGCCTTACATGCATTATATATTTCTTCAAACTCCTTTTCGCGCATATCTCGAGGCAGGCCACGACGAAAAACAAATCCCGCGGCAAACAACCTATACCAATAGGCCTCAAGAGAAGATTTAATAAATTCTCGTATGCGTGCAATCATAGTGCTTCACTCTTCTTGGCTAAAAAATACGCAACTCCGATAGCTACACCGCCACAAAGCAACCCGGCTATAATATCTACAAAGTAATGGGCGGCGAATAGATTCGTCCCGATTGTGGAAAGAACCGTGAATGGAACTGATACGAGTAAAAGCCATTTCGATACACGATAGGAATAATATGCGAGAAATACTGCCCATACGACGTGCGCGCTGGGAATCGCGGTTGTGGGAAGCACAAATGCATCCTTGAGGCTCGCGTCGATTTTTTCCCAAAATGCGGCTATTTCTTTCTGCGGATGCCAGCCATCCACATATTGCTGCACTTGAGCAGGAACGGAAAGGTTATACTCATTGGTGACAAAACGATAGTAGGGGCTTAACACGGGGAACAACGTCCAGCCTGCGAACATAATTATTGCGGACAAGAAAAAAGCGCCGGCTGCCTCGCGGAAAAGGCGCGGACGGGCGATGAGAAGATAAGCCCCAAAAATAGTGAGCACTGGCACAAGGTAGAAAAACGAAAAATCTACTGCATTGACAAACCAGCCGGGGTATTGAAACGAAGCTAAAGAAAGCGGGGGGAATGTGCCCGTCAGAAATGTATCCCATGTAAACAAAAGCTCGTCTCGCAGTCTCGTGGCATTAAACACGTTAAGCGGCCCAAGCGCCATGCTCATGCTATAAAAGGTAAGTGCAAAGGGAATACCGAAAAAAACCGAATTTTTAAGAACCGAGCGCGCTCCTCGGATAAATCGGACTACGTTCTGCCGAGTAAGAAGCGTAATCGGATCTATGTGCTGTATAACTGCCTTACACCAAAGGACAAAGCCATGAACAAATAAAGCGAGAACAAACAAAATAGCTGTCCATATTATTCGGGCAGCGTTGAGATTCACATAATGCTTGAGAATATCTTGCCCGCCTTGCAGCGAGGCAGGCCCGCTATTTTGAACCAGCGAGCTCAAAACAAAAAAAGCAGTAGTAAATACAAGAAAAGCAGCGTAAATAAAAATTTCCGGGCGTACAAAAATTTTCAAAACAAAACTCTCTCTTCTCATAGAATACTAAAGATTGCATCCATTATTCTTTCACCGCAGAAACATCCAACTCAAAATTCTATGCGCCTACGATGTTTCTAATTGCAGCCACAATTCCTCTCGATAGTAAAGCTACAATAATACCAATTGCGGCGTAGAGTAACTTTTGGCGCGCTTGAGATACCTGCTGGGGTTCTCCTCCTCCGGTAATAAACTGCCAGGCGGCAAGTACAATAAAGATTACTGCCACGACCAAAAGTACCACAAAAATCCAGTTTACGATGGTTTCAAGAAGCGCAACAAATTCTGCCCCAGTTCTCACGGTCAGGGGGATTGTCTCGGGCGCGGGTTCTCCCGCCGATACGGTAAAGGAAAAATTTTGCGCTGCGGCTCCGGCGACCGTGATTCCCAGCGTTCGCGTCCCTGGAGCGGCGGCAGAGGTAATCGTAACAGGAAACGAAAGGCTAGTTGTACTTACGATCGTACAAGCACCAGTGGTAATGCCTGCGCCAGTTATCGTAGTCGTACAAGCTCCAGCGACAGTAAAGTTATTACCAGTAGCCCCCACAGTAAGAGTCTGGCCACGAGCTCCGCTCGAAGGCGAAATTCCACTGATGGTAGGGATAGCTTGCGCAAAAATAACTTCTACAAACGATATTGCAAGCAGAAGCGAAAAAAGAGATACTGTGATAATTTTTTTTGTCATATATTCATTGATTAAAATTGCTAAAACAACTCGACTTTACACACTTAGTGAATTATAAAACACAATCTTTCCATACACAACAACTTGTTTTCCACAGACGCTACGACCCTATAATAGAACGGATTGCGGCCACCACCCCTCGAGAAAACACCGCTACTATAATTGCAATCGCGGCCCAAAGGAGCTTATTTTTTGCCTCGGAAACAGCTTGTGGCTCTGCCTTGCTGGAAATAAACTGCCAGGCCGCAAGCAAAATAAACACAACAGCCAACAGCAAAAATCCCACAAAGAACCAGTTGATGAGATTTTCTATCAAAGCGACTACACCAGCACCCGTGGTGGGACCCGTAGGAGCAGAAATAATCCAGGGAGGCGTAACCATGGTCATATTTTAACACAAAAAATCTCAAAGCAAAACAAACCGCGCACCTTTTGCGAAGCATAAAAGGTGCGCGGAATTGTTTTTGGATAAGAAATTTACGCCCCCAGAAGATTCTGAACTGCCGCCGGTAGTCCTCTCGCAAGTAAAGCAACACCAATGCCAACTGCCGCCCAAATCAATTTGGTTCGCGCCGCGGATATTGCGACTGGATCGCCTCCTCCGGTAATAAACTGAAAGCCGGCAAGAACGATGAAGATAACTGAAACTACCACAAGAATCACGAACAACCAGTCGGTAAGATCTTCGAGAAGCGTGACAAATTCTGCGGCCGTAGTTAAACCAGTTGGGATACCCTCTTTCCCCGTAGGAAGAGGCGCTACGCCTTGGGCACTCGCCACACTGCCAAGCGTAACTGCCAGCATCAACGTTAACAGAGAAACTGCGATAATTTTTTTCATAATCAAGAAAAATCCTTCTTCTGAACTTTTAACTATAAAAAGTTCTCTTCTCGACCTTTCCTAAACTTTCGTATTTCTTATTATACCCTGTCAGCAAAATATGTAAATCTACTTATCCACACCCTTATCCGCCGAATATGCTTCGGACAGCCGCAAACACTCCTTTCGACAACAACGCGAGCGCAAGTCCAATAGCGGTCCACAGAAAGAGTTTTTTCGCGGTTGTCACGCGCGTCGGATCGCCCCCTCCAGTCAATAACATCGTTGCTCCAACAATAATCATAATGGAAGCAATAAGCAGAGCGGCGACAAAAATCCAGTTGCCAATGTTTTCCAGAATGCCAATGAGATTTTCCGCGCTAAACGTCGGCACCGTTGTCATATTCCGAGAATCGCTTTAAGCACTTCCACAAGCCCTTTGGCAATTAAAATAATGCCAAATCCGACAACAGTCCACAGAAGCATGCTGCGGGCGGTTTTTACTCTTCCAGGCTCTCCCGCGGCGGTCATAAAAATGACTCCAGCGATAACCAGCAGAATCGGAGCCAGGATTACCGCCAAAGTAAAGAGAAAATTGATCAACGTGTTAGTAAGGTCGGTAAACGATGTCGCTCTAATCGGATTCCGAAACTGAAACATCATACTCGTGGGTGCCGTCGTAGCGCCTCCCCCTCCACCACTCACGGTAATCGTCCTATGGGAAGCTTCATAGCTATTGAGAGCCTGATCCTGTGCAATCGCCCAATACTCAATCGTTACCCCTCTTGGGAACGGACCTACAGCAAGACTACTAAATGTAGCATCAGAAGCATTGCCGGTGCAGTTTGGAGGAGCGCCTCCGATTGTACAGGTTGCGTTGAGAACCGTATCTCCTGTATCTGTCCTCTTTGCCTGAAGAATAAGGGCACTCATGTTTCCATCGGGATCGGTAGCTATTGCTGAAAATGTTACTTGCTGACTTTCATTTGGCGGATTAGGATTTACATCTACTAAAGTAACGACAGGTGATCCTGGAGCAGCAACCGTAAATGTCCAATACGAACTCCACGCTGGAGTAACACAGTTTAAATTCGAACTTCCAGCTTGGCAAGAGGCTACTCTCCATCTGTATGTTCCATCAGAAAGAAATGGCGCGTTGATGTTGGTCCTGTCTCCAATCCCATCAAGTATATTGGTGTTTGCGGAATTAAGCAGTTCAACTTTATACCAAGTGATTCCGCTGACAGCTGACCATGTAAGAAGCGGCCCCAAAATAGGTCCATTGGTTTCGCCTGTCGCGCCATCAACAGGAGAAATTAGGTTAGGAGCAAGGAAACCGCCAGTCGTCACGGTAATTGTTCCAATAGAACCATCTTTTGTGTCTAAACTATTCGAGCATTTTGCGAATGCAGGATGGTCTCCGGCGCTTCCTATTGGAAATGTATAGTTCGTGTAGCGGGCAGTACATGTCGTCCCTGGGTTGCATTTGTCACTCGAAAAAGGATTTCCCGTTGCTGCATTTACCATGCCTCCTTGCGATACTCCGTCTACAAAAAAGGCGCAAGAACTAACAGCGGGCGCTGTTGCTTCTACGGTGATTGGTGCCTCAAAATTTTTCGCTATTCCTTCTGTCGCAGAGGTTGGACTAATCGGCCCTACGGAAAAGGTGCCTACAGCCCCCCCAAGTGTTGTAAAAGTAAGTACGCTATTAAATGCCTTCCTAACTCCAGAGTTTGTATTCTCTCCGATTATGCAGAATGAATAGGTGGAGTTGGGTAAAAGTCCGTTAACAGTAATTCGAACGGGTATCTCATTAGTATCCGGGCCAAATGTCACATCAGAGCTTTTAGTTCCGTCTGCATCATTGCACACAAAATCTCCCGCAATGTCTTCTCTGTAGCGAAACCAAACTTTCGTAAAAAGAAAGTTATCCCAAGGAAGAATTGCGCCGTTTAGGTCTGCGGAAGTTGGATTAATGGAGCTTGCGGGATCTGTTCTAACAGAAGGAGGTTTTCCGTAGTTTGTGCCATCACACACAAATCCTGATTGCCATATTTTACAACTATGGCCTAGATCTGTCTCATTAGGACACGCAACGTCCGGACCGCAGTGATCGGCAAAAACGATTTGAGGATTGCTAATTGTGAAGATTCCCCCAAAAAAAATAAAAACTAAACCAACAAAGAGAAGTCCAATCAATGAGAAGGAAGATTTCGGAAACATTGATTTATTGTACCGAAAGCAATAGACAAAAACAAGGAAAGAGTTTATCCACAGCACGCCTGTTATATCTTTATTTCTTTTATAGCTTCCTCAAAAAGTAAAAGCATGCTGTCTTGACTCGGCTCTTGCTTGAGAAATGTAATCGGCGTGAGAGGAACGTCTTTAAGATACAATAATTGCTCTAAAAAAAGTCGGACGTCGAACTCCTCTCCATACTTCTTCTCTGCAATATCGACAACCTCTTGAAGTCTTGCGTGTTTTTCTCTAAAAATGAAATACAAGTCTACATAATCTTTCCTTGTAGCCCGTCTGCCTATGGCGTGGGCTTTGGATGCTGCGATCTCTGGTATCGAAAGAAGTTTCATCTTGCCGTATGAGACGAATGGGAACATCGGTGGAAAAGGATAGCGAAAATACGTTACTTCTACCCCCGCAATCCGTATGGTGAGTTGGTAGCTCACATTCAACACAATCTCTATTTCTTGCTTGCCAAAAATCTTCTCAAGACGAAAAAGAAAACCCGGGGGGATACTCTTGGAATTGAAAAAATCAAAGTCCACCGAGATCCGGTGACCAATCTGCAGAGCTAAAGCCGTACCTCCCACTAAATAGAAATCAGAGGGAATGGGCAGCTTTTCGAGAATCTCTTTTTGCTTTAATGTAATCGCTTCTGGATGCATATTTCATTTGTTTTATTCCGAGAAGCAAAGAGATAAGCTTGAGAGCGCCTGAACGAAATTCACTTGCTGGAGTCTCGCGAATAATCTTTTTCAACTCTTCCTTTTGATAAGTTTCCACAAGCCATTTCCAATGGGCCCAGCCTCCATGGTTAATGAGCTGCACGATGATGGTTCTTTTGTCGCGCTCGGCGTTCATCTTTGAAGCATCACCCCACCAGTAAAACTTCTGGAACCACCCTGGAATTTCAAGAGAAGATTGCTTTTTCATATATTTTGTTCATTATATCACACGCACGCGGCAGAAGCGACTTTGTCGCCGGGCTCCAGCTTCATAATGCGCACGCCCTGCGTGGAACGGCTAATTTTCGGGATAGAATCAATTGCCGTCCGAATCACATGGCCTTGCCGGGAAATTACGATAAGATCTTCCTCTCCTCCTTCTTCTCCTCCCAGCACCCGCGCATAAGCCACTTCTCCGGTTTTGGAAGTAATATTCGCAGTCTTAATACCAGATCCTCCTCTTCCCTGCAGTCGGTACTCTTTAATGTCTGTTCTCTTCCCATACCCGTTCTCCATAACCACCAGCACATATTGCTCTTGTTTCGGATTTCGTGCTTCGGATTTCGGATTTTGAATGATGTCCATACCTATCACTTCATCACCCCTTTTCAAACGAATTGCGCGAATCCCCGCACCTGTGCGCCCGATCGGGCGCACATCTTTTTCTCTGAATCGCACTGACTGACCCTTTTTTGTTACAATAATCATTTCGTCCTCTCCCGTTGTCTTTCGTACCGCCTCCAACCCATCGCCTTTCTTTAGAGTTATTGCAATAAGCCCATTGCGGCGCACGTTCTTGAAATCCTCCAGCGGAGTTTTCTTGATAATGCCATTTTTCGTAATCATCGCTAAGTATTTCACGCCCGCGGCCGCATCTTCCTTGCCCAAAGCAAAAGCCGACATCACTTTGTCTTCAGAGCTCATCTCAAAGAAATTTAGAAGTCCCCTTCCTTTTGACACCCGCGTGCCTTCTGGAATTTCATATGCGGCCGCCCGGAACACTTTCCCAGAATCAGTAAACACTAAGAGAGAATCGTGCGTTTCCGCGAACAAAAAGTGTTCAACAATGTCATCCCCTGTTGTTTTCAGACCAATAATTCCTTTCCCCCCTCTCTTTTGAATTTTGTATGCGGAAGGATTAATGCGTTTAATGTAGCCGCCTTGAGTAATAGTAATAATAGTGTCTTCCTGCGGGATAAGATCTTCTTCCGCGATTTCCCCTATGCCCTGCACCATTACTTTTGTCCTGCGCTCGTCTCCAAAAATTTGTTCAGCCTCCGCCAACTCTTTTTTCAAAACGCCGTCTATTTTCTTGGGACTTGCCAAAATAGCAGCCAGTTCGCTCCAAACGGGCCAGCTGCGCCAAACGAGTATCCAAAATCGCGTTCGCTTGAATTTCCGTCAGGCGGAAACGCTTCATTAAGTTTATTTGGGCATCTGCCCGGTCTGACGCCCGGCGGATAATGCGAATTACTTCGTCAATGTTTTCCAAGCACTTGTGCAATCCCTCCAAGATATGCTCCCGCTCTTTGGCGCGATCAAATTCGTATTTGGTGCGGCGCGTAATTACTTCTCTCCGGTGTTCAATGAAATACTGCAGAATCTCAACCAAAGAAAGCACCTTGGGTTGCAAACCGTCCACCAACGCGATCATATTCAGGTGAAACGATTTTTGCAGATCGGAAAACTTATAGAGACGGTTTAAAATCTTCTGGGGTTGGGCTTCCCGCTGCAAATCAAACACAATGCGCAAACCATCTTTATCTGATTCGTCGCGAATATCTCTAATGCCGTCGATTTTCTTGTCTCCTACGAGTTTCGCGAACTGCTCCACCAGCGAGGACTTGTTCACCTGGTAGGGAATTTCGGTAATGATGATCTGCGCTTTGCCCCGCGAAGCTTTAGCGGAGTGGGGTTCGTCAATAATCTCCGCTTTGCCGCGCATGCTGATGGGTCCCTTCCCCTGCGAGTAGGCTTCAATAATCTCTTTTCGGTTGTAGATAATGCCTCCAGTTGGGAAATCCGGGCCTTTGATAAACTGGAAAAGGTCTTCTGTCGCCGCTTTCGGATTGTCGATAAGGAACACAGCGGCATCCAAAACTTCCCGAATGTTATGAGGAGGAATATTTGTGGCCATTCCCACTGCAATGCCCAATGTTCCATTGAGCAGAAGCTGGGGCAAAGGCGATGGAAGCACGACGGGCTCTTTTCGGGTGCCGTCGTAATTGTCCATAAAATTCACGGTATCTTTGCCAATATCCTGAAGCATTGCCTCTCCTACGCGCGACATTCTTGCTTCTGAATAACGCATTGCCGCCGGCGGATCCCCGTCGATCGAGTTGTGTACAAAAATTCCTGCGCCAAGTGCGAAATTATGCCAAGGGCCAACTGTGATATCGTATACATCCTCCCGTTCTTGTAAGAATTGTACCCGTGCAACCTTGAAACAAATATCCCGGGTAATGTATAATGTGCCTACCATGGGCGTGGGATGGTCCGAGCTTAGGGTTAGCACCTGGGTCTCCGGGGTTCGATTCCCCGCACGTCCATGGATTTGGGAGCTTGACAATATCTCTTCATTTGCTATACTTTCTATAGGTGCTAACTCTAAGGACGGATCGTTCCGAGACTCATCAAA
>Ga0209211_10008562_pt1 | contig 13941 bp, 29 predicted proteins | sample RifGroA2_FD_183992 | JGI IMG/M metagenome (GOLD analysis project Ga0209211, IMG submission 183992) | Groundwater microbial communities from Rifle, Colorado, USA - Groundwater A2 (SPAdes) (version 2) | ecosystem: Environmental > Aquatic > Deep subsurface > Groundwater | place: Rifle, Colorado...
ATTTTTCTTTTTGACTAACATAATTCTGATCCTATCAGTTCATTTAGTTTCTTATAACATCTGTTTACTTCTTTATTCTGTTCTTTGGACATTAAATCAATTCTATATTTAGAAACTCCTAAAACTATGAAAGCGCCGGCAACAAAATAGAGTCTAAATGAAGGGTCTGAAATTGACATGAGTGAGAATAAAATAGCTAATACTCCAATCATATAAGTTAATGAACTAGCTTTGGTTGCTCGTCTATCATCAACAGCATTTTGAAAATCCATTTGTGCTATTTGTATCCCAAGCTTCTTTTTGTCATTCATTTCTTTCGCCTTATGGCTTGTTGAGATTTTACGGGTTATACAAGTCAATTATACCTTCGTAAAGAGATGATGTATCGTAATTCGTATTAGATTTCGTAACAACATATCCATCTTTATCATTGTGAATCCAGACATATGAAATTGAACCATCGAAAGAGTTTATAAATCGTCTTATATCATCACCTTTATACAAAAATTTATCCTGTAAATTTCCAAAATTGAAATAATTAGCTTTATTAATAACAAAGTCAGCACTTCCTGTTGTCTGCGAATCTACAACAAAAACACTAACAGCACCTATTGTTTGGCTTTCATTATTTTTCTCTTCCCATAAAAATCGTCTAAATGTCCAATTATAAATAATTCTTATTCTCATCTAAAACTGTTATGCTCGGATATGCACCATTTATCTTAGTTTCAGCTAAATATGATAGAACACTGGAAGAGGACTTGTTTTGTGTTTGGCTCGTACATCCAGCAATAAGAACAATAGAAGCAATTAACCCTATAAGCAGTATACTACGTTTAATCGTATCCCACACCCAATTAACTTTTGTTTGTTATGTTTTTAAGGTTTAATTTTTCTACTTATTTAAAAAATTTCCTCAGCGACGGATGCATGTCCTCGGCGTAACGATTAGCAATGTTCTCGTAGAGGTTGTATATTATCATTACCGTAAGCAGTATTCCGGTTCCTGTTCCGAGCGCGCCTGTAAAGTCTGCTATTGAAGCGAGCATTCCTATGAACAGTCCGCTGATTATCGTGATCGTAGGTATGTACCTGTTCAATACTTCTTCGACAATGCGTGGGTCGCGCCTGAAGCCAGGTATCTGCATTCCCATGCTCTCTATCTGCTCCGCCACAGAGCGCGAATCCATGCCGCTGGTGGAAACCCAGAATATAGAGAACACCATCGAGCCGAGCACAAGTATCAGCATATACGCGATTATGCGGGCAGTTTCCTCACCATTCGGCAGTCCAACAGAAAAACCTGAAACGATGAAAGCGAGCACGAGCCCCGCAGCTATTGAACTGATGAGAACCTTGTGGGCGTGCTGGTACTTGAAGTAGAAAGCAAGGAACGCCGCTATGAATACTGTAAGCATGAGCGTCAGGAAGAATATTTGGACAGGGAGTGTCACTGGCGGGTTGAAAAAGAGAGCGATTCCGCTGGTCGCCTGTCCGTTCTGGTCAAAGCAGCCAAAGAGCCCGCAGCGCAGTCCTGCATCTGTAATGGTTTTTGCTGAAAGGTTTCCAAGCAGCTGCAAGTTAGCAAGAAGTGCGGCAATAAGTATAACAGGAATATTGCTTGTATAGATAAGGTTGAGCGGCCATCTTCTGGAGAATCCTCTTATCGAGCCAAATGCCAAAGGTATCTCAACTTTTATTGCCTGAACATAGACAACGACTAAGAAAACTATTATTGTTGCAACAAGCGGCAGCAGCGCGACAAACGCCTGGAATATCTCTCCAAGACCCATGAGTGCTACAAACTGCGGCAAAATGCCAGCAGGAATTGTCTCGCCCGGTGGTGTTAGAGGATTAAAAGTTCGTACGAAAATTACTTTTGTGACGCCAGCAGCAATGAACAATGAGACACCAGAGCCTATGCCCCATTTTGAAACGACTTCATCCATCAAAAGTACGAGAAAGCAACGACTTCATCCATCAAAAGTACGAGAAAGCCACCAAACGCCAGTTGTAATATAAGGAACATGAATATCCCACCATCATTCGACACTGGCGTTATGGCACCGAAGGACACGTAAGCAAATGCCTCGAAAATACAGAAGAATATTACAGTAAGTTTCTGCATGCCCTGGAACTTTCTCTTGCCCTCGGCTGTTTTAAGATCCCATGGAAGTATCTTTGCGCCGACAAGAAGCTGCAGGATAATTGAAGCCGTGACAATAGGTCCTATACCCAATGTAAGCAGCGAGCCGATAGACGAGCCAAGAATAAGTTCAAAGAACTGAAAACGCTCTGTGGAAACAGGCGAAACGCCAAAAGCTATTATCTGGCTCAATACAAGGAAAAGCAGAAGAATCAAACCAGTCCACTTGAGACGTGACTTAAAGTTAAGATGAGTCTTCGGTTCTGCAATGCCCGGCAGTTTCGAAGTTATTGCATCTAAGATACCCATATTCATGACCATTTTTACCAAAGGCAACACGATTGCCTCTACTTACCTTCAATCTTTCCGCCGGCCTTTTCTATCTTTTCCTTGGCCTTCTTTGAGCATGTGCCGACTTTCACCGTAATCGCGCGGCTTATCTTTCCAGTGCCCAGCAGCTTGCTATAGCCAAGCTTGCCCAGGTCAAAGCTATTGCCATCCATTTTCTCGATGTCATTAATATTAATTGTGCTGTCTTTCTTTTTCTTTGAGTAGAAACCCTTGTAGCCAAAGCGCCCTGGATCCTTTGACGTAACAAAGGAGAACTTGTGCTTATGGCTTCCGCCCAGACCGCGCCCGCCCTGCGAGCCTCCGCCGCGGTGCTTTTTCTTCATTCCCCAGCCATGGCTCGTTCGTCCGCGCCATTTTCTCGTCTTTTGTTTGAATCTTACTGTCATATTAACCACAATTTCTTGATACTCTCTGCCGTACTTGCAAAGATATTCGAGGAGCTCCAAATACACTTTGCGGAACTTCAACCTTTTCCAGTCTTATACTCTGGCCAAATCTTGCCTGAAGCCTAGTAGCGGTTTTATCGTCCATAAGATCCATATTATAGCCAACCCTTGATACTACGCCTAATCTTCTGGCAGAATTATAAAATGTGTCAGGACTTACAGCTAGATACGTTTTTAGATAAGCAGCAACTGCATCATCTGATATCAGGCTGTCCCTGCCAGCAATAATTGTATCGCCCGCATAAAGATCCACACGATCTATCTGCCTTCTTACAGTCACATCTCTTCCATCCTTGCTAGGCCAAACAATTCTATAGGTATTCATCTAAATCATCTTCTTCCTAAATATTATTTTTTCTGCCCTCTTTTTTAATATTTTCTTTCCTCAGAAAAGCTTTGCTTTCCTCGAGTTGACCGCAAGCCATCTTCAATTTCTTTTCCAAGGTTTTCTTCCTAAGAAAAGCTTAAAGGAGCTTAAATCATCTTTTTGATCAGGTCGTTTATTTTGTCTCCGCAGTATCCGATATCGCCGCGGGGATATTTTAATTTTTTGGATTTGAGTCCGCCCTTTGGCGGCTTCAGTCCCATGGGTTTTTCAAGAATCTTTTCTATTTCCTCTGATGCCTCGCCCCAGGCTGCAAAATTATCTATCTTTCTTATCATACCGATATTCTGAGATGTTTTTTCTATGAGTCGTGCAGAGTATATTTTCTTCAAACGGAGCATCTTAAACGTGTCAATAACATCGCGACGCGTTCCTGCTTCGCCGCGCATCCTTATAATAGCTATCATTCGGCTTCCTCCTCAATTTCCTCGTAATTCTTCTCTGCAACCTTTGCCGGAGTTCTGGAATCAAGTCTCAACCGGTTCATGCGTTTGAAAGCATCAAAAACAGCCATGGCATAATTTGAACGTGACCTGGACTCACCATAGCGCTTTGTCCACAGGTCCTTTATGCCTGCAAGTCGCATCATCTTCTTTGCCTCATTGTTAACACAAAGCCCCACGCCCTTTGGTGCAGGAAACAGCTGGACGCGCACTGAGCCTGATTTGCCCTCAATCTGAACAGGAATAGTGTGTCCTGAGCCGCAGACACATTCCCAGGAACCGCAGCCACGCTTAACAGGAATTATGTTCAGCTTTGCATTCTCCGTGGCTTTCGCTATCGCCACGCGGTTCTCGACCGCGACAGACTTTCCAATGCCAAAGTAGCCGTCACCATTACCTATGACCACCATAGCTGAGGTGCGGTAACGTCTGCCTGAGCGGTGCATGCGGGTCGTCCTTCTTGTAGGAGTTCTTTTTATGCCGCCGCCCTTTCCTGGCGAGCCGCCTATGAAAATTATATCGCTCTGCAAATTTGGTATGAGCCTGTCAACTATCTCAGCTTCTTTTATTTTCTTTCCATGCGTAAATATTTCGTCAAGGGTTATGGCGCCCTGAGCAACCATTTTTCCCAGTTCAGTTCTTGGTTTCCATTCCATATCGATCCCTTTCTCTTGGAGAAAGCAAAGCTTTCTCAAGACTCAAGAAACCTACGGTTTCTTCAAGTTGAAAGAAAGGTCTAGATTTCATCCCAAAGAACTGGGAATCTTGTAGACCTTGTCTTCAAATATTATTTTTCTTTTTTCACTCCATTTTTATTATTTTTTGACCGCAAGCCACTTTTTCTAAAAGGGGCTTACTTTGCTTTTGGCGCCAAATTCTGCGCCTATCTTGCTTTTTACTTCCTCAAAATGCTTTGGCAGATTTTCAGGTTGCATGCCTGACTTAATATAAGCTGAAAATTGCTTCTTGTATTTCTCGCTGTCTTTTAGCTTCTGTGCATAATCAGCGATGTGCTTGCCGCTTATCCGGTCTATCTTTGGAACTGCTTCCTTGCCTATGGGCACTGAAAGTCCGGCGTCCCTGGCACCAACAGCTGCTGCGTACAAGCTAGATCCACTCACAGACATCTGGAGACCTATGTCAACATTAGCTTCCCTTACATTCTTCTTAAGTGCCATCAGTCCTGCCAAGTAACCTGTGAGATACGCTGAGGAAAGATTTCCGCCATGCCCCTTCCACCCGTATTTTCTCAGTGCCTTTGAAAAAATATCAACCTCTGTCTTATCGCCGGCTGCCCCCAAAACTATTAATTGAATGTGAAAGTTATTTGTGCCCTTCCTGATAACCAGTCGTGGTTTGTCTGACTTGAGCAGTGCAAGTCTCTGCACATAGTCTGTTTTTTGTCTTCTGCGTCTGTCAAATGTCATTTTTATCACTTCTTAATCAGATTGTTTCTCTCCAAGTAATTCATTACGTGGCTTCTACTACGAAAATAACCACTCTTTGCTTTCATGTAAACATCACGATAGGTTTTGTTGTCTATGCTTTTCGTCTCCTTCAAATCCTTTATGAGTTTGCGCACAGCGCGTATGGTTTTCATCCACGTATGTCTTTTGTTAAAGCGGGTTCCTATCTTACCCTTGGTTGATCCGCGGTTGCGTCTGCGCCCCTTTTTCTTCTGGGCTGCGATTTTTTTCTTGCGGAAGGTACTCAGACCCTTCTTTGGCTTTGCCGCGATTACGCCGTCTCGTATGAGCCGCCTTACGTCTTCGGAAGTTATAGCTTCTTCTATGTCTGCAAGCCTCGTGGGATCCATCCACACGCGGCTTTTTCCGCACTTCATTATCTTCGCAGCCATCTCGAGTTGTGATTTGATTTTTCTCACCTTTTATTTTCTTTCTTTTCCGTTGACGGTTCTCTTTCTTTAGAAAGAAAAGAGTCAATTCCAGTACTTGTTTTCGTAGTCTTTCAGTTCCTCATAGTTTGAAATATAAAAGTCATTGAACGATATCCTGCATTTTGTGCAGTGAAATACGTCCTTTGTCATGGTTTTACCAAAGTCACCGCATACCGGACATTTTCCATTTCCAAAGTTTATGAACATAATTATTGTGTCTCCTTTTTGGGTGTGAAATTGTAAGTATAAATGAATGCTTTAGTTTCTGGGGTTACTTCGCGTTCTGGATAATGACGTTTGAAAGCTGAAATCAATTCATCAATTTTATCATAAGTAGCGCCATGATCTGAATCTTTCAGGTTTATTTTGTTTATAGCTGTATGCTCCACACCTTTTATTTTACCATGGCCAAAAACTTCTCCGGATCGTGAATTTTCAAATACTACCCCATCATCAACCTTAAGTTCATGATCACGTAAACGATACGTTTTTGTTTTACCTTTCATCACTTGAGGCACTACACTTTCATGAAATCCCAATTTCTTTTCACGTTTACTTCCATCTTTTACATCGTCCTTTGCTTCTGTTTTATCATCATGCTTGTGCTCTGTACTGTGATCATATTTGTGTTCCGTCTTAGTCTCATGCTCCACCTTGGCATCTTCTTTCTTCACTTCATCTTTTTTCTTTTTTACAGATTCTTTTTTCTTTTTTAAAGCCGCCTCGAATCTTTTTGCAGTCTTGGCCTTTTTCGCGTTGACAATCGTAAGTCCTAGTTCCTTTGCCTTTGCTGCAAGTACAATTGTCTTTTTGTAGCCAACACCCGAAGCAATCAAAACGCCAGCCTTGCAGTCTTTCTCAAAATCCTTCACGTTTCTTATGAGAACAGGCTGCTGCTTGTAAGGCGAGCCATAACCAATATCAACTTTCATGCCGCTGCCGCCTTTCTTTATTCGCAGCTTGCTCTGTAGTCCTCTCGGTCGTCTCCATCTCTTTCCAAGGCCTGGGTATCTGAAATACTCTTGTGATTTGAATCTCTTTGACATGATTATTAACTCCTTGCTTCCATGAAACGATAATCATTGATCAACTGCATTGTTGCTGGAGGCATACCTCTGTCCTGTTCAAGTCTTCTTATTGCATCATGTCTGCCAGTAGCAGGTCCCTCGCAATTATCTATAACGACTAGGTTGGGTTTAAAATCCTCATAAAATCTGAGAGCATCTTCGTAGCTTCCAAGATGCAATCCACGCGTTGCAACATCCCAGCCAGAATAATGACTAAATCCGCGTAAGAATCGTTCAAAATCCGGTTTACCGCTTATCGTCATCACTTTCATTATTATCACCTAAACTTTTTCTCCTGTCTTCAGCTGTCTGTCTGTAAGGAATATGCCGTCCTGAAAAATTCTGCGATCGCGGCCTGTAAGCTTGCAGGCTCGCTCTATGTTGGCAGCCGTCTGCCCAACATCCTCAACACTAGCGCCTGTCAGAATTATATGTTCCTTGTCAACCTTGACCTCTGTCTTGCCGACAATCCCCGCAGTCCGCGAACCTTTCTCACCGAAAAAGTTCTTTATCTGTATCTCATCATCACTGACAGAAACTGTAAGTGGAAAGTGTGTGTACATTATTTTCATTGTGTACTTGAAACCTGCCGTCACTCCAAGGATCATATTCTTTATGTGAGCTGCAATAGTACCAACATTAGCACCGACTTTCCTGCTGTCTCCGGAATCTGATACGTGAATCATGGAGTCTTTTTTTTCTATTTTAATCAAACCATTTAATCTCGGATCTGCAAAATCCCTGGATAGCTCGCCGTTTCCCTTGACCGTGACCTGCAGTCCTTTCACTTCGATCTGCACATTATCAGGTATAGGAACGGTTTTTTCCATAATCATCACCTAATAAACATATCCGAGCAGTCTGCCACCTATGCCAAGCTCTACAGCTTCGCGCTGGTTCATAACTCCCTTTGAAGTGGATATTATGAGCATTCCAAAACTTTTGGCAGGCAGGTATCGTGTTTCCCACTTTTCAAATTCGTCTTTTGCTATGGAAAAGCGCGGCCTGACTGCACGCGTCTTATTTATTTTTCCGACCAGTTCAATGGTGAACTTTCCTGATTTTCTGTCATCCACGAATTCAAAGCTGCCTATGTAGCCGGCCCGCTGAATGACCATCAACACGTCCTTTACCAGTTTTGATGCTGGAACGCTAACAGTCTTCCTGCCTATGTTCTCTGCATTGTTTATGACGTACAGTACATCCGAAAGTAAATCGTGTCTCATAATTATCAACTATATTTATTGAACCCAATCTGCTGGGCCACCTCTCTGAAGCAGCGACGGCAGTAGAAAAGTCTGTATTTTCTGATGACGCCCTTCGAAGAGCCGCATCGGTAGCACTTTCTTCCGCCTTTCCCGAATTTTCTTTTTACTGCCTTTGTTCGCATGATTCCACCTTCTCCAGTATTATTTTCTTTCTAAAGCTTCCTCTTTCACTATTTTTATGATCTCTGATCTCTTCTATTTTTTCCCAGTCAAAGCCTCTGACATCCGCAAGGCAATGAAGAACCTCGGCTATGTCTGCAAGTTCCTCTGCTGTTCTTCCACGAAGATATTCGTCAACTTCTTCCTGAAGCTTTTTCATGAGCATGAACTCGTATTCCCTTCCCATGGCTGTGCGTATCTCTACGGTTTTGCCCTGATTAAGCATCAGTTCCGGAATCTTGTCTCTCACGAGTTTCATAATTATTCCTCAACAATTACGCCAAATTTTTCTTTTGCAAATTCAATGGCGTCATCTTTTTTTATCATATGTTCTTTTCCAAGTTTTCCACCGAGACGTTTTCTTTTCACTCGGTAACCAGGTCTCTCCAGTGTCACGCAGACATCAAAGCCAAGTACACCCAGCTTAGGATCGTATTCCATTCCCGGAACGTCAATGTATTCCCTTATACCAAATGAAAAATTCCCGGTTCTATCAAAGTTTGACGCCCGCAGTTTGTTTTCCTTTGCCTCCAACAACCTTTTGAGAAAAGGAGTAGTGTTTTTGCGTAGTGTATTTTGCGTAGTGTAATTTTGCAGCCGATGGCTTTGTTTTTCGGTACATTAAACGTGCTTCTTTTCTTTGTCTTTGTTATCACAACTTTTCCGCCAGAGACATTTTTTAAAATAGTGGTTGCTGTATCAAGCGGCGTCTTAGTGCCACAGCCTATGTTCAGGGTTATCTTTTCTATTTTTATATCTCGCATTCCCATCCTACTCACCGATACTTATAACAGGCTTGCCGTGCCCTATAACAAAAACATATTTGATTGGAACTATGAACTTTTCTTTGCCTGCGCTCATTACAACAGTTCTTAGGTTTCTGTCTATTGATTCAATAGTGCCCATAAGACCCGTATTGTTACCTGCCGTAACGATAGCAAGACTCCCCTTTTCGAACTTTATTGTTTCTTTCACCAAATTATGTTCAATGTCTATGACAACGACATCCGACGTTTTGAAGTCGTCCTTGTCAACCAGAAGGTTTGAGCCGTCATGGAAGTTAAGCTGCAGTCTTTTCTTTCTGACATGGCTCTTGTTTTTGATTTTAGCAAGTCTGACAACCGCATCATTCGTATCAAAGTCTGACAACCGCATCATTCGTATCAACCTTGAAAAGATTTATTCCGTTCTTTCTTGGAAGTACTCTGTAAAATTCACCGCCAACATCAACAACATCCATGAGCCCGACAGGAAATCCATGTTCTTTCCTTACAATACCGTTAATCTTGACAAACCCCTTCTTGAGTATTTCCTTTGCTTCATTCATTGTGTGCGCACAGTGAAGTATATCACGCAATACAACACCAAGAGGTATGCATGTCATTTTGCTGTGAGGACCCGGCACAGGGCTCACTACGTATTTCTTGGCCTTTACTTCTATCTGCCAGAATTTCGGTACAACATATCTTTTTGTTACTGTCATAATTATCACCAATTATTATTTGCTGTCCTTTCCGTTCTTTTTAGTCTCCGTCTTTGTTTTTTCAATCTTTACTTCCGGCACTTTTCCCTTATTTTTGCGCCCAAGAAACTTTCTGCGCTTTTTGTCGTCAAAGTTAAGTTTTGTTATTATTACGTTACTTGGATCAATTGGAGCCTCAACATCCTGGCCCGAAACTTTTTTCACCTTGGCGCTGTCAACGTAAATCTTCAATGCTTTCATATCAACGCGAGATATTTTTCCTTTCACGCCTTTGAAACCGCCGCGCATTACCATTACCTCATCGCCCTTTCTAATCGTGATCGAGCGCTTGCCATAATCCTTGCGCAGGAATTTGTCCAGGTGTGCATGCATAAGACTGCGTCGCACATGCACCGGCGCGTTGTACCTATATTTGCGCTGTTTTCGCGGCTGCTTGCTCGAGTTCCACTTTATTGAAAAGTTTTTCTTCATAATCACAACACCATGCTTGCTATCTTGCCGATAGCCGTAAATCTTTCAACAACTTCCTTTGCTATAACACTCCTTACTTCCGTTCCCGTAGGCTCATAAGTCTTGGGATTGACAAGAACCGCTGCGTTGTCGCTGAACTTGACGCGTGTTCCGTCATAACGCATATATTCCTTTCTCTGTCTGACTACAACCGCATGTACAATCGTATGGCGCACTTTTTCCTTACCCTTCTTGACCGAACATATGATAACATCACCTACGCCAGCGCGTGGCAGTCTTCGAATGCGTCCGTGGTAACCCTTGACAGCAATGATTTCAAGCTCTTTTGCTCCAGAGTTGTCCGCGCAAATGATCCTTGCGCCCAGCGGCAGTGGTCTTGTTACATTTGATGTGAGTCCCTTCATGATTATTCACCTGTTTGAAATTCTCCCTCGCGCATTAAACCAACATGTGGCTTGTCATCTTCATGAACATACTTATCCTGTGTTACATACCTATCCTGTGTTGCATCCGGCAGACATCCAAGCATTTCCAGGTATCTCTCATGCATTCTCAGCGCTCTTTCCATTCTCTCATTCGAAACTGGTATGTTACTGCCATTTCCAAAACGTGCTACATATCTGCATATTCCCATCTTATTTCACCTTTTTTATTATTTCTTTTCCGCAAGCGCTTTTTTCAAAAGGGCTTATTCCACCCTCTCAAATATTGTGAAGCTCTTTGACTTCGAAAGCGGTCTGCACTCGCCTATGTTAACTTTGTCACCAATTTTTGCTGATATACACTTAGGGTTGTGAACCGCGATCTTTGTTTTTCTCCTCTCATATCGCTCGTATTTCGGAACCATGTTGTAATAGTTCCACTCAACTATGGCCGTATTGGAGCCTTTGGCTGAAACAACCGTGCCCTGGAATATTCTGCCGCGTATTTTTGTATGACCATGCCAAGGGCACTTCACGTCGCTGCAGCTTTCCTTGGGTTGTTTTGCTTCAATCCCGATATTTTTTTTCTTCTTCCCCATGTTTATCACTTTTATGATATTTTCTTTGGCTGCAAGCCACTTCCTTTTCCGCCAGCGCTTTTTTGAAAAGGGCTGAAAGGGCTTACCATTTCCTGATTTTCTTTTTGATCCTGTCCTCCGGTCGTGCAATGATTGCATTGCCGTCAATATGAACTTTTTCTCCATTCAGTTTTACCACGAACACGGAATCTTTTTTTGGCACTCTCTTGCCGCCGATTACCAGCATCTTTATGGTTTCGTCGGTTATCCTTCCTTCAATGCCAGTCTGGGCTTTGTTCTTGGAACATTCCACACAGCATTCAAGTCCTATGAGTTCATGCCTCATTATATTATTCATGTTTCGCATGTTACCACTCTGCATTATTTCTTTTGACTGCAAGCCACTTCCTTTTCCGCCAGCGCTTTTTTGAAAAGGGCCTTAAGAGACTTCAATCAATTCCCTTGGGAAACCTTCTTTCACGAGTATTTCCTTGATTCTGTGTCTGTGATCTCCCTGAAGTTCAATTTCACCATTCTTATACGTGCCCCCACAAGCAAGTTTTGACTTGAGTTTTTTCATCAGGTCCCTTACATCTATTTTTGTGGTGTCTACGCCTCTTATTATGGTCATGCTCTTGCCGTAGCGTTTTTGTATCTTTTCAACTCTTATCGTTTGAGCTTCCTTTGCTATGGTCTGGCACACACAGAGTTCCTCTGGTAAACCGCACTTAGGACATACCATTTTCTTTACTCACCTCTTTGAATCAGACTCTTTTTGTCGTCTGCCGCTTTCCGTCTTTATTCTCGCAATCGTGCGCCTTATCTCACGAATCCTTCCTGGATTCTTTACGCTGCCACCTATTTCGCTGGATGCCATTTCCTTCGAGAACTCAAGGTGCAATTCCCTTAATTTCTCTGACATCTCTTTGTCGTTAAGTTCGCGCACTTTTTTGGATTTTATTATAGCCATTATTATCACTCTGTGTTTTCACTTACTATTTCCTGTGTTTCTGTTGGTTCTTCTTTCACTTTCTCTTTTGGTTTTGATTTTACTTTTTCTTTTACTTCTTCTGGAGCAGTATGTTCAGGTATTTTTATTGAAAGCTCGCTGCGTTTTAGCATTATCTTGACAGTCACACCTATGTTGCCCAGTTTTGGGTTTGCAACAGCAAAACCCACAGCCACGTCACGTTTTGCAGGCTCGCCGCATTTTTTCAGGTATCCGGCAATGAACCTTTCCCTTCTTCCGCGTTGACCACTTATTTTTCCGGACAGAACAATCTCACAGCCTATTGCACCCGACTCCATTATGCGCTGCATGTAGTAATTTCCAAGTTTCTTGAAGTTGACGCCACTTTCCGTTTCTTGAAGTTGACGCCACTTTCCATTGACGTTGCTATAGTTTGTGCAACAATATTCGAATCCAGGTCAGGATTGTCTATCCTCTGAACATCAATCTGCGGATTTTCTATCCCGTACTCTTTCTTGAGGATTTCAACAGTTTCCTTTATGCGTTCCCCACCGCTGCCGATTATCAGTCCTGGTGTTGTCGTGTGTAGAACTATTCTTGTAACCAAAGGTGTATGCTGAACTTCTATGTCGCCGCACTTTGCCTGGGCAAATTGTTTCCTTACAAATTCCTCCAGGCGCACCTGCTCCTTTGCTTTTTGTATGAATAATCTTTCTTTCATTTCAAATCCCTTTCTTGTAAGAAAGGTCTTTGAGAACCCCATAGAACTGGTGTTCCTAAAAACCTTATCTTCATTATTATATTTTTTCTTCCTCCATCTTTGTCTTACTGGTTTGCTCGGCTTCCTCAACGTCCTTCTTCAGCTCTTCCTGCTCTTTTTTTACAGTATCAAGATCCCTCTTAAGATCCTCTTTTTCTTTTTCCACCTCAGCATCTACATCGCTCTTTTTAGTAAGCTGCTCTTTTATTTTCTTTTTTGAAACCATGTCCTTTGGCTGCTTGCCGCGTTCCACAAGCATTATTTCCATGTTTGTGCTCTTCATTGTTGAGCCAAATGCGCCCTTTCTTCGGCGTCTTTGAATGTTAGTGCCCTTGTGAGCAGAAGCATGAACAAAAAGACGTCCAGTGTCCAGTCCCTTGAACTCTGCGTTCTTCTCACAGCTGTTCAGAAGCAGGAGAATAGCCTTCGCAGCCTTTGTGTAATATTTTCCACGCAAGCTGCGTCTTTGTGCTATAAGGTCCTCAAGCAAACGTCTTGATCTCGTAAGAGGTTTGTTTCGTATCACGTCGCATAACACCATCGATGCTTTCATGGATATTTTCATGTCTGAGCCAAATGTCTTCGCATAGTTGTGCTTTGGTTCAAACGTTTGTTTCATATTATCACTTCAATGGCACGAACTTGGACGAACGTGTTGCGCCCAATCCTGGAGCTGAGTGCTTGACAACATGTCTTGTCTGGGAAAATTCTCCAAGTCTGTGACCTAACATGCTTGCGTCAATTATAACCATTACAAATTCATGGCCATTGTGTATGCCCAGCTTAGCGCCGATCATTTCAGGCAGTATTATCATCTCACGGGAATGTGTTCTGATGAGCTTGTCTTTTCCTTTGAATCTGCGTATCTTTTCCAGCAGGTTCTTCTGCTGTCTTGGCAGTCCACGTCTCAGCGCCCTTCGCTGGCGTGACTTGAGCAGGTTGCTGAATTCCTCTAAGCTCAACGCTTCAAGTTCTTCCTGCGTTTTTCCTCTGAATTTGTAAACCTTTGCCATAATTATCAACCAATTAATTCGAATCTTGGTATTCTATCAATTCTTTCTGCAATGCTTTTGAAAGCCGCACTAAAATGTTCTT
>Ga0209211_10008563_pt1 | contig 13941 bp, 9 predicted proteins | sample RifGroA2_FD_183992 | JGI IMG/M metagenome (GOLD analysis project Ga0209211, IMG submission 183992) | Groundwater microbial communities from Rifle, Colorado, USA - Groundwater A2 (SPAdes) (version 2) | ecosystem: Environmental > Aquatic > Deep subsurface > Groundwater | place: Rifle, Colorado...
AGATTGCGGAAAATACCATGCCGAGGCGCTTTGCGCCGAGGCTTCCAACCTTGATTTTTCGAAATGTGATTCTTGGCGGAGAGGGTGGGGTTCGAACCCACGAGCCGATTTCTCGGCTTCCGGTTTTCAAGACCGGTCCTTTCAACCGCTCAGGCACCTCTCCAATCATGTGCGAACCTATGAAAGTACGAACTACAAATTAATACGGGGGTCCAATTTTGTGCTCGTAGACTATCACAAACACTAATAAAAAACAAGGCTTTGCGCCCGTTTGTCCTTGCCTGATTGTACTATAACCCGTACGCTTCTTTCCTGTGCTTTACACGCAGAATCATCAGTATATTTTAATCGGTAACGCATATCTATAAACCCAAACGTCGGCGCGCTTGAGCGGCAGTATATACCTTACCCTTTTTTACATCCTCTCTGGCTTCGGCCACATCTAACGCTAGTTTCTCCAAAATCGCTTCTCCTTCATATAAAGGTCTTACTTCAAATATCGGTCTATTGTGGCTCAACACTATGTAACGCCAATTATACCGTCTGGCCTGTTTGTGTAGCTGGGCGATATTTTGTCGAAATTCTTTTACCCCTATCAGTTTAGTAACCATAAATATTTTTATTATTTTGTAAGGTGTATTTTTAGTGTACACTTTTTGATTATTCATGTCAAGCTCTACAATGACGCTCTCTCAATCATAAACCCCACATTTTCATTGGCGTTTATATACTCAATCTTCTTGACCGGGTTATGGATTTTCCAGACACGGAAGATTTCATCCGCGAATGCCTGGCCAACTGATTTTACATCCTTAAAATCAAAGACAATTTCGTTAAAATCCTCAAGCCCGGTAACAACGCGCCGAGCTTCGGATCTGGAAATAAACTCTTCGCCAAGCTGAAACAGGCGGATCACTACTTTGGTTTTGGTAAATTTCAAAGCCTCGTCTGAATATGCTCTAAATATCTCGCCGAGATCCCGTTTTGAACGGAAACCGATGGAAAATTTAACTACTGTTCCTTTGGTTGGCTTGGAATCCTCCACAAATACATCTTCCAAAATATTATTGAAACGCAATTTTTTGTGTCCGCTTTCTATAACCAAAGAATCTCCTGCCTTGGAGGTAAAGAATATGCCTTCGCCGGAGTGGCGGGCGGGATCAGTGGTTTGCTTGCCTTTTAACAGCTCTTGAATAGCCACGATTTCGCTTCCCAATTTTTTATTTTTCATCAAATTCTTGAATATGCCAATGCCTTTATCAGCGACTGCAAAATCAATCGTGTCATTGTCTCTCCCGATGGACACGTTTATCAGCTTGGATTTGGAATGTTCAATCGCATTGTTGAGCATCTCGGTAAAGGCGTATTCAACAATGAGCGCTACGTTCTCCGGCAGGCCAATGAAAATGCCGGTATTTTTTTTTATGTTATCAAGAACCTGATCTTCGATTAAGCCCTTGTTAATTAATCTGGCATGGAACTTAAGAATTCTCTTTTTTTCTTTTTCCACCGCTTCTTTGGTCGCTAAAACATAACGAGCCTGTCTGGCTTTCCCGATTAAAACAATTTTTCCCTCGTCCCTGAGCTCCTGAAAAAAACGATTAACATAAGCGCGCGAAAAACCCGCCACCTTAACAATATCCGGCGCCGACACCCCCCCTTTTTGCTTAATTTTATTTATAATTAACCATTTTATATCCATATTTGTAGACAATTAGTTGACGATTTGTATATTACCATAAAATTATAGTATTGTCAACAGATTGTATACAAACACGCTACCATACAGCATGGCAGAGACGGGGCATGCTCCGTCTCTATCCTCTGTTAATAAACCTAGATACTAGCGATGCCACTCTTTTAATCCCAGATCGCAACATGGCGCCTCTGGCTCTGGCAAGGAATCCGAACAAAAGCGTGGTGATACCACCGGCGGTGGCGGTTAAATATTTTTCCGCGGTGTCTTTTTGCTGATCCGCCTCAAGCAGGGTCTGCTTTTTTAGTATGTCCTCCGACAAACCAAGCGGGGCTATATCTTCCTGCGAGCGCGGCCAGAGCTGGTAGACTCCGCTTCTGTTTTCTTCCACCACGCCAGTCACCTCCACTTTTTCTCCTTCCTTAAACTTTTTCTTGTCTAAACGCGCACCTTTTTTAAAGTACACCATCAGTTCTCCCTCGCCGTCATCAATATACATAAAATTGCTTTTAATTTCAGTGATCTCCCCTATTACTCGCGCCAGCTTCCCCATGCTTTGCTCATCAATCTCGCTGATTGTTGACGAAACAGGCCGGATAGAGCGATTGGTTTCTAAAATATCTATGTCGTTCTTGCCTTTTAATCTGATTCTCTTCTGACCATTGGCCTCGGAAATCGCACCTTTAACTTCTACGAAATCGCCAACTTCCAAATCAGGAAAATCTTTTTTGTACTGATATATCTGGATGCCGCTATCCCCATCGGTAATGTAAAAATATTGACTGCCAAATATCCATGGTTTGACGCTCACCAAACCGCGCGCCCTTACCATGGCGTCTTTCTCCTGCTCCCGAGCTTGCGCGATGCTCATTGAAACAAACACTAATTTCTTTGTCATCTTTAAACTTCTGGACTTTATCATCCCATCTCCATCTATCTCCGCGTATCCATTATCATTTTTATCATCATTATTATTCACTATCATAATATTCATTCCTCCAGGCGTAGCCTCATCCACCCAGCGCCATTCCCCATCCACCAAACTATAACTCATCCCGGGCGCGGCTTTGCCAAAACGCGCCATATCCATCACCTCCCTATCCGACGAAAGCAATTCCACCTTGTCTCCACTGTTGCCCAAACTAAACCGCGTAACCGCGCGAAAGAAAACCAAAAAACTTCGCGGAACCACGCGCGTGCTTGAGGGTATTTGAAATATTTTTGATTGATGGCGCAAAAGCCACCCGGAAACATCAGCCGTGCTGGAACCGCTGTTGTATATTTCAATAAACTCGCGCGCGTCATCCCCCTCCGGATTAGGCGCAACTTCATTTAGAAATACGGAGAAATTGACTAAGGATAAGCCCTGCCCGACATTGACAGTAAAACTTTTTTCTCCGCTCGTACCGGCCGAACTGCTGGTAAAAACCATTACGGTATAAACCCCTGAGGTCGCGAAAGCGTGCTCCGCTTCGCCCCCCAAGGCTATTGTGTTGTCGCCAAAATTCCAAGCAAACGATAATGTTCCTCCGCGCGGATCTGCCGAATCTTCGGCATCAAATACCAACATTTCTCCGGGTTCGGCGCGCGAAGGCGCGTTTATTTTCCAGACAATTTGCGTTGTATCAGGCACAACAACAAGGTTGGTTTGCCCGGGTGTGGGGCGAGAGGACCACTGCCAATTATCTTTTTCGTCACGATTGTAACTTTGCCCCTCTGGCGCGCCGACATAAGTAATCGAATCAGCCACGGAATTCGTCGCGTTGTATAACTTTACCTCTTCGCGTCCGGTATTGTTGAGCGAGATATGTGTCGCGCGACGCGGCCACACAATAATCTGGCCCGGCGAAATAGTTCCGTACAAAATAAATGAACTGGAGGAATCAGCCAGTTTCCACCCGCGCAAATCAACAGGTTGAGTTGAACTGTTTTTTATCTCAATGAATTCATCAGCTGTATCAGAGCCGGCCGGATTGGGAAATATTTCGTTGAGGATGACGGTACCGGTCGCTACGGTAGAGACGGAGCATGCCCCGTCTCTACAGACAATGCCGGTTGATGTTGTCTGGGTTTGGTTGTTTGTCTGTGTCGTCTGTTGAAGAGATGAACCGCCCCCGCCTGACGTTGGCGCGACTGGCGCGATAATAATGTTCGCGGCTCCTGGTGTTAACCGTGTGGTCACAGCCCAGTCAGCGCTATCGATATCGCTATCTTCCCCATCAATCTTACGCGTCAGCGACTGCCCGACTCCGGGAATCCCAGCCCCGTTTCCTCCATAGCGAACCTGATCAACAATAGTTCCGTCCGAATTTTTTAAAATTACTGCGTCACCGCTATTGTTTAACCTGCTGCCCGAAAGATAAAACACCACCCAGCCCAAAGACGCAATCGTAGTTGTGGGGGAAGCGATTACACAAGTGGTGCTCGTGCGGCTGTCGCACAATGTCCCGCCGGTTAAATACAAACTGCTGGTCGTTGGGTTATACAACTCCACCCATTCGTCCGCGCTTCCGGGATTAACCATTATTTCGTTGATCTTGATGAGTGACCAAATCGTCCCGGTCGAAAAATAAATTGTTGACGACGCTGTGGATGTAGATATTTCCGGATTCAGCGTACTTGTAGGCGGTGTCTCCCCTCCCTGCGAAGGAGAGGACGTTGGAGTGGGGTCGCTTAAGTGATTACTGTTCACCGACCCAATCGTATTCCCGCTCGCGTGCTCTTGCCAATTGGCGGAAGTATAATCAGAAATAAACGGATCGCGCCTTTCCAAAGAGCGACCGGGCGCGGGTTGGTAGACAAACTGCTCAACCATATTTCCATTTTCATCTCGGAGTCCTATCTCCTCGCCATCTTCATTTAAGCTTCCCCACGATGAATCAAAAATGGAACCGGAAAAGCTTGGATAATCTATCAAAAACTGGCTGGTGTCTTGCGCGATGGCCGCGTACTCGCCCGGCCCGACAAAACTATCGGTACTGCTTACGGCGCTCAAGCCGTGATTAGTATCATTCTCCCAAAATTTCCAATCCTTCATATCCACCGCCTCACTGCCTCTGTTCCAAATTTCAATCCATTCATGCGCGGTCGCGGCGTAAGCTCCAATCTCATTGATAATGATATCGGTGTTTGCCGAGAATGCTCGCCGTGAAATAAAAAAACTGCCAACCATCACCAAGGCTAACAGTGTAATCCAAACCCTCCTCATAAACGAATTAAAAAATCAGTTAATTAAGCGCTCATAGCGATTTATCCAATGTTTAGCCACAGCCTAGCCACAATAAATACTCGGTATGATTTATAATATTTTTAGTATAACATGGAATAACTTAATTATCCACTCTCGCCTCCAACGTCCTCTCTTCAACTCTTCCGGTTTTATCGGTCATAACCGCGATCAAATTATAGTTTCCGGCTCCGGGGGAGTTATTCCACGTAAACATCAGTTTCTGATTAATGAGCTGCTCTTGGTCCGGCGTGAAAGTGTAGATCATGCGGCGCGAACCGGAATTGACCGCGAGGAAAATTTTTATATCGCGCATGTCACTCCAGCGGAACGGAGACAGATACATGGCGCGCGGAAAACTTTGCGCCGAAAGAACAATGGAATTTCCATCAATCCAGCTTACGCTTGGCGAATCCAAATCCGCGTCTAACGCGAAACTCACCGAGGCTTGCGCGGAGTTGCCCATGTCATCCATAGCCACGGCGCGCAGGGTATGAGAACCACGCGCCATGGTTTGGGCGTAGTAGGAATAGTTAAAAGGGAAGCCGGTAAGCGTGGCAATGGAGCGATCATCAATGTACAGTGCTACTTGCGCTATGCCCCGGGGCGCGGTGGCGTTTAACTCAATGGAAATCTGTCTGGAGGCGAGCGTACTGCCTTCGGCCGGAGAGATTATATTTATTACCGGTGTCAACTCCGCGGATTGCGGCGAATCATATTCGGTTGGCGGCTCCTCCAGAGACATCTGACGCCCGGCTGTTTGTTCTCGCTCCGACCACTCGCGCAATCCTACCTCCCAGCTTTCATACTGCGGATCGCCAACCGGATTGGAAGGCGCCGGCTCGCGAGGATCGGAGCGCGCGACGTAGTGCAGAATATCATGAGGCGGCAGATAAACGCGTTCAACTATTAACTCCACCGGAGTGGTGGTGACCGCGATTTTGCCGGTTAGGCGATTTATTCGCAAAGTAATCCCGCGGTCGGATCCGCGAAGCACGGGTTTGTCGGCAGTGTTCGCGGGAGGTTCGGGGAATTGCTCCGCCGGCGTGTTCTTCAGCGCTTCACGCATAAATTTGTTCCAGATGGCTCCGGCCACGCGTTCACCGCCGCCTTTCATCTTGGAGTTATTGGAATTTCCCACCCACACCCCGGCCGCGAGCGAAGGAGTATAGCCGAGCGTCCAAGCGTCTCGATTGTCGTTGGTAGTTCCGGTTTTAACGGCCGCCGGTCGGCCGGGCAAAACAAGATTGCTTCTGGCGCCAAAAATATATGTTCGCGCCGCGTTATCCGACAGAACGTTCGTAATCGCGGCCGCGAGATCCGATCGCGCCGCCTCTGTTCCATCCTCCCGCCTCCATTCATAGATCACTTCGTCTTGCGGGTTCGTCACGCGCAGGATCACCACCGTTTCGTGAAAAACTCCGTTATTGGCAAGCGTGGCAAAAGCATTGGTGTGCTCCAAGAGATTTACCTCGGCGCCGCCAAGCACCAGGCTTAATCCGTAATCACCGGTGAAGGTGGTATAACCAAAGCGCCTGGCAAAATCAATGGCCTCATTCACGCCAACCAAATACAAAGTTTTCACTGCGGGAATATTCAAGGACCCCTGGAGCGCCTTGCGCATAGTGACTAATCCGTATTCCTTCAGGTTAAAGTTATGGGGCGTATAGCTCGCGCCGGCGCGCTGTTCAAAATTGGTTACCGTGTCATACAAAACGGTGTCCGGGGTATAGCCCCGCTCAAAGGCGGCCAAATACACAAACGGCTTAAATGAGGAGCCGGGCTGGCGCTTGCCCAAGACAGCCACGTTAAACTTGCCGTCAATATCATCATTGTTAAAATCCCGCGACCCAATCATGGCCAAAATCTGTCCGGTGCGCGGATCAGTAGACACGAGCGCCGTATTGTTGGCGTTGTACTCTTTGACGTTTTTTTCGCCCAACTCTTTCACGGCGTTCTCGGCGATTTTTTGCTTTTCATAATCAAGACTGGTGATGACCTTAAGTCCCCCGCTGTCCACCAGTGCCTCCCCAAACTGATCGGCCAGCAGCTGCTTGATGTAAAGAACAAAATGAGGAGCTTCCAATATTCCGGCAGTGCTCGCCAGTCGCATCGGAGCGTTTTGCGCGCTCTGTTTTTCTTCTTCCGTTATGTATCCTTGCTCAAGCATCACGTCAAGAATGTAGTCGCGGCGAACGCGAAGTTTGTTTAGGTCATTGAGATAACGGCTCGGCGCTTTGGGCAACGCGGCGAGTGTGGCTGATTCCACCAGATTCAAATCCTGGGCGTGTTTGCGAAAATATGTCTGGCTGGCCGCTTCAATGCCGTAGTTGGTGGAGCCGTACGAAATTTCATTTAGATATAATTTTAAAATTTGATCCTTGCTGTATTTTTTTTCCAGCCTCAACGCGAGAATCGCTTCTTTAATTTTGCGAGTGTAACTTCTCTCATCGCCCACCATCGTTACCTTGATCAGTTGTTGGGTAAGGGTGGACGCGCCGCCCGCGCCCGAGCGTCTGCCCAAGAGGTTGCTGACCCCGGCGCGCAAGATGCTAAGTGGCCGGACGCCCTTGTGTTCATAAAAATGTTTGTCCTCTATGGCAATGGTGGCCTTTTTGGCGTAGTCCGATATTTGATCCAGCTCCACCAGCGTCCGCTTCTCGTCCTGGTAGACTTCATACAACAGACGCGTGCCGGTGCGATCATATATTTTGGTGCTCTGCGCCACCTGTCTGTCGCTCAAACGATCCGGGTCCGGCAAATTGCGATTCGCCCAGGCAACCAAAGCAGTGGCCACGATAAAAGAGCCGGCCAAAAAAAAAGCGAACGCCATGATGCCGGCCTTCAATAATCGCTTTCGTCGTCCAACCTTATTTTTTGACGGACGTCCAGAATCTCCAAACTGCCCGTACTGGCGAACATTCCGCAATGGAGGAATGGGCATACTTGAAAAATGACCAATGACCAATTTCCAATGATCAAATCCCTGTTTGGAATTTGGTCGTTGAGGTTTAATCATTTCCAACATATTATACCTCAACCCTGCTATATTGACAAAAGGAGGATTTTATGGTATATTATTGTCGAGTAAATGACAAGATATCAGCAATGGTATCTTTTTAATTTGCCAATTTATGCGCTTAATTAAGCGAAAAAAACTGATTCAGGCATTGGAATTTATCACTCATTTTGCTGTGTTGTCGGCTTTTTTGGCTCACTTGCTCGTGCCGAAGATTGTTAAAGCTCAAGGCAACCAGATTGGGCTGGAATATGGGTATATTGAGGCAACTTCCGCGGAAGTTAGCCAAAATGAGGTCGCGGAACCAAAAACTTTACCGGAATCATCGCCGCGCCGTTCTACGGTTAGGATTAAGGCTGTAATTACAGCCTACTCCAGTACCCGGAGCCAAACCGACTCTTCTCCTTTTATTGCCGCCTCGGGCAAGCGGGTGCACGACGGCATGATTGCGGCCAATTGGTTACCGTTTGGCGCTAAACTCAAAATTCCATCTTTATACGGAGACAAAATTTTTGTGGTAGAGGACAGAATGAATCCTCGCTACGGCTATGGACGCATGGACATCTGGATGGACGCGCCGATTAAGGAAGTAAGGAGGTTTGGAGTGAGGCGGGTGGAGGTTGAGGTGTTCTACGAATAACACACCGCCACCAAATATTCATACTCATACCCTTCTCTTATTTCCATGACTCTGTGTCGTCTTTCGGTGTCGTAAATGAATCGCGGTAGTTTTACAATTTGATTAAGACGCACTGCGCCGTAGAGCGGGAACATTCTTCCAATAGTGTTTAACATTTTAGCGCGCAACGCGCAAACGGGATTTTGTCCGTAGAGTTCAACTTTGCCAAAATATTTAGAGAGCAGGTCAACGAATTCTTGTCGCGAGTATTCTCTGACATGAAATTTATTCCACGGTTTATCACTTATTGTTTTACCGGGATTGGTTATAAGACGGTTGGGAGTGGAACAAATAAATATACCATTTGATTTTAAGATGCGCTTGGCTTCTTGCAAATATTCTAGATCGCCTTCAATGTGTTCAATTGTTTCAAAAGAGATATAAACATCGGCGAAATTATCCGGTAACGGCAGTCGCCTGGCATCGGCAACGGCAAATTCCGGCAGATCATTTCGCAATGCCGCAATTCCGCAATTTCTTATTTCTTCTTCATCCACATCAAACGCCCGGACCTCTTTAGCTCCGGCCTCGGCAAATATTTTTGATCCCACTCCGCTCCCGCACGCGCAGTCCACCACGACTTTGTCTTTTACAAATTCCGCTCCAAACCTAAATCTGGCCAGATGTTCCAGCCGCACCCATTTGAGCATAAATGTCTTTGGCGATAGGCGTTCTTGCTCAAGAGACATAACTTTGAGAATGACCAATTACGCCTCCTTCGTCCTAAACTGAAGCGCTTCGGCCACATGTTCAACTTTGATATTATCATTTCTGCCGAGGTCGGCAATTGTCCGCGACAGTTTGAGGATGCGATTATAAGCACGGGCGGAAAGGTGCATTTGGGTTACAGCGGCCCGCAGCAGTTCAATGGATGCCTCGTCAAGTTTGCAGAACTCGCGGATCTCGGCGTTGCGCATTTCGCTGTTGGCTTGGATCGGCTTGCCTTTGAATCGGCTAGTCTGGATACCGCGCGATTCCTCCACTCGTTCGCGTATTTTGGAAGATGGCTCTGCCAGGTCAGTGGACGATAGCTTGTCAAATTTTACACGCGGCACCTCCACATGGAGATCAATGCGGTCCAGCAATGGTCCGCTTACTTTTTTCTGGTAGCGAATAATTTGGCTGGCGCTGCATGTGCATTGCCGGTCAGTATCGGTGCTGAAGCCGCAGGGGCAGGGATTTTGGCTCGCCACTAAGATAAAGCGCGCCGGAAAGGTGAGCACGCCTTGGGCGCGGGAGATGGTGACAACGCCATCCTCAAGCGGCTGGCGCAAACTCTCCAAAGCGGCGCGAGGGAATTCCGGGAACTCATCCAGAAATAGTACGCCGCGATGGGCGAGTGAGATTTCGCCCGGCCGCGGAAACGCGCCGCCTCCAACCAGTGAAACCGTGGACGCGGTGTGGTGCGGACTGCGGTAGGGCCGCTCGCGCGCGAAGCTATTTTGCAAAAGTCCGGCCACGGAATAAATCTTGGTAACCTCCAGCGACTCGTCCACGGTCAGTCGCGGCAGAATGGAAGGCAGGGTGCGAGCGAGAAGTGTTTTCCCGGAACCCGGCGGGCCGCTCATGAGAATGTTGTGCGCCCCGCTCGCCGCGATCTCCAACGCGCGTTTAACGAATTCTTGGCCCTTTATCATGCTCATGTCCAACTCATATTCCGTGGCGGTCGCGTTCCAATCCTCGGTCCGTTCGTAAGGCGCGATCCGAGCCACTTCGGTTAGATGGTTAACGCACTGCTCAAGCGTCCGGACCGGATAAACCGTAATACCGTCCACCAGCGCCGCTTCAGCGGCATCCATGGCCGGCACAAAAATTTCAGTCAGCCCATATTCCTTTGCGAACAACGTGAGCGGCAAAACGCCGTTGGTGTGGCGCAAAGATCCGTCCAGCGCGAGCTCTCCGACAAGGAGAGTTTTATTTAAGTCAATGTCTAATTCATTGCTCAAAGTAACAATCCCCACGGCCATGGGCAGATCATAAGCCGGTCCTTCTTTACGCAAATCCGCCGGCGCCAAATTTACCAAAATACGGAAATTAAACGGATAGGTATAATTGGAATTTTTCAGCGCCGAGTAGATGCGCGAGGTCGCTTCTTTGATGGACGCGTCCGGCAAACCCACAATGGCAAAATTGGTCTGCCCTTTATTAATATCCACCTCCACGTCAATCGGCACGCAATCCAAGCCCATGACGGCGGCGGATTTTAGTTTGGTAAACATACCACGAGTTGAAAGTTATAAGTTATAAAGTTATAAAGTTACGTTAATCGTTCTTTATGAACTTTATAACTTTACAAACTTTATAACTTTTTCTTCCACCCATAAAATATCGCCATGCCGAGTCCGAGGACGATCATCGCGTCCGCCAAGTTAAACAGGCTCATACCGATGAGAAAATAATCAATGACGTTATTATACACCAAACGATCAAAAAAGTTGGAAAACGCGCCGGCAAAAAGCAGCGACCATGCGAAGAAAGCCCGCGGGTTCTGTTTTTTGCGCTCATTGATTGCCGCGCTTCCGATGATTACAAGGACGGGGATACTGACAAAAAATATAGCCCACGACGGCAAATTGATCCCAAACGCGACTCCGCGGTTAATAAAAGGCTGCCACCCAAAAAACGCGGTAATGAGACTCGGACTGCTCCAGATATTCAACGCCAGCCACTTCAGCAACTGATCAAGAAATAAAAAAAACCCGCCAATGGTTATTAACAACCATAGACGGGCGGGATACTTCATAGTATTGGAAATTTACGAAAACAGCAACAGTAAAATAAACCGAATTATATTTTTCGGGTTACATTTCTTGCGTTATTGCTTTTTTGCATCCCATGCATGAGCTGGAGATAGGCCTGGCCTGCAGCCGCTTTTTTTCTATCGGCTTATTACAGTATTTGCAGATACCATAGGTTCCGTTCAAAAGCCGCTCTAAAGATTGGTTGACATCACGCAATGACCTCTCAAGATTTTCGCCGAGAGATAGATTAACAATATAATCCGCTACTTCGGCGGCGTTTTCATCCTCGCTATCTCCGTAGTTTGGAAAAGCGCTTTCTCCGCTGCCATCCTGCGGATTTCTCTTTAGTTTAGTCAATTCTTTTTCAAGCGTTGTTTTTTCTTCCAAAAGAGACCGCTTCATCTCATCCAGAAATTCCTTGGTTAAAAGGGTTTTTGTAGTCGAAGTAGCTTTAGCCATAAAGGTTATAGTTCAGGCGAAAAAATTAGCCCTGTGCAACTCATGTTTAATTTGAGGCACAGGGTCTAAGTTATTATACAAACCTTCCGGTTTTCCGTCAAGACTCTAGGGTCAGCCTGCGCGCCTCAATATGTATTTGTGTAGTCAAGGAACTAATCACACAATCACCGCCTCCATAACTGCTAAATTTCTGACTGTTCACACTCCCTACGGTCGCCGCCTGCGGGCGGTTGTGATTCACAGCCAAAAATTTAGCAGCTATTCCGGCTTGGTGTTGCCACAACCTAGCTGAAATAACCACTTGATTTTATACCCGACAATCAAAACCGCCGAGACGGCGATCACAGGGAGTTTTGGCGGGTATAAAATCAAGTGGTTATGTAGGCGGACACTAGAGAGGAACTAGGCGACTTTGAGAATAAAAAAAGGGCGAAAAGCCCGATTCGTTGGTGATATGTGGCCTCGCCCTTTGAACTGCCGGAGCGAGACGATTTGCCTCGTTAGAGGTGGATCGCTACTGCTCTTGGCAGCATTTTTACCTCCGACCGCTTGATGGTAGAGCCCTACAACCAGTCGCTTAAGGGGCAGGCTGGTCAAAAGGAGGGGTACCAAGGAAGAAGTTCGGGTCTACCACTTCTATTTTTATTAAAGTGGCATATCCGGCTTCTTGGGAAAGCAGTTTCGAGGTGTGTCTATGAAAGAACACTTCACGATGACTACAATATATAGTTTATCATAAAGGCTTGTTTGTGTCAATAATAAGAAGTTTGGCTAATATTATATAAAATAATATAGGGTGTGGATAAGTTTTGTATAGAATAGTGTATACAAACACAAAAATCATCATAGTTATCCCCAATTTCATCCACTTATACACCTTATTATCCACAATCATACACATTCCGTATCAAAAACCAACCCAAGTGTTTCGGGTTGGTTTGTTTATTCAGGAAGGGAGCTCGCGGACGCATCACGAAACTCCCGATTCCCTCCTTTCGGGCGCTTATCAGCGCCCCATGGCTCTGTCCAGCGAACAGTTACCGCTCAACGCAGATTCGATCCCTCACCTTGTAAACGGTCCCTGAGGTGTGGGCGACTAATTCCACCTGGTAGAAGCCGCCGGCATCATACCGGGCGATGACCGAGAACCTGTCAAGCAGGGTTCTCCGTTAATTGTTGCTGTGCCTCGCCCGACAACGCCTCAACACCTCGCACGAGTGCGATGCCGCCCCCTTTACCGACCACCTGATCCAGATCATTGACCAAGTGGCCACGATCGCCGCCGATCAGAGTCCCCTGCTGGCCCCTCCTCTCTCGCCAGAATTCCAGAAGAACCGCCTTTTGTCCGCGCACCTCCACCTCGGTGCGTTTTGCATAGAACACTACTGCCATGCCATTCCTCCTTACCTGAATTTATACTATATTAGTAAACTTTTGTCAAAAAAATGGATTGCCTGTATCTGGTTTGCCGTCCCCGCGACAGCAGAACATTATACGAAGCACAAAATCGGAGAGAATTATGCTTGCGAATACAATGTTCTGCTTGCGCGGAGGAAACAATTTTAATTTTTCTCCTATATCGCTTCCAAAGATTGAAAACGGTAATCGGAGCGGCGAGCGTGGCTGTGCAAACCCAACGTGACCCGGACCCTGTATACTAGACACATTAGTCGAAGAGATTGTACCCTAGCATCATATGAGCAAACTAACCCACAGAATCGCACCCGAGGTTAAGGCAGATATCCTTTGGCGTGTTAAAGACGAGGGCGTTTCCGTTGCCCAAGCTGCCAAGGATCATGTCATTCATGAGAGCACCATCTACAACTAGCTCGGCGCTGGCGTCAAGGGCACACCCTCGTGGTCGGATCTGGCTAAAGTGCAATAGACAGAACAAGGAGTTAATGGAAATCATCGGGGAATTAACAGCGCGACTATCGGTAGCCCAAAAAAAGAATTAGTGAAAATAAAAAATGGCGGCAACAAAACCGCTCTCGCGAAGACTCTCGGAGTTTCCCGATCGTCTCTGTACTACGCATCAAAGAAGGATGTGACAGACTGGCTCCAGAGTTAGACTTTCCGATTTTTGACCAACGAATTGGTGGGCGGCACAAAGTGCCGCCC
>Ga0209211_10008565_pt1 | contig 13939 bp, 11 predicted proteins | sample RifGroA2_FD_183992 | JGI IMG/M metagenome (GOLD analysis project Ga0209211, IMG submission 183992) | Groundwater microbial communities from Rifle, Colorado, USA - Groundwater A2 (SPAdes) (version 2) | ecosystem: Environmental > Aquatic > Deep subsurface > Groundwater | place: Rifle, Colorado...
TTGTAGAAAAAGCGGGGATATCACCGGCCATCATCAGTGAACTTTTAGACAAAACAGTTTTTCTTCGCCTCACCGACATATCCGAAGCCCTGCCTCCTTATGATGATTTGATCGAAGTCTGTCCAATGGATTCTGATCAAAGAGAAGTTTACGAGACTTTCTCGCGTGGATTGAAACAAGCACTTGACCTAGAACTTCGAAAGGGGAGTAAAAAACTTCTCGGAGCCTACCTGCAAAGCCTGCTTGCTTATCCGGACACACCCTGGAAGAAAGAAAACATATACCGCGTTGAACAAAAAAATGGCAGCCCAATAAAAGTTTTGGTCGCCGAAGCAAGAGCTCTATCTGAAAAGAAACTTTATCCAAAAGAGAAAAGATTGATTGAATTATGTCGCAAAGAGAAAGCTCTTGGCCGGAAAGTAGGGGTGTTTTGCACGCATACAGCAAGCAGAGATATTACAGGAAGAATTAAGAGCGTTCTTGAACAATCCGGCCTGCGCGTTGCAATTCTTAAATCGACTACGGTTATCCCCGAAAAAAGAGAAGATTGGATTAAGGAGCGAGTTCAGGAAGGAATTGATGTGATGATCTGCCATCCCCGACTTGTCCAAACAGGTCTCGATCTACCCTATTTCCCAACACTTATTTTTTATCAGGTGGAATACTCCGTTTATACTCTACGCCAAGCGTCACGCCGTAGCTGGAGAATCGGACAGAAAAATCCAGTCCGGGTTCATTACTTTGTTTATAAAGGCACTATGCAAGAAAAGGCTCTCACCCTGATTGCGAAGAAAACAAAATCATCCCTCGCAGTTGAAGGTGAACTGGTGGAAGGCGGCCTAAGCGCTTTTGATGAAGAAGAAGATGTTTTTACCTCGCTTGCGAGATCCTTAGTAAAACACAGTGTCGGGAATGAAACGGCCGAAGCGCTGTTCCGCGCATCTAGGGAAGCACTTTTGGATAATGACCGTTTTATTCAGGACGTAGAAATCCGCAACATCGAAAAAGAAATTTCTTTAAGCAAGGAACTTAAAGTGCCAGAAGATGTTTTTAGTTTTCCTGCGGATGGGTCTTGCGCGCAGGGAATCTTTAACTTCTAACGCTGAGCGTTTCTCCTCGCCTTAAATTCGATCTGCCCTCAAGCGTAGCTTGCCCCGCCTCATGGAGAGCGCCTAGAATTGTATATAATTATGTCCTTATTGATAGATTTATAGGAGTATATGGACATAAATATATACAAAATGTACCTTTTTTTGTAGTTTAAACTTGAAAATGGGGCCATGATCGGTTATAATTATGTTTGTACGGGGGGATCAAACATGAAAAATGATAAGCAACGCAATAAACGGTTCCTGAAATACCTGCTCCTTTATGTGTTCTCCTGGCTGGCTATTGTCTATATAGCACTTTTATTGGCGTCTCGTTCCGCCTTTGCTCAAATAGTTGGCGGCTCGACCCAAATCCTTGCCAATCCGCTCCATGTGCAGCAGTTTTTCGATTCGGCAGCGTTTTTCCTTATAAAAACGGTGGGCGCAGTTGTGGGTATGATTGCGATAGCCATTGCAGTTTTTGCCGCCAAGTTCGGTCGGGGCAGTTTTGGAAACATTGCCAGCGTTTGTTTTTATATTGGGCTTCTCTTTCTTGCTCCTTCCATCGTTCAGCTTTTGAGTCTGTTTGCCGGGATCGGTTTCTAATTCTAACAAGCTGTTTTTAAGTTCCACCGCTTGTCCGCGAAGTCCAAAAAGGAGGATTTCTGTGAGATATCGCTGTTATCCCCGGATTTCCGGGAAAGAAAAACTGGTGCTTGGCCTTGAGCTTGCAGATTTGCTTCTGGTCCAGTTTACGCTGATGGTACTCCTTCTTGTGACCGGAAAACTTCTTGTGACGTTGCCCATAGTTGTCGCTCTTTATTTGCTCATCCGTGCCTTCAAGAGAAATAAGCCGCGCTTTTATACGGAACGCTTCATTCGCTTTATTGCCAGGCCTCGGCGTTTCAATCTTAGGAATGACGACAAAGGAGACTTGCGTACGACATGATTAAAGACTCCATCTATCCCATTCGATTGAGGAATCTGATTCAAGGAAGAAATGAAGACCAGATTCTTTCTTACGTGGACCTTTGGGCCATTGAAGATGACGTTGCCATTGGCGTGTCAGGCGCGGCGACGATTGGGTTTGAGTTGAGGGGACGCAATATCCTTCTCAAAAACGACGCGGAAATCAATTCGTTCTATCTTGGGATTTCCGATCTTCTGGATTCTCTTCCTCATCGCGGCCGGATTGATCTCCAGATCAGTTATGAAGTGGAACCTGGATCTCCGGAAGTTTTGAAAGCTCACCGGGAAAACTTTATTTCTTCGGATTCGCTTGCTCGAAATATGGTCGAAGACCGTATCAAGCTGCTTGAACACCGGGGGATCAGGCATACGAAAATCTTTTTATTTATCACGCTCCATCCTGAAAGTATGGGATTTAATGCAAGCTTTTTTTCTTCAAAACCCGCATTAGATGGTCTTAAGGCCGAGCATAACGCAAAAGTAAAAGCGCTCCATGAGGTTGAGCAAATCGTAAAACTCGCTTTGGATGGAATAGGGATTTCGAGCCGGCGACTGCCTGGTTATGAGCTGGCCCTTTACTATTACAAGGCTCTCAACCCGAACCGCTCAAACCTGATTCCTGTTCCCTCCGCAGTTAGACAGGCAGTTAAGGGAGCCGCACAAAAGGACGCTCACTTCTCATTATCCGGTCCGAGGACCGCACGGAGCGCACTTCTTTATTCACGCGCCTGGTCAGAGAACCAATACGTTACGCTGGATGGCATTCACCACGCGGTTGTGAATCTTCATCAGAAGCCGGATGCCGTGGATGAATGGTCTTTAAAGGTATTTCTCGATCACCTGCCTTTTGATTACCGTTTAATGCTGACTGTCCGGACGACGGATGAAGAACGAATCATGGGGAAGCAAAAAATCGACGCGAATTTTAACCGGAATCTTTACGAATACTCGCCGTTTAAAAATTACGAAGCAAAACAGAAATTCTCGGAATTGGATTCGTTTATTGAAGAAGCAAGTGGGACGACACAGCGGCCTTATCAATTTTCGCTCTCGGTTCTTTTGCAGGACCGGGACCCCGAAATCCTGAAAGAAAAAATTAAAGAGACACTTCTTGCTTATAGGCAGCTTGGAGAGGCCGAGGCCGTTGTCGAAGACTTTGACCACTTTCCTTTATTCTTTTCACACCTTCCCGGTCATACGCGGCGCAATTTTAGAGGAGAACACTTAATCCTCACGCGGGCGCTTTCATACTTTTTCCCGACATTCCAAGAATGGGATGGAAGCCCAAAGGCGCCGACGATCTTAACCACGCGCCGGAATGAACTGCTTAAATTTGATTTCTGGAATGATGAAAACCCTGCCAATCACGGCCTGGTCGTAGGCTCGACCGGCGGCGGAAAATCCTTTGCCGTGAATTATTTGATCAAAGATTTTCTTTTAAGTGATCCCAAGAACCATCATGTCATTGTCATTGATGTGGGCTACAGCTACCGGAAGATTGCAAAAGCATTTGGCGGCCAATACTACGAAATTGATCTTTCAGGTGAGTACTCTCTTAACCCTTTTCCGGAAAAATCGTACTTCGAGCGGGGAAAAGAAATCGATCTGGAGCTTCTGACTTATCTCTCCCAGCTTCTTGCAAAAATGGTCGTGGACTCTGAATCCGAAAATTTATCGGGGTCGGATTCACAGCTTCTTGAGCATGTGATTCTGGAAGTTTACCGGGCCATTGGAATTCATGAAGCGCCCAGACTTTCTGATGTAAGGCGCGTGCTTTTGGAGGCGGGGAAGGGCAATATCCTGGACTTTGACGAAGAGGACAAAAAGAAGGCAACTCACTATGGGAAAAATTTAGCTCTTTATACCGAAGGCCTTTACGCGAAGGTCCTCGACCAGCCCGGAAAACTGTCGATCGATTCACCGCTGCTTGTATTCAACCTCTTGAAACTTTCCGGACATCCAAAATTGCAGTCTGTTATTTCATTTATTATCCAGTCCTTGATCCACTCAAAGCTTGTGGATGTTGGCCTTAAAAAGTTGATCGTCTTCGATGAAATGCACATGCAGATGAATGACAAAATATCGGTCGAGCTTATCCGCAGAGGCTTTCGTATTTTTAGAAAATACAATGCTGTCATTTATGTTATTTCCCAGTCCCCAAATGACTTTCTCCAAAGCGCGGCCGCTGACGCGATCATCACAAACGCGCAGGTACGCTGGATGCTTCCATTAAATGAAGGTCACGAAAACCTGCATCATTTTCATCTTGTCGATCATGAAGTGGAAGCGGTGCGCCACCTTCAAATGGTAAAGGGGCACTTCAGCGAGTGTTTCATCAAATCCGGAGAAGAGGGTGTTGTCGCGCGCCTGGCTCCGTCCGCACTTGAGTATTGGCTTTGCACCACTAACGCCGAAGACTGGCTTTGCGAGAAGAAGGTGAAAGAATCGCATCCTGACTGGAATTATGAGCAGGTCCTGGAATATCTCGCCAAGCATTTCCCAAATGGCGCCCAGGGTAAGGAGGTTCGCTCATGAAACCCAGGTTAATGAAAAAGCCGGTGATTCTTTTAATTATTGCGGTTTTAATTTGCGGAGCCGTATCCGGTGTCAGTGCTAACACGGTCTATGATCCTCTGAACCATGCCGCAAATGTTTTGCAATACACGATAGCGCAGGCCCAGCATTTGCAAAATCTGATCGAAGCTGGGAAACAACTACTGGAACTCAAAAATCTCTTTAAAGAGTTTGAGTTTTTCAATCAGCAGTTGATCAATGTTGGCCTTGGAGAAATTCAGGATATTGTCCAGAAAATAAGGGCATTTACTACCGGCAGTTCAAATGCTCCCTCGCTTCCCTTTAAAGGGGAGCAGGCCAAAACATATCTTGAGACGCTGAATAATAATCCTTACTTCCAGGGCACTGCTTTGCAGATGGCCCAGCTTGATTTTCTCTCCCGCCAAGCGGAGTCCGGAACCACCACTCTACCTTATTACCTCTCCCTGGTTCCGGACCCGCTTTCTCCCAACCATAAATACATTACTTATGAACAGGCCGAAATCGCAAAGACCTTCGATCAAGCGGAGGACCTGCGCCAGTATTCGGAAGAGCTTGCGAAAGATGGACGAGATCTTGAAGACGCAGCTGCCCAGGCAAATCTGCTGGGTGCCGCGAGACTTCAAGCCGCTTCCATGGGCAAGCTTTATGAGGCATTTGGAGTATTGCTCGCTTCGCAGGGTCGAATTGCCGAGCTAAACGCGATTTCTATCGAGCAAACTTCGAGGGAAGAAAAAATTGATGAACTGGCGCGAAGAAAAGTGGTTCAGGACATGAACGAATTCATGCATGGGAACGGCGCACCGGCTGTCGAAATAGCTCCGGGAATTGAGGGCAATTTATGAACCTGAACCCTCTCAATATTATTCCGCTAATCAAGCAGATCAAAATTTCGTCGCTGGTCCCATCCCTTGATTCTCTTGTGAGGATTGCTGATCCGCGTTTGATTCCTACAAGTCACTGGCTCAGTGGTCTTGTGACGCAGACGATTATGCCGGCCGCGTCGGCAATGCTTCTCTTTGCCCTTTGCTGCGCGCTCATTCAGGAACAAAGACGAGCCGTAAGCGGAGCTTCGGATTTCACAAGAGTTCTTTACCGGCTTCTGTTTTTTGTCGCGCTTCTTTCTGGGTATTTTTTCTTTTTCCAATGGATTCTTGATGCGGCTCAAGCGCTTGGGGATCTCTTTCTCCAAGACGACCAAATTTCTGCGCTCGCTGAAAAAATGTACCAGAATTTCCAGAATTGGAATCTCGGAAGCATGCAGCTTGCGAAAGCGATTCTTGTTGGAGTCGTCGCTTACATTACTTACATCGCCGCATTTATTGTATTTATGCTCTTCTTCTTGGCTAGGTACATGCTCCTGGCCATGCTATTCGTATTAGGTCCTATTGTTTTTGCATTTAGCGTTTGGGACGTCACTTCAAGATTCAAAATTTGGTTGATCTTGATGATCCAGACTGCGCTCTGGACGGTAGTTTTGAAGTTCATCATTGCAGTTTCGATTGGGTTTTCACTGGATGAAATTTATGGAACCGGCCAAGCGAATCTCATTTTTGTAATTGCTGCCAACATCCTCTTTGTTTACATGCTGATTAAAACTCCTGCGATTACATCTACGATTGTGGGCGGAGCGTCTTTCGGATTCTTAGCCTCTGACATGATCGGACAAACGACGGATAAAACACTTAAAGCCGCGGGATGGATCGCGGAAAATGCACCAAAATATTCGGGAGCTGCTTACCAAATGATTCAAGAAAAAATGACACGGGAACAAGTTCAAGATCCATCGACAGGAGCGGTGATGCGCAGAGATCCTTACGGTGCTTTATCGCGAATCAAATCATTCTTTGGAACGGGGGATAAAAAATAATGGGTCTATTCAAATCCAAGAAAAAAATGGTTCAGAGGGATTCGAGAAGTTATTACGAAGTGTTCGGAGACACGGTGACACTTCTCAACACATTCAAGGTTGTGGTGATAATTTTGATGCTCATTATTTTTTTTCAGGCTTTTCTGGTCCTGAAAGCGCAGCAGAAACAGCCAATTGTTATTCCGATCGACAGTCTCGGACGAGCACAGGCCGTGGAGAATTATGAAGTCACCGATAAACGGGATGAAATTCAGGTGCAAATGTTTGTGAAAGAGTTCATGGAAGCTTATACGGCGTGGGATTCTAAATTTGTGGAGTACAACTTCACAAAAGCGCTGAACTACATGCACTCGGAATACCAGAAGCGAGCGCAGCAGGAAATGATGCAGACTGATCCCGATGATTCGGACCACCGGAACCTGCTAAAAAAACTGGAAGCTCAAAAGATATATTCAAAGATTGAGATTCAGGAAATCCGGATTGAAAAAGACAGCCCCGCGTGGGTCAAAATATGGGTTGCCGGCATCCGGCGAGTGTTCAGTTATTTGGATGACAGTTACGCCCCAAAAGAAACGATTTTTAATTCTTATATCACGCTTGCAAAGGTTCCGCGAACGAAAACGGAACCTTATGGGCTCCTGGTATACGACTACCGGGAGCATCTCGTCAAAGACATCACTTCCAGGGAGGAAACTAATGAACCTACAAAATCTTAACTATCAAAAGCTGCGCGAACACAAAAGGGTGGTCCTGCCTCTTTGTCTTATTGGCATCTTTTTGCTGCATACCACTTTTGTCTTTGGCGAGAAGGGAACCGCAGGAAATCAGTCGGCCGATTCTTTGGGAATGGCTGAATACTCTGATCCTGCCGTGTCTAGCCCAGAAAACGGCGGGCTGGCCTCAGCAGATGTTTCAAGGAGAAAAATATTTAAGCGTATTCCAACACTCCCGTTCAGGGATGATGAAGTCCATGATGTGCGGTTAGGCTACGGCATGCACATTCAACTTGAGCTGCCTGAGAAAATCAAATCAGCCGTGCCTCCGGATGAAAGGCTTGTATCCTTGGACTATCTCGATGATCGGGTCTATTTGAAAGGTATTGCCTACGCGGTTGGCGAGAGCACAAACGCAACGGTTATTACCGAATCGGGGAAGTCTCTGCATCTTTATATCCGCATTGTGGAACCCGTCGAAAGTGATCAAGGGTTTAAGTTTTTTGTTCCGTCCAAAAATATATTTTCAGAAAGCCACGTTAAAAAGGAAGTTCAGAAGGCGACCAAGGAAAAAGAGCAGGAACTAGAAAAAAGAGAAGGGAATCTTGAAGAGGTCACGGAGAAACTCGCCGAGGACAAGATTAAACAAAAGCTTCTTCATGAAGAAAACACACAGAAGAAAGTCCGTGTTAAAGAGGATGCCCTTGAAATGAAGGACGTCCGGGTTACGCGGCTCGGAGCGAGAATTTACGTCAAGTTCACGCTTCATAACCGCTCTAAGCAGGATTTTGCCATCGGAACCATACTGCTTGGGCGCGGCATCACTGATCCTAAGAACGCGGACAAGGTGCTCGGGATAGAGGATCTTCAAACAGATTCTCCGACTTTCGATTCTGAGATCATCCCGAAGGGAAGCGATTCGAAAGTCCTTTTAGCCTTTGATGCCCGTAATGTCCATGACGCTGACAAAGTGGTTTTAAAGATTGTGGAAGAAGGCGCTGCAGGCCGCGCTGTCGAATTCAAAAATCTACAACTTTTTGCGAGGTGATCTCGTGGCTGATAGAAATTATGCAAAAGACCCAGTTCTGATTCGTGATAACAAGAAACTCTATGTGGTGATTATTGCGATCGTCGTGGTCTTTCTTTTATTCCAGATTGGGCTACGAGTGTTTTCAAAGGGCCGTAAAGTTGCGGAGGCGCCGCAAAATTTGGTAGAGGATAAAGGAAGGACTGTCTTTAAGGAAAACGATATCGCCAAAAGTCTTGAGGCGTTTGGAAAAGGGGCAAAAGAATCTGCTTTCAAGAAACTGCAAGAAAAGAATGAAAAGCAGACCTTTCGACAGACTGAAACGCAGCCGGAGCGTTTGAGCCCTGTGAAGATTGTTCTTCATGAAAAGCCAAACGTTCAAGCGGCGACAGCACAATTACAAATCCAAAAACCTCTCGGCATTCCGCTCGGCACACAAGTTGTCGTTTTGCTAAAGACGGGAATTTTCTCTTTTAACATTGAAAATCATGTCGAAGCGGAAGCGCTTAAAGATGTTTATTACTTGGGGAAGCTGGGCATACCAAAAGGTACAAAATTCTTTGGGACAGTTTCCGTGGTGCATTCGGAAAACCGGGTCAATATCCGATTCTACCGTTTGTTGCTCCCATGGGGAGAAGAAAGAACCTGCCAGGCGGTTGCGCATTCTTTGGATGGAAGTGGTGGACTCAAGGGTAAAGTTAATCGCCATTGGTTTCAGCGTACTTTTTCAATCGTGGGGAAGACCGCTCTATCAGGCCTTACTTTGCTTACGGTGCCGAGCCGGCAGAATGCCTTTTCAATCGACGATCAGCTGAGGTTAACGGCCTCTTCGAACTTAGCCCAGGAAGGCGCCCGAGAACTGGATACCCTCAAAATTGATAAGTCCATCACGGTTCCTGGCGGCATCGTAATCAAACTTATCTTTCTCGAAACACTCTAATGGAGGCGTTAATGCGAACCCGCATGATTTCATTATTTTTGGCGATTGGAATTTTGACGCACGGCATCCAGCCGGCGCGAGCTGACGTCACGGCCGGCGAGCCTGTACTCCAAAAGAATCCGGTCACGATTTCTTTGGATCAAGCAATTCAATTAATGAAAGCAAAAAATCCCGATATTCGTCTCCAGGAGTTTGCGGTCGAGAAAGCAACTGAGGAAGTCAAGCTCGCAACACGTGCCTTTTGGCCGGATATAGACGTGGACTACATAGCTTCAATTTCGTCCGGTGGATTTGGTTTAATTTTGACAGCCGCTAAAATTTTTCAGCCCATTTTTTCTTTCAAGAAACTTATGACCGAAAAGGAAGTGAAAAAGATTTTAAAAGAGAAAGAGGAAACTTTGATTCGCTACCGGGAGCTTGAGGTTGAATACGGCGTCAAAGAGTTGTATGTCGCCCTTCTTATTCAGCGTGAGCTGGCCCGTATTTTAGACGAGAATTCAGCGCGAAGTCTGGAACGGTTTGAGCTTAAAAAAATTCAGCATCAAGAAGGCGGTTTAAATGATGAGGAGCTTCTAAAGGAGAAATTCGCCTACGAAACTGCTCGGGTCCAGTCAGAGAAGGCAAAAACTTGGCTTGGACAAACTGAATTAACATTTGACCGGCTGCTTGGACTGCCGGCAGGGGAATCATTTTCTCTGACCCCCGTCGCATTTTCTGATGGCGAGGCGTTTCCTCTCAATATCGAGGAATGCTTGGCCGTGGCTTACGAAAGAAACTCGTTTGTTCAGGCTCTTCTATTGGAAGAAAAAGCTAGCCGGAAAAAACTTGGAATAAAGGATCCGAAATTCCGGGTGGACGGTGCTTTTATTGGGTTAGGGGAATCCTCCGGTGGCCTTTTGTCCGGAAAGCCAAGATTCGGCGTGACGGGAAACTTTGTTTTGTACGATTGGGGAAAAAGCCGGCTTCGAAAGAACATCCTTGGCCTAGAAGACGCTGAGTTATCGCTTAAGCACGAGAAAGAGTTTCAGGCGTTTGAGTCGGCCATCGTCAAATCGTATTTTGATCTCCAAAGACTCCGGAATGAAATATCGGAATCTGGAACAAAGTCGGAACTCTTTGAAGAATCAAAGAGGAGAAAGGAGATTCTCCTCGAAATTGGCCGGGCTCGGCAGACTGACCTTCTTTCGATTCAAAACGAATATGCGCTTGAGAAAGCCGAGGATTGGCAAAAACATTTAGAGTATTTTTTAGTGCACGAAAGGCTTGTAAAGGATTTGGGGCTTTCAAGTCTGGATGAACTCCAAAAGGAGGTAATGGCGCAATGAATTTGATGCGACGATTCCTTAACAAGTACTTCGCAAACCCCGCAGCCTTTTTTGCGGTGGTATTCCTGGTCACTTACGCTCAAACGACACTGGTGATGCGCGCGCTCCTTTTTGAGCTAGGGACTGTTTACCCTTGGCTCTGGATCGCAGGCTTCATGATTTTGGCTTTCAATATTTCACTGATATTTACGCAGACCCTCTATTCCCTTTTCGTCGAAAATCCGATTCTTCCCGAAATCCCTTCCGCTGAACTCCAGGGAATTAGGTCTGCAATTCTTACCTGTGTTAAAAATGAGGATTCGGAAATCCTTGAAAGAATCCGCTACACGCTCCGCGCGAACCTTGGAGAAGGTGTTCATTTTTGGCTCCTTTCGGATTCGGATGCCGCCTCTATCCAAAGAGAGGAAGAGTGGGTGCAGTCGTTAAGAGAGGAATTCGGCACGGATAAGATTTTTTACCGGGCAAGACCCATTCCTTTGATAAAACTACTCGCAAAGGCAGAACATCCCGCCAATCAAGATATTGGAATTTTCCAGTCTGCCATTTATATCGTTCACGACTACTCGCTTTTTTCCCGCGCTAATGCAATTGGTCAGTACTACGCGCAAAAGCTTTATTTCCGGGTCAATCAGGCGGTTTTTAAGCGTGCAATCGGTTTTGGCCATAATTGTCTGATTCGTTCAAAGACATTTTCCGAGTTGAAGCTGCCGGTCAATGTTTTATCTCATGACAACTGGGATACAGCATTAGCGGATCGGGCTGGATACCGAACAGCGTTTGTTTGTGACACGCTGACATACGAAGAAGCAACTCAGAATTATTTGGAAGATCGCAGCCGGTGTAAAAGGTGGATGAAGGGGACGCTTCAAGGGTGGCCTATCCTTTTTATGTCCAAGATTTCCTGGATAACAAAATTCTATATTTTTTATCAGTGCTACATTTATTTGGTTCATCCAGTTCTTTTACTTTGGTCGCTTGCTGGATTTGTCTGGAGTTCCAATTGGGCGCAGGTCTCTCTTTTTGTCGAAAGAAGCGAGGATGGCTTAAGACCTCTTATTTGGGTGCTTCTTTTTACACTCGGCGTTCTTTATGGACATAAGTTTTTCCTCTGTCGTTCACTGGCGGATGTAAAGCGAATCGCATTTGAAGTAATCGTTTCCACTCTCGTGTCCTTAAACAACATTTTTTATATCACGCTGGATTTATTCTCGATTCCTTTTGAAGGGCTTGTCTGGAAACCGATGAGCAAAGACCCGAACATGCGGGTTTCGATTAAGCGGTGTGCGAGGGTTCTAATAAGCGGGACGGTTTTTGGGTGGGTAACATTAATTGGCGGGTTTTTATACTCGCCCTACTGGGTGCCGGTTGGATTTCCGATTTGTATCAGTCTAATTCTATCGATCCCGGTTGTTTATTTCACTTCCAAAAATCTGGTTTGGGACCCTGGCTACTTGAGCAGGCGTAAGACTAATCTAATATTGGAGGCCTAACCTTTATGGCGATCATCAAACAGCAGTCAGCAGAAAACGAAGATAAGAAATTAAATCCGGAAGAAGCGCAGCCGCAAAGCGCGCAGAGCTTTGAAGAAGTTCAGGCGACAAAGGCCAGGCTCTTCCATTCCAAAAAAGAATCGTTTGATATCTGGGGTATTAAAAATCATCTTTTGGTGATTGTGGCCTGCATAGCCGGCCTCGTGGTGTGCGCTTTTCTGCCGCTCATCACACGAGTAGAAGATCCCCAAGCGCTTGTCATTCCAGATCAGATGGTCAATGTTGAAGCCTTAAAGGAAGGCAAGATTACGGATGTGTTTGTGAAGGAGGGAGAATCCGTAAAAAAAGGGCAGGTTTTGGTCCGGGTTGTTAATCCTCAGGACGAGCGAGACCTTGCTGAAGTCCATAGCCAATCAAAACTCCTTGAGGCCCAGCTGGCCGTTCTCGACGCAAAGAGAATTTTTTGGCTTGAACGGTATGAGCAGGATAAAGGTTTACTCGAAAAGAAAGTAATTTCGCGTGATGAGTTTCTCAACACCGAGCTTTCCTTTAAAACGCTTGAGCGGGAAAGGCAAGTTTTGACGGCGCAGTTGTTGGCGCTAGGAGAAAAACTCATGCTTTTAGAAGAAGAAAAGAAGCAAGGCACTGTGACCGCGCCGGTTGACGGGAAAATTATTTCCGATATTCAGGAAAAACTTGGGACTTATGCCCTGAAAGGGAAGTTCCTTTTGACGCTGGCAAGCCCAGAGCAGAGACTTGAGTTTTTTCTTGCGGAAGAAGATCACGGCCGGGTGGATGTTGGAGACCCGGCAAAGATTAAATTCTACCCGCTTCCAAACAAGATTTTCCGAGGTCGCGTCGTTGCGCTCAAACATTATGCCGAGCCTATAGATAAACATGGCTTCAAGAAAAATTTTATCAAGGTGTTAATTGCCGTTGAGGATTTTCCGCAAGGGATTCGTAACGGCATGACGGCCAAGGTCTTGATTCAAGGAAGGCCGGTCAGTTTTCTGAATGGTGTTCGAAGAAGAGTCGGATAAATCAGTAAAGCTTTAAGTCTTGCCTGCGTTTTTGCCTCACATCAGGGTTAATCAAACCCTCCGCTGAAATAAAAAATTCTGATTCAAAAGGGATCTCTGCATGAATGAAATTGCAAGCGATTTCAGCTCGTCCCGACTTGGGCCTAAAAGAGTTTCAGCTTCAGATTTTCTAGCTGCTCTTTTTGCACCTTATTATGCGAGTGGCCATCGAGGTTATATCGAGATCCGGCTTATTGGAGAGGCGGGAGTAAGGAGTTATTTCTTCCGAGGCCTGAATTCACTTCAACAAAAACGATTTGTTACCCAAAAGGCTCATGTCTATTACGGGCTCTCGCCTAGAGAAATACGCGAAGGACGAAAAGATGCTGTGAAGTGGCTTCTCACGTTATGGGCTGATCTTGACGCGAAAAATTATGCGAATGGAAAGGAAGACGCTTGGGAAGTGCTTCGTAGTTTTGAATTCACTCCTTCTGCGGTTATTGATTCAGGTCATGGACTTCAAGCCCTTTGGTTTTTAAAAGCTCCCGTTGAAATCAAGGAAAGCAGTGAAGTCGAGGGGATTCTAGCCGGCCTTGCAAAAGCTTTGCAGGGTGATGCTGCGGTGTGTGAGATTGCGCGAGTTTTCAGGCTCCCTGAAAGTTTTAATGTCAAAGACCCATCTAATCCCATTCCCGTTAAGGTAAAGTTTTTTTCTCCGCGCTTGCGTTATGAGCTTTCTACCTTTGAAAGCTTCCGAATCCTCGTTTCAACCCGAGAGGATTCAACCGGGGACGGAATTCATCCTGAAAAATCCGAAGGAATTGAAAAGGTATTCGCCTGCAAATTCGTCAGGCATTGCCAGGCAAATGCGGCCACTCTTCCGGAACCTCTTTGGTGGTCTTGTCTCAGTAACCTTCTTCCTTTTAAGGGCGGCCGCGAGAGTGC
>Ga0209211_10008566_pt1 | contig 13939 bp, 15 predicted proteins | sample RifGroA2_FD_183992 | JGI IMG/M metagenome (GOLD analysis project Ga0209211, IMG submission 183992) | Groundwater microbial communities from Rifle, Colorado, USA - Groundwater A2 (SPAdes) (version 2) | ecosystem: Environmental > Aquatic > Deep subsurface > Groundwater | place: Rifle, Colorado...
TTGGTTTTTGAGTGGGAATGGGTGCCGCAGGCAACTACCTCTTTTCTGTTTATCTTAAGAATCTCATTATTATAACTGATATACATTCCTTTTTGCAGCTCTCTTGCTTCCATTTTGGGATATATATGATATATGCCCAAAGTTTATAAATTTTGCCATGAGCCTGAATTATGGGCAGCAGGCTGAAAAGCTTCCGGTTTGTTTGAAAAATAACGATAGATTTAAATATAGAAAATCATTACTGCGTGGTAAACAAAAGGTAAAATTGGAAAGAGTAGATAAAGAGGGATTTTACCCCAAGGTAATTCCCTAGGTTGTTTAAATTTCTAATTAAAAAGAGGGAGTTAGATAAACTATCCAAGGAGAAGAGTAGTCAAATGGTAGGAAAATGGTTGTTTGAAGATATGCAAACCAAGAGGGGGAATGTAATTGTAATAGCTGGCCCTTCTTGCGGCGGTAAATCTGTATCATATTACGGATTAGACGGGATTGATTTAGAAGATATTAACGGAAAAGAGCATAAACTAAGAGCTTCACTAAAGATTATAGATTCCGAAAAAACCTATAGGGATATTGGGTTAGCTGGACAAAAGGTAAAAGTTGTTAAACCTACAGAATTTGATGAGATGCTAAAAAAAGGAGAGATCCTCTTCTCTTATACTAAGTATAATAGGCGTTATGGGCCATCAGCAGAGATATTCACTCAATTAGAAAGAGGAGAAACGCCCATAGTCATTCATAATAATGAAGGTGTTGAAAGGATGATTGAGTTTTCTAACCAGTTTCTATCAAAAAGAAAACCACTAAATTTTGATGTGAGATATGTCCTGACATACTCTACAATCGAGCAATTACGCACAAGATTGATATCCAGGCAGATAGATCATAAGGAAGATATCGAGATGAGGGTAAACGATTTAATTGGTGAGATGGAGTTATACGGAAAACAGTTAAATGTTTATGATATAATATTACTCAACAACAATCCAATTATAGCATCTAGTGAAATAAAGATAAATGGTGCTGCTATTAAAAATCCTGAAGTAGAAAGAACAATAAAAAGGTTAAAACAAGCTATAATAAATGATGTAACAAAAGATACCCATACAGATTATATTAATAGACTTCTTTCTTATATCTTTGGTGGAAGAATTGATTATGAAACATTACTTAAGGAAGCTAATAGTAGAAAAGGGATAGAATTTAAGCTGAGAGGAAACGGATTTTATAATGATTATGATGCACTGGGGAAGGATATTCAAACATATAAAGATATTATGCCCACTAGGGTTGTTGCGGCTACAAATGTAAGCGGAATTCTCACCCTTTATTTGAACAAGGGAGACAAATATGATAAATCTCAGCTGATAGAGATGATTTCAAAGGCGATTGGGACTCCTAAAGTGGAACTTATTCAAGAACGGCCATATGAAGCTTCTTATTTAGGTGTCTCTAGAATTAGTGATTCACATTACAGATTAGACGACCTAGCCTCATTTGGGTTTTATGATATTCCAGTACCTTCTGGGAGTTGCCAAGAACCCAGATCCCTGTCTTTTGTGATGGTAGATGGAACTAATAAAAAGACATTACGTGTAGAAGGGATAAGACCAATGAACGACTTTGATTTAGTTCATTACGGGGCTACTGCAGCAGCTTTTGAAAATCTAATAAAATTTGCTTATTTAGGTATAACACCCATATCAGCCATCTTCACAGATAATAGACGTTTACAAAATGTCAAGAGCGATTGAAGTAGATGAACGATTTAAAGTAGATGATTATGAGAGATTGACTACCAACATATTAACTCAGGGATTTAAACCAAGCCCTAGAATTGAGCAGAGAGAAAAACTTTGGGATACTTCAGATTTATACTATATAAACCAAAGAAAACTGATAAGATTAAGATGGGAATATATCGCTAAAGATGAAAAATATAGCAAAGGCGAATTTTCTTATAAGAGTGAGCCTTTAGAAAATGAGTCTACTATAAGGCAGGATGTTTCATTAAAGAATTTATCTTTAGATGATATGGGGAATTTAGAAAAACTCCTCAATAAAGAAATACAATTGAATGGGGCAGAACCATTAGTTGAGATCCAGAAAATGGTTAGGAAACCATTTGAGATAATAGATGCGGAAATGATTAAAGAGGTAACAGCTATTTTTACAAGAGAAGATTTAAAAGTTGCAATCTCTTATTCAAAATTTAGGGACTTATATTCAAAAAAATTAGCAGCTTTTGGAGAATTAACTTTAGAATTAGATTATATACCTAATTTAGAGGGGTCTATTCATGGCACATATTTTTTACAGCCTTCGATTGAATTAAAACCTGAAGATGAATATTTGATACGCCATGCAAAGTATGTTGTGTTTGAAACAGCAAGAGAGATAGGGCTTCCGAAAGAAGATTACCATTATCCCATATTAATTGTAGATATGCTGTTCAATCATTTAAAAGGGAAACCAATCCGATCTAGTACTCCAAACCCAGCCTTGCCTCAGTAATATCAACAAGGAACTCCAGTATATGCTCAAAATACTGTAACAGCAACAATTCATCATGCGACAAGATTTCCTTATACTTTCTGATCATTTTTAATGTTTTGTCCCTGTTCTCATAAAGTTTGCTCATCTCTTTTAATTCAAATTTGTAGAATAGGTCGCAATACCATGAAATTGACTGGTTTATGCCTTCTAATAGCTCAATTGTCTCTTTTTTTAATTTATGTTTGTATTTGATTAAATCTCTTGCGCTGTATTTTAGGATATCTGTAAGCTTATCAAGGCTTGCTATAATATGGTACAAAAGAGTTGTCTTTCTGGGTTCAGTATATCCTTTTTTATTTAATACCCTCAAACAGAAAGAGATAAATTTTGCAATAGAATCGTGCTTTTCTTCTATTGTTTCCAGTAAAGGGATATTCATTTTTTTTGCTCCTTCAATTATGTCGTCACTAGCGTCCTTCAAAAGCAAGAAGATTCTTCTTAAGGCAGTATCAAATTCTTTTTGCGATATTTCTTCTAAACTTTTAATAATACAAAAGTTTTCTTTTTGCTGTACAATCTCCATACCTATAAGCCTATTAACAACATAATGGATAACAGATATAACATTTGCTTTTTCCTCAACCCTAAAATGTATAGTGTGGGGCTTGTTAAATTTTACATTGATTTCATCATACCCCAGCCTATAAAGGATTTCTAGATAATAAAGTAAAGATGTTCTGTCTATGTCTGTAACATCTATTTCAACGCTTTTCAGCTCTAACCCTCTCTCAGTGCTTACAATAACCTTATCTCCCTGCTCTTCAATCTCCAGCTCATCCCCCTTCTTTACATTATGCGCTATAGCCCATTTTCTTGGCAAAGAGATTAGCTGTGTAGAATCAGCAATTTGTATTACTTTCCTCTTCATGAATACCCACCCCGAATTTATATTGTTTATAACCACTTATTTAAACTTGTTTATGGCTATACTCGTGGACAAAAATATATGAGCATTAGTTGTCCACTCGTAATAAGCAAAGAGCATTATTTATTGCTCAATTGTTTGTGCTCTTTGCTATATAATTATTTTAAATTATGCTATGGTAATTAATAGTACTATATAAAGTTTTCTATTTTATATAAACATTATATCTTTTATAAAATATAAGGGAAAAATATATAAACTATAATGCATTATCCGTAAATATTTCGGATTATAGCAAATCTCATTAATTATTGAACATTTGTGAGATTTGCTAGAATAGTAAATTGCAAAAATATTGGAACTTTTTACTTGCAATTTACTATTAGATGAAAGAGTGGGGATTAAGATGTGGAATGAAGAAAGGTATGAAGAAGGAGAAGATGGGGATGAGTAATCAGAAATGAGATACGCAGATGACATTAACCTTGTTGATTTCAGGGAGTTGGAAGTACTAGCTAAAGAAGGCAGATTTATTTTGCTCAACCCGGAAGACAAGATGCTTGAGTTTTTATACAAATAAGAATACAGGGGTGATAAAGATGCCGGATCCTGGTGGCGAGGAGATAATTCTTGACAGCTTAAGCCCGACATATTACTGCTTCTCCTGCCAGATTGAGATGAGCAGCATAGCAAAGAACACTTATGAATGCCCTGTATGCAAGCATGTGTATAATAAGAAATTCTAGCCTCTTATAGCGCCGTAGCCAATCAGCCTGAACCTGTTGTTAATCATCCTTGATATGGTTACCCTGCTGTTTTTCTCAGCGCAGACAGGCAGCTTTAATTTGCATCTTACCATATTTTTCTTCAGCTCAACGGCAATGCCGACAGTTGCTGCTGCATTCACATTAAGCATTAATGATTCATTCATCTTTATCGGCTCTACCTTAAGCTCTTCTTTTGCGCCTACAACCCTCTCCAGCAGGGATATATCCAGGAGCAATTCGTATAATATATCCGGCAATTTCCCGGGCAAGCCTACTACTGAGCCAACCAAGCTGTCTGATTTAACTAAAGACGGGTCTAAAGAAGTTAATACACCAATAGAGCCACCGGGCACAACTTCTTTAACAGAATAGCCTCCTGTTTTCAGCCCCACTATACTGGTCAGCAGCGGTTTCCAGACTTTCTGGTTTTTTTCCACTACACTATAGCCTGGCTTAATTTCAATCTCATCCCCAACATTTAATCTGCCTTGCTTTAAGGCGCCGCCTAAAACACCGCCTGCCAGCTCTTTTGATAATGACCCTGGCTTGTTTACATCAAAGCTTCTGGCAACAAGCATTAAAGGCTCTTTTTTGGGGTCACGCTCTGGCGTAGGCATAGTATTCTCAATAGCTTCTACCAAAGAGCCAAGCCCAACCCTGTGATGGGCTGAAATTGGGATTATCGGCGCATTCTCAAACTTTGTGCCTTTAATGAAAGCCTTTATTTGCTCATAATTCTTAACAGCCTGCTCTTCAGAAACAAGATCAATCTTGTTTTGCACAATTACTATATTTTTAATTCCAATGATCTCCAATGCCATCAAATGCTCCCTTGTTTGGGGTTGAGGACAGCTCTCATTGGCTGATATCAGCAATAAAGCTCCATCCATTATTGTTGCTCCTGAAAGCATAGTTGCCATCAGGCTTTCATGCCCCGGGGCATCGACAAAGCTGACCTTTCTTAATACAACAGCGTCTTTATTGCAGGAAGGGCATTTGTCTTTTGTTGTGTATTCATTGCATTCCATGCATTTCCTAAAAACAACATCGGCATAGCCCAGCCTTATTGTAATACCCCTTTTTATCTCCTCAGAATGAGTGTCTGTCCATTTACCTGACAATCTTTCAAGAAGTGTTGTCTTTCCATGGTCAACATGCCCAACCATGCCTATATTTAAAACAGGCTGCCCTTTTTCAGTATCTGCTTCTTCCCCAACTGGCTCTTTTATTTCCTCTTCCTTTCCAGCTGATTTCTTTCTTGGCATGTTTTTTAATTATATCTAAATCCAATTTTTATTATTTTTTAATAACCATGCTGTTCGTCGCTTCGCTCCTCACAGGGTGTCTTATTGGTCGCCTGATTCTGTATACCTGCGCGATTAAGGCGACCTGATTCAGACATGGCAAAAACCTTCTGTTTTTGCCTGGTTATTTGTTTTTATAATTATGTTGATTATTATTTCTTCTCTTCTTTCTTAGGAGCTTCTTTTTTTTCTTTATGTTTCTCTTCTTTGGCTGATTCCTTTGGCTTTTCTTCTTTCTTTGGCTGTTCCTTTTTTTCTTCCTTTGGCTCATCAGAAATCTTCGATTTCTGAGTGTGCTCAGAAACCTTTTTGGTTTCTGACATCTCTGCTGGCTTCTCTTCTTTTTCCGCTTCCTTCTTAGGCGCTTTATTTGATTTCTCCTTAGCTTTTTCCTCAAGCTTTTTCTCAGCATCAGGGAATATCTCAGCCAGCTTTTTAGAGCCTTCTTTTGTGATTTTTAAGTTAATCTGAACAATCTTTTCGTTTATCTTATGGCCGCAGACGGTTTTTCTCTTTTTCTCCCCTTTCTTCATTGTCTTGAATCCAACGCCGCCATAGCTCTGAATCTTTTTTCTTATGCCCAAGATGCCCTTCCTCATCGGAAAGCCGCAGTAGTCAGAGCCTCCTGTAATCTGGAATTCATACCCACCCATTCCAAAAACCTCTCCTTTTATGCTTTCGCCTATATTCAAGCCAATAAAAGGCGCAGTTTCCTGGTCCTTAATATCCTTTTGATAGCATTTTCCTGTTTTAGGGTCAGCTATACACAATTTAAATTCTGCCATTTTTTAAAACCTCCCAAGCCTTTTGGGCTCAGATCAGAATAAAGCCAGGGTAAAATGAGTGTATTTAAAAAGATATCGGAGAAAAATTAGTTTATCTGAAAATCAACGGCCTAAACTGCTCAAGCTCTTCTGCATAACAACCAGAGTTGGATTTAATTGCGTCTGCAGGCATTAGAGCTAGTTTAATAATATTTTTGGTTGTAGAAGCATAATCTAGCCTTGAGTTTAAAGAAGGCATATTTAAAATACGCAAAGCTGCAAGATCCTGAAATTTTATTGATTGCCCAACTTCCATCCCAGAAGATATTCTTTGAAGAAATTCCATACTAAACATAAGTTCCTTATTTTGTTCTGATACGCTAATATAGCATTTGGGTGACCCTTCATTTTCAAATTTAATCTGGGCTTCATAGCCATTAACAACTTTTTTGGTGATAGATGCATATGTTTCGTAAGCTCCTTCTTGATTACATGTTAGGTCAATTGCCATCTCTATTTCTTTTTCAGCTCTTTGAAAGTTGTATTTAACTTCAAAAGATTGTACTTTATTAGGATTTTCCCCTCTGTTCGTATGTGCTATATAGCTGAATGTTACACTTGAATCAGCAAACCCGACTTTCCTTTCTGCAGATATTCCAGTCATCCTTCCGTTGTCTGAAAATCTGACAAGGTACTCCCATAAACATATTGGCTTCGCTTCTTCAATCACTAATGGCATAAAACTCTTATCTTTAAGAAGTTTTATTAATCTTTTCTGAGAATATCGTGTTACTTCAAGGACGGGTACAGCTTTATAACCAGGAGAATCGTGAATTCTTTTCTTTTGGAATTCTACATAATCACGAAGAGATTTATTAAGAATAACCTCGCTGGATGCTGTTACTGTTCCTTTTATTCTGTCAATAGGAAGTATTGTCTGCAAGCCGCAACCTAATTCATATACTATCAGGTGTGAAGGAGTTGGACTAGCACCTTCGATTAGGTCATTTACTCCTGTTAATACTTTAGTGTTAATTCTAGCTAAAAGAATTTCTTTTAGGTTACCCATCTTGTCAGGAATTTCTCCTATATGCTCTAAATAAGAACTATGGCTGCTATTGAAATTACTGCCTTCTATAGCCTTTATTTCTTTTAAGCTTAATAAGTCTGCAATATCCCCCATATTTTACCAAGAGATAAGGTATTATATTTAAATTTTTCGGGGTATACTACTTTAAAATAGTTCCTATTTGGAGAAAAGTAGGGTAGCTATAAAAGATTAATCTCTAAAAATCAACGGCCTAAACTGCTCAAGCTCTTCCTTTTTGGTAACTTCTGAGGCTTTTTGGATTATATTTTTGATTGAGCTAGCATAATTCAGTTTTTGCTGCAACGGGTTTATCCCAAGATGATATTTAGCTGCAATATACCCTAACAAACCAATAGTTTGAGATTTCTCGCCATTAGCAGGTAATAGTTGAAGATATTTGCCATCTTCCATACTAAGGTCATTATTTCTGTGAATTGAATCGATGTTATGATGAGATATTACTCCTTTATCATCAAATTCAAATGACGTGTGAGGATTATGGGAAGGTCTTAGCTCTATTGATGCACTTTTTGTGTAAACTTGTTTTTTTGGGTCATAATTGGCAGAGATAGTAACATAAATATTATCTTTTCCTTGTGTGAACTTATAGCTAACTTTAAACTCCATCACCACAACAGAATCTATACTGCGCTTGTTATTTGAACAACTCATCATCACCTTATAGTCAAAATTTGAAAATGACTCCCACCTCTCAGATTGTAAAGGTGCTGCTGTATTTAGAAACGTTCTTTCTGCAGACATGCAAAACCCTTTATCTCCCTCTTGTACACCAGAGATAAGGTAATTGCCTAACTCACTTCTTATCAACCACTCTTTTCGTAATTCCAACAGATTACCCAACATATGCTTATTAATGGCTTTTATTAACCTTTTCTTAGAATCTTTATCTCCGCCAAAAAATTGTTTTGTTTCATAATAAGGAGGTGTCTCAATTGCTATATTTTTAGGTTTTATAAACCCAGTATAATCCCTACTGATAATAGCTTTTTCAAATGAGGTTATGGTTTTTTCTGTTTTATGGAAAGGTAATATAATCGGTAAACTGCAACCCAAATGGTATATTATTATATGAGAAGGCTTTAATTCCGCAGCTTCAATCACTTCATCTTTATCAACTCCCTCTTTGTGGGTTTGGATTCTACCTTCAAGAAAATTTTTTGGAGCAGGTAATACAGAATTGTAATAGCTTAAAAAATCGCTATTCTCCATAACCCCAGATTCGGTTAGCCTAAATAAATCTGTAATGTCGTTATCCATAATTTGATTCAGGATATACAAGTTATATTTAAATCTTTTTAAAATGACCACTCTGGAATAGTTTCTATTTAGTAGAATACAAATCCTTAAACATCACCGGCTTGCAGCTGTCAACCTTATTCTTCAAGAAAGGATATCTTTTACAAACATTAGGCCTTGCACAATAGATTTTGCAGGAATAAACGCCATTTTTGTTTTTCAACAAAAACACGCACCAGCCATTTGCTTTTTTCCTTAAAACAAATTTAGTTGGCTCTGGCAAGCTTTCATCAATGTCAACAAAATCTTCCTCAGAATAGCCTTGCTTTTTTATAGCATTGATATCATTTTTGCTTAATTTGACAATAAACTTTATGCAGCATTCGCCGCATTTCCTGTTGCAGACGAAAGTCCTTGGATCTAGCATAAACAGGAAATAAAAAAGAAAGTATAAAAAATTAACTATTTCTTGCCGGTTTTGCCCAGATATTCCAATAACTCTGTTGGTATTGGCAATACAATAGTGGAGTTTTTCTCAACAGCAATGTCTGATAATGTCTGGAACAGCCTAAGGTGCAATGCAACTGGCTCTTTCCCGATAATATGGCCAGCTTCTGCAAGCTTTTCTGCTGCCTGCTGCTCTCCTAAAGCTGCAATAACCCTTGCCCTTCTGTCCCTTTCTGCCTCTGCCTGGTGGGCCATTGCCCTCTTCATTGTGTCCGGCAGCTCAATATCCTTGATTTCAATATTTGTCACTTTTATCCCCCATGGGTCTGTTTGCTTGTCAACTATCTGCTGTATCTTATTGGAAATAATTTCTCTTTTTTGCAATATCTCATCTAATTCAAACTCGCCAATAATATTCCTCATAGTTGTTTGCGCTAATTGGCTTACTGCATAAGCAATATCCTCAACTTCCAGGACAGACTTTGAAGAATCACTTATATTATAAAACAAAACAGCATTAACCTTTATTGTAACATTATCCCTGCTGACGCAATCCTGCGAAGGCACGTCAACAGTCTTAATCCTTACATCAACCCTTTCCCATGACTGGATTACCGGAATAATAATTCTTAAACCAGGCTCCATTACCCCTGAAAACCTGCCTAATGTAAATTTAACTCCTCTTTCATACTGCTTGACTATTTTTAAAGAACTCAGCAATATCACCAAAACCCAAAACAAAGCAAAGCCATATAAACCAAATCCGAAAAAAAATGCCATATAAACCACCTCTTTAATAAATTAATTTAATTCTCCTTTAAATACTTTCCTATCCTCTTCAGCCCTTCCTCTATATCCTTAGTATCCAAGGCATAGCTGAGCCTTATCCTGCCAGGAGCCCCAAACCAATCGCCTAAATAGGTTATAACCTTATATTTTTTGAACAATGTCCAAACAGCATCTCTTGGATTCTTTATTTTCGGCAGGACATAAAATGCTCCTTCCGGCTTCCACAGCTCAAGGCCTAGTTTTTGCAATCCTTCATAAACAACATCCCTTCTTTCCTTCCATACCATAACCTGTTTTTTAACATAACTTTTAGGAACTTTCAAGGCTTCATAAGCCATCTCCTGGCTCAAAATATTCGTGTTCATTGAGCCGTATGTTTTTATTTCTATTGCCTTGTCAACAATTTTTTTGTCATTGGAATACAGATAGCCAACCCTATAGCCGCACATGGAATATGTTTTTGAGAATGAATTGATTGTAACTACATTGTCGCCATGCAAAAGATAATTTTCCCTTTCATAAATAAGGTCTTTATAAACCTCGTCAGAAACAAGAGTTATATTTAAGTCCCTGCATATTTTTTCTATTTCTTTTAAGGTTTTAATGTCCTGTACCCTGCCGGTTGGGTTTGAAGGGGAATTAATCAAAACAGCTTTGCAATCCCTCACCTTCCTGTCAAAATCATCAATATCTATTTTTCCTGCTGTTGTTTCTGTAAAAACAGGCTCAAGGTGGTCAAACTTTATCAACGGGACATAGGAATAATAATAAGGCGCATGGACTAGTATTTTGCTGCCTTCCCCTCCAAGCCTTTCAATAGCCCTGAATGTTAAGTCCAATGCTTCAGAAGCGCCATTGGTTACCACAAAATTGTTTTCATCAGAGCCTTTGTATTCTTTTGAAAGCGCTTTCCTCAGATTAAGATTGCCTTGTATAAGGCCGTATTTGAAAGACCTGTAACCAGGTAATATTTTGAATATATTCTCTGGCGGAGGCATGTCAGGCTGGCCGGAACCGAAGCTGATAATGCCTTTGCCCCTGACTCCAATAAACATTGAAGGATGCATTTTGCCTTGCATTTTATATCACCTTAAAACACAGTTAGTATATAAATATAACTAAAGACAATAAAAGAATTCCTATTCCGCTAATGCTGTAATTTTATTCTCTTTAATTTCTATAATGCAGGAGCAAGGAAGCTTTGTTTTTGCCCTTGTCAGGGCCTTTTTTGCCAACTCTATGTGTTCCTTGTCAATCCCTACCTCAATTATTATCTGCCCTCTTTCAACCTGCGCAGCATTGCCCATTGGCTTGCCGAATGAGTGGGCCATTCCTGTGCTAAACCTGTCTGCGCCTGCGCCCTGGGCAAGCGGGTTTTCCCTCAGAATATGGAATGGATAAACCCTTATCCTAAAAAAATATCCTGTTGGGCCTAAGTTTGACTCCAAAACCTTGTTAGCTGTCATTCTGGCGCTTTCCAATGAATTGTCCCTTATTTGAAGGTCTGACTTTGAGATTAAGTTAAGGGTGTAAGGGAATTTTCTCTTTATATCTCCCATGGTGAACCTAACAACATTCTTATGCGGGCTTGTTTTTACGTAAGACAGCTTTTTATATTTTGATATCCTTGTGTACGGCCTTTCAAGCCTTCTGTATGATGTAAATTTTCTTAGAGTGACCATAACAACGAGGTTTAATGCCTTATTTTTAAACCTTGCGGTTTTATTTGTTGCTATCTAAATTGTAGAAATCTTCAATTTCTAAACCTTTATGTTCCTCACCCTGTTCGGAAACATAAAGTTTATAAATAAGTTATGTCAGTACAAGGGATAGATAGAAAAAGAGGTGTATAGGCATGAGAAGATACTCTAAAAAAGCAGATTTAAGCATTTCTATAAACGCTATTGTTATAATTGTTTTGGCAATGACATTTCTTGGCTTAGGCCTGACATTCGTCAGGGGCATGTTTAAGAATATTGGTGAAACAACAACCAAGGTAAGCGAGCAGATAGAGCAGCAAATCCTTGATGATTTAAGAAGAGGGGATAAAAAGCTATCATTCCCTCAAGAAGAGGTTTCAATAGAAGGCGGCAAAAGCACAGTTATTGCAATTGGCATAAAAAATACCGGGGCTGGCGATGATTATTATTGCATAGAGTTATGGGAGATAGCGGGCAATACACAGATTCAACTAGACCCACTTACTTCAGTTAGCCAATCTGAACCTTTCAATTTTTACTGGGATGAGGGTCCGCAACATCTTAATGCAAATGAGGCAAATGTTTACGGCATAAAATTATTCACAGACCCTGCATTAAGAAGTCAAACAAAATTATTAAAAGTGGTTATAATGGGTGAGGGGGCACTAACCAGCTGTGGCACTACAGTAGAATATACATCAAAAACCTTCTTTGTGAATGGAGTATAGGTGATATAAATGGTAAAAAAACGCTTAACTGAGCAGCAGGAATTTGAGATAATGAAGCTTGTCCTTGATAAATTCCTATGGGTGGGCTTCATTGTTATGGGCTACGGGCTTTATACAATATGGAAAGAAACATTCATAAAAGGGTTTACATGGATTGTGATTGGAGCGATAATATTAATATTGTTTATGATAATTATCGTGAAGGAATACGAGATAATCAAATAATGTCAAGAACCACCCAGTCACAGACTGGTGGAATGTTGCTGTCATTTACCGCATCAGGGTGGTTCTTGAGCATGCTCAGAAATGCTAAGCATTTCTGACATTTAGTTTTTCTTTTTTATTTTCCGTAAGTTATTTAAATGAGTAGGTTAAATAATACCTTGTTATAATCACAAAAGAGGTGTTCAAAATCAAAATTAGGCATATCGTTTTAATTGCTGTCTTGATATTAGGCATGCTTTTAATCTCTGGCTGCGGCGGCGAGTGCAAGGTTAATTCTGACTGCGAAGCAGGAAAATGCCAGACTGCTAAATGCGAAAATGAAAAATGCCAATATACATCGATAACAAATTGCTGCGGCAATAAGGTTAAGGAAGAGCTGGAAGGTGGCAAGCCAGGCAATAAATGCACATGCCAAGATGATTATGGTATATGCACAGGCAAGACCCAGATTACAAAAAGGGGAAAGCAGTATGATGCTCAATATCTGGAATACCTTTGCGAAAATGAAAAGTGTGTTTTAAGCTTTGACAAAGACTTGGTGATAGAGATTCCGTTAGTGGATGAAAGGGCTACCAGCTACTTCAAACTTGAATCAAAACTGGCTTTTAACAAGCCATTTGATATTGATAATGATAAGTTCAGATTTGAATTTGAGCTGAAAGACGATACAGAAGAGCTGGAATACCCAATAAAAATAACGAAAGTCCTGTTTAAGTCAGGGGAGATATTCATTGGCGAGCAGGCTGTTAGCCAGGAATTCAGCAAGGTTGGGGATAAAATTGCTGTTGAGGTTCCTGTTGCATACCAGCCAGAGCAGCCTGAAGAAGAGAAAAGCGTCAGTTATAAAGTTGATTATGAGTACACAAAAAAGATAAAAACGACAAAAAACGAGGATGGAAGCTGGAATTACAGAGAGGAGCTTGTTAGGGATTCTTACGAAAAAAGCCTGAAATCAATGGTTTTCTTTGTGAACCCCGGTGAAGAAAGTGGCTAAAAAGGCAATTGAGCTGTCTATTAATTTTTTAGTGATGCTGATACTGTCAATAGTTATATTTGGCTTTGGCATAGCATTCATCTACAACACAATTACCAATTCAGAAAACCTGAGGGACATGACACTGGAAGAATTAGACGACCAGATAGAGGATTTGCTTTGCGAGAGCGCTGATAAGGTTTGCCTGGGCATAAACACGCAGACAATGGAAAAGGGAGACATCCATATATTTGGAGTAAAGGTAATTAACATAGATGATGATAAGCATGATTTTACTGTAGCTGTTGAAACGAGCGGCTATATCTCCAAAGATGGCATCTATAGTTCTTTTCCATACGGCTTTCCATCCGGCACAGAAATAGATGCTAAACCGCAAATAAGGGCGGAAACAATAGAAGCCTATGGAGAGAAAGACATGGGCATCGGGTTTCATCTTAAAAATGCAGCTGCAGG
>Ga0209211_10008567_pt1 | contig 13939 bp, 10 predicted proteins | sample RifGroA2_FD_183992 | JGI IMG/M metagenome (GOLD analysis project Ga0209211, IMG submission 183992) | Groundwater microbial communities from Rifle, Colorado, USA - Groundwater A2 (SPAdes) (version 2) | ecosystem: Environmental > Aquatic > Deep subsurface > Groundwater | place: Rifle, Colorado...
CTCCGTATACCAAGCCGAGCAAGGCTTCAATTCTACTCTGCCTCTCTGCAATGATGAATTGCAGTCGTCTTTCAATATGAATTCATCGCCTTGCGCTTCCAGCTTTCCTTTTATATCATCAGAATTAACATCGGATACAGGCATACTCTACGGGATCAACCGCCACAACAACAGCTTGATACTTTTTGACAGATTCAGCCTGCAGAATGCCAATTACTGCGTTTTCGCCACATCCGGAGCGGGAAAATCCTACACGGTGAAGCTGGAAATTCTAAGGAGCTTGATGTTTGGCACCGATGTGATAGTGATTGATCCGGAAAGAGAGTACAAATTTCTTTCCGATGCCGTTGGCGGAAGCTACATAAATATTTCCTTGAATTCCGAAAGCAAGATCAATCCTTTTGATTTGCCGAGGCCCGTAGGCGGAGAAAAGACCGGCGATATCATCCGATCGGCCGTGATCACCCTGAAAGGTCTGGTGCGGCTGATGCTCGGCCAGCTTACCCACCAGGAGGACTCAATTGTCGATCGGGCGCTTTTGGAAACTTACGCCAAAAAGGATATCACTTCCGAGACAGATCTTACGAAATTGGATTCATCATCCATTCCTTTGGTGCAGGATTTTCAAGAAATTTTATCCGGAATGGAAGGAGGAGACGATTTGGTTTTGCGCCTCAAGAAATTTACCGAAGGGACTTTTTCCGGCCTTTTCAATAATCCCACGAATATTGATGTGAATAATCAATTGGTGATTTTTTCCGTACGGGATTTGGAAGACGAACTGCGGCCCATTGGGGTTTATTCCATCGTCACTTACATTTGGAATGTGGTGCGGTCAAAATTGAAAAAGCGCATTTTGGTCATTGACGAGGCGTGGTGGCTGATGCAGCACGAGGATTCGGCTAAATTCGTTTTCGCTTTGGTCAAGCGCTGCCGCAAATATTATTTGGGCGTGACTACCATCACGCAGGATGTGAACGATTTTTTGCGCTCGCCTTACGGCCAGGCCATTGTCACCAATTCCGCCCTGCAGCTTCTCTTGCGGCAATCGCCGGCGGGCATTGATGTGATCGCCAAGACCTTTTTACTGACCGAAGGAGAAAGATATCTTTTGTTGGAATCGGGCGTGGGCGAAGGAATATTTTTTGCCGGCAGCAAACATGTGGCTATAAAAATCGTGGCGTCTTACAGCGAAGATCAATTGATGACTTCGGATCCGAGACAGCTTTTGGAAATTGAGGCGGCCAAGCGCGAATTTGAGCAAAGCGGCGGCGGCGGGCAAGGATCGACCGATGACAAAGAGATTCATGAAATGGAGAAGAAAGTGGCGGATTTGTAATTTTTAATAAAATTACAAATAGTCCAAAGTCCAAAATGCAAAGTTAAAAATTACAGTTCAAATTTAAAAACTTGCAAACATTTAACTTTACATTTAAGACTGCAACTTTGAAATTTTAACTTTGAACTTTGGATTTAATGCGTTATGTGTTATAATTTCACCATATGAAAACCAAAAAATATCATATTATCGTACTTTCATTCGCCATATTGTCGTTGGCCGGTTTGGGGTGCAAAAAGACTGATAATGCCAATCAAAACATTAATAGCGCCGCGGCTGATAACAAAAATATTGCGGTCAGCGGCTCAAATACGAATATCTCCAATACCAATGCTTCAATAGGGGGACAGGCAAACGCGAATACTGCCAATCCCCAGCAGGCCAATGCGGCCAGCCGCGGGAAAAGCGATGTGGAGAAAATAGCGCGGTTTTTTACTGAATTTTTCGGGAGCTTTTCCACTGATTCAAATTACGGCAATGTCACGGGCCTGAAGATCTATATGACGCAAAATATGCAAAAATGGGCCGATGGTTTTGTGGCCGACGCGAAGAAAAATAAAAAAGACGCGGCCGGATATTTCGGCGTCACCACCAAAGCCGTATCGGTAAAGACGGATTCTTTTTTGGAAGAACAAGGCAAGGCCGAAGTGACGGTGTCTTGCCAGCGCCGCGAAGCCACCGGCACCTCCACCAATGCCCGGATTTATTATCAGGATATGACGGTCAGTTTCTTAAAAGAAAAAGGCGTGTGGAAAGTGAATGAAGCGAAGTGGAAGTGAGTATGTCTGAAGAATCATCGGAACAGGAAGACGGAGGTACTGAAGATCAATCATCCCGAGAGCAGGGTTGGGCAACAGATAATCTTGAGCGCCGAGCCGAGGCGCGCCAGCAGAAGGCGAAAGGCGAATCTCCGGCAGAAGGCTTGAAAAGCGCGGAAGAGCAAATACGAAAAATACAAAAGATTTTACGAATCATTAATGGCGCTTCGGCGGCAACGCTCGCCGGTCTCATCATTACTTTCATAATAATGAATCTTCAGCTGATTTTAGGGAACGGCTTGAAAATTAAATTTATTCCGCCGCTGGCTTTTTGGGAAATACTTCTTTTGGCAATGGTTGATATGCTGATAATAGTGCAATTGATGTTTCTTACCGCTTACTTTGGCGCATTATTTTACGCGGGCGCGTGTTTGAGCGGTTTTTGGGATGCCGCCAAATGCGCCTGGGGTGCTTTATGAAATATAAATTTATTGCGATTTTTTTACTTGGAATAATATTTTCAATTTCAATACCCGCTTTTGCCGCTACAAATTCTCCCTGTCCAACAAAGAAAGTAAAAACTATTACTGGTAAAGAGGAAGACAAGCTGAACGGCATTGAGGTCGAGGTGAATATTCCGCTTGTTACGACGCCCTGTAAATTTGAAGGAGAAGATATTTACTACGTAAAAGATCTAAACACTTTTGCGGCCGCGATGTACAAATTTCTGATAGGTTTGGCCGGGATCGCGGCCGTGATTGCGATGATGGTCGGCGGCTATATGTGGCTTTTCTCGGGCGGCAACGCCTCCAAAGTGGGCGAAGCCAAATCCATTATCGGCAGCGCTGTCTTCGGCCTTTTTTTGACTATCGGATCATTTATGATTTTAAATTTAATCAATCCGGATTTGGTGAATTGGAGGTTTAATCCTAATAGGATTGAGACACCAACCTTAGCGAATTTTGCCAATGTTAAGCGAATATGCACCGCAGGAGAGAGATTTAAAGCGGTGGGTGAACTTTATAAAAATAAAGACAAAACTATGATTAATCCAATGAATGATTTTAGGTGCGGAAGTGTTTATTATCCTAATCATATTCTATTTGACCAATATTGCACAAAAGGAAAAGAAAATACCCAGGACTGTCAAGGTGCTAAAATAACCGCTTTTGAAAATGGATGTATGGATGTTTCATGTCCCACAAATGGAAGTGCTGATTATGTATGCTCCATTCAAGCTGATTCAAAAGGAGCATTAGTGTCCGGATCATGTGTAAATAGGATCAGTGCGACTCGTGAAGATTCAAAGGAAGGCATAACTCTTGGAGTAAGTAAAACTAATGTAGGTTTAAGTTGCGGGCAGGCTTATTATGGCAAAGTTGTGTTTGATGTGGTAAGTCCGCGTTGTTCTGCCGAAAAAGAATTTTTCGACACAAATATTGAATTCACGACCTGTAGCGTTGTCAGTAATTCTTCTTTAAACTTCAAACCCGATACTACATGGCTAAATAGTGTGACTGAGACAATTGGCGCTAGTTCATACGGGAAGATATATGGGACATATAATGGAGAAAAAATGTTTATGGGATGCAGAGATGGGCATTTAAAACAATTTACAAAGCCTAATTAAGAACTGATGTTATATGCGAATTTTTTGGGAAAAAGCTAAACCATATTTGATTGTTTTCGGATTTATTGCCGTGGTCTTGGGGCTGGGATTTTTGATTTATTGGTTTTTCTTCGCTCCCGTGGGCGGGCCGGTCAATGGAAATATCAATGGCGGCGGAGGAGTATTTCCAAGAGCTAATGATAATAGCGATATTCCGGTAATTAACGGCGGAGACCAATTTCCCAATTCCAACGAAATCGGCCGCGCCAATGAGAATATAAACGCCGAGGCCAATTTAAACGCCGTCATCACCCAACAAGTGCCAATCGCGACAAGCACTGCTCCGGTCTTGGGCGGCGGAGCATCCTCTGACGGCGGATTTGTTTATTATGATAAAAATACGGACAAATTTTATAAAACCGAAGACTCGGGTCTGCGCAAAGCTCTATCCGATCAAGAATTTCCTGACGCGGAAAATGTAGTAATCTCTCCGGGCGCCGATAAAGCCATAGTGCAATTTCCGGACGGATCCAATATTGCTTATGATTTTAATAAACAGCAGCAATACACTCTACCCAAGGAAGGCAAGGATTTTTCATTCAATTCCTCGGGCGATCAAATCGCGTATAAATTTATGGCGCCGGATCCGGAAAGCCGGTATTTGGTTTCTTCCGGATTTGACGGGTCTGATTTTAAATTGATTGAGCCCTTGGGTTATGAAGACAGGGATGTGCAGGTGAATTGGTCGCCCACCGGACAAGTGGCAGCACTCTTCAGAAAAGGAATTGACGCGGACAGGCAGGAAGTGTATTTTATTGGCACGCAAGGAGAGAATTTCCGCTCTATGATAACGCCCGGCCGCGATTTCAAAGGCGAATGGTCGCCCCAGGGAGACAGGCTCTTATTTAGTGTATATACGCCGGAGGCGGATTACAAACCCACTCTTTGGATTGTGGAGGCGCAAGGCGATCGGATAGGCTTTAATCGCAAAGATTTGGGCGTGCAGACTTGGGTGGACAAATGCACTTTTGACGACGGCGGTACTACCGCCTATTGCGCCGTGCCTCGGGAATTGCCGCGCGGCTCCGGATTGGTCAGGGAATTGGCCGACAAGGTGCCGGATGATTTGTATAAAATTGATTTGCGCACCGGTTTTAAAACGCAGGTTCAGGGCGTGGTGGGCCGCTTCACGGCCGATAAGGTATTTTTATCAGACGATGAAAAGACGCTCTATTATACGGACAAAAAGACGGGATTTGCGTATAAGGTGAAATTGTAGTATGCAAAGCAAAACTTTTTATATTATTTTTATTTCTATTATAGTGATTAGTATAGCAGTGATCGTCCTTTTCACTCAAAGCATTATCGGACCGTCTGATGGGGAAAATAATGCCATAAAAACCGGTTCGTCTAAAAATAAAGACATATTTGTCACACCGGCGCCGAATGTTGAAAAGACCGATCGCATCCCGCCTTTGGAGCGCAAAGATCCGATCATCGGCAATCCCGAAGGAGAAATCACGATTATTGAATTTGCCGATTTTGAATGCCAGTATTGCGCGGACAGCCAAAAGACCTTGGAAGAAATTTTAAAAAATTATCCTGATAAAATCCGTTTGGTTTGGAAAAATTATCCTTTGGCTTTTCATTCTTACAGCAAAAAAGCGGCCGAGGCGGTATTATGTTCCAACGAACAAAAGAAATTTACTCAAATGCAAAATCAGCTTTTTGACCATCAAAATATTTCCCTGCTTCCCAAAGACATCAAAGAATACGCCAAGGACATCGGCCTGGATATGGATAAATTCAATACTTGTCTTGACGGCGGATTGAACGAGGAAGCGGTAAACCGGGACATTGCGGCAGCCAGACAATTCGGCGTGGACAGCGTGCCGTCTTTTTTTATTTTTAAAACCGATTCGGATCAGGGGTATTTCATTCCCTGGGCCGCGACTATAAATGAGTTTAAGTCCACGATTAACGCTTTGCTGAAATAGAGCATAGTCTCTTATGAACAAAAAGAAATTCGTAATCATCGACGGCAACGCCATTTTGCACCGCGCTTTTCACGCCCTTCCGCCTTTGAAAAATCGGGAGGGCAAATTAGTTAACGCGGCTTATGGCTTTGCGTCCATTTTTTTAAAAACGCTCAAAGATTTGAAGCCGAATTACATTGCCGTGGCCTTTGATTTGCCGGGCAAGACATTCCGGCACATTGAATTTCCGGAATACAAAGCCCAGCGCGCAAAACCACCGCAGGATTTGTATGATCAAATTCCGCTTATCAAAGAGATGCTGAACGCTTTCAATGTGGCGATTTTTGAAAAAGAAGGATATGAAGCTGATGACATTATCGGGACATTAGCGTGTAAAAGCGCGGAAACTGAAAACATCATTGTTACGGGCGATTTGGACGCCCTGCAATTGGTTGATGAAAATACAAAAGTCTGCGCCTTAAAGCAAGGAATTTCCGAAACAATTATTTATGATGAAAAAGCGGTGATTGAAAGATATGGGTTAAGGCCAGATCAAATGATTGATTACAAAGCTTTGCGCGGCGATCCATCGGATAATATCCCGGGCGTTAAAGGCATAGGCGAGAAAACCGCTACCGAACTGCTGGCCTCTTACGAAACGATTGAAAAATTGTATAAAGCGGTCAATGAAGCGGGAGCCAAAGAGCCGGCCGGTATTTCAAAACGGGTATTTGAAAAATTGCGCGAATCGGAATCAATAGCTTTTTTGAGTAAGAAATTGGTGACAATCATTAAAGACGCGCCGATTGATTTTGATTTGGAGAATTTAAAAGTAAGGCCGATTGATCGGGCAAATGCCGCCGAACTTTTTCAAAAATTTGGATTCAAGAGCTTGCTTTCCCGACTGAAGGAATCGGACAATACGGCTTTGCCTGCCGCGCAAACGCAAGATCGGCTGTTTGCTCAAACTGTTGCTAACTCCGACAGCAAAGAGCAGAATTATATTTTGGTTGATACGGAGCAAAAATTCCAAGATTTTTTAATTAATATCCAAAAGCAAGATTTTTTTGTTTTTGATTGCGAGAGCACTTCTTTGAATCCTTTGGAAGCCGATCTTTTGGGAATAAGTTTTTGCTGGAAAAAGGGCGAGGCATATTTCGCGAGCGTTAAAGCGCTCCCCAAATTTTTAACGCTTCTAAAGCCGATATTTGCCAATCCGAAAATCCGCAAAGCCGGACATAATTTGAAATACGATATCCGTGTCCTTAAAACTTCCGGCATCGCCGTGGATGGCGTATTTTTTGATACAATGGTCGCTTCGTATATTTTAAATCCCGGAGAGCGCCAACATAATTTGGATAAAATAGTTTTTGAAGAATTGGGCTATGAAATGATGCCGATCGAGGCTTTAATCGGCGAAAAACGCAATGAGCAAATTCCAATGCAAGATGTTCCAATGGAAAAACTTTCATGGTATTCTTGCGAAGACGCGGATTTTACCTATAGAATTTATGAAAAACTATCGCAGGAACTGCGGAACAGGAAAATGCAAAAGCTCTTTGAGGAAATCGATCTGCCGCTCGTTTCCATATTGGCGCGGATGGAGGATTTCGGGATGAAAATAGACGCCGAATATTTGTCCAAAATGTCAAAAGAAGCGCATATTCAGGCGGATAAACTTGAGAAAGAAATTATCAAACTGGCCGGCATTGAATTTAATGTCAATTCCACCAAGCAATTGAAAGAGATATTATTTGAACGATTAAAAATATCGGCCAAGGGAATAGCGCGCGGCAAGACCGGTTTATCCACCGCGGCCGATGTTTTGGAAAAATTAAAAGATGCTCATCCGATAATTCCAAAAATTTCCGAATACCGCGAATTGGCTAAACTCGCCTCCACTTATTTGGACGCCTTGCCGGAATTGATCAATAAAACCACGGGCCGCGTCCATACGAGCTTTAATCAAGCCGTCACAGCCACAGGGCGGCTGTCTTCTTCAAATCCCAATTTGCAAAATATCCCGATCAGGGGAGATTTTGGGAAAAAAATCAGGCGGGCGTTTATCGCGGAAAAAGGAAATATGCTGATATCGGCCGATTATTCCCAGATTGAATTGCGCATCGCGGCAGCTCTTTCAAATGACAAGACAATGCTTGAGGCTTTTAAAAATGGCGAAGATATTCATACGCGCACGGCCGCGGAGATTTGGGAGACGGCTCCGGACAAGGTGACTCCGGAAATGCGGCGCAATGCCAAGGCTGTGAATTTCGGGATTATGTACGGAATGGGGGCGATGGGTTTGGCGGCCGGCACCGGGATTTCCCGGGACGAAGCGCAGGCGTTTATTGAAAAATATTTTTCCGTGCACAAAGGTATCTATAAATATCTGGAATCCATAAAGCAAGCCGCTTATGAAAAAGGATTCGTGGAGACTTTATTTGGCAGGCGCCGTTTTTTTCCCGAACTTCAGACCGAGCATCAGGGGATGAAATCAGCGGCCGAACGCGAAGCGGTCAATCACCCGATTCAGGGCACGGCCGCGGATTTGATGAAATTGGCAATGATCAGGCTTTATGAAATTCCGCAAATATTTCAAAGCCGCTGGAAAATGATTCTTCAGGTGCACGACGAGTTGATTTTTGAGGTGCCGGAAATTGAAGCTGAAGAGGCGGCAAAAATCATTAAAAAAACAATGGAGCAAGTTTACGATTTGGGCGTGCCGATTGTAGTTGAGGCAAGCATTGGGAAAAGTTGGGAAAAATAATATAACCTTGAATTGCGAAATGACTTAAGAAACCGAGATCCTTCACTGCGTTCAGGATGACAGACAGATCCTGAAATAAATTCAGAATGATGGCGGGAAAGTTAAAAAAACGGCTCCGATATGGTCGGAGCCGAGGTGTGAGATGAATATCTATTGAGATTATGTTGTGGGTGTGAACTCGTGGAGGGGGCGCTTGAGTAAGGCACGGTATGGAGAGCGGTTGATCCACTCAAGTAATTGAGCATCATCTTTCGGTTGAAGCCCGTCCATTGATAAAAGCTCTAATAATATTTCTTTAAGCTTTGGATCAAGTTTTTCCTTCTTAAGTTCACAGCACATTTGACACCTCCTTTACCCGCTTAAATTTCTTTGAAATTTTGGCGGGTTGTTAAAGATTATTGTTTCAGGTATAGTAAAAAAGGACTAAATTAGTGCGATTATAATACATTTTAAATAATTTGTCAAGGTATGTTAATAGTCCTTCATGGCGAAGACTCTTTCAGCTCAATGCGAGCGCTTGAGGAAATCAAGGAAAAATTCAAGCGCGAAGTGGACCCGAGCGGATCATCTATGGCGATTATCAACGGCGAAGATGATAGCGCTTTGGAAATTTTACAGAGCGCGATGTTTGCGCCGTCTCTTTTTTCCCGCCGCCGACTGGTTATTTTAAAAAAAGCTTTGGAAGCGCCGGCGGCATTTAAAAATATCCTGACTGATATTTTAGTCAAAGATCCTTCGGGCGGCGAGCATATTATCGTGGTTTGGGAGGACCGTAAAATCGGGGCGAAAGCGAAAGCGAAAAAGCCAAGCAAAACAGCAGCCAAGCCTAAAGCAATAACCAAAGAAAGCTCTAAAAAATTGGAGCAAATACTTTTGGATTCGCCGTATGTTAAATATTTTTCCGAACTCTTTGGGAAAGAGCTGATTAAATGGATTAAGCTTGAATGTAAAAAAATCGGAGCAAAAATAGAAGCGGCGGCCGCGCGCGAAATGGCCGAAAGAATCGGAGCCGATCTTTGGAAATTAAACAATGAATTGCAAAAACTTTACGCTTTTACTCAAAAAAATATCACCTTGCCGAGCGTAAAACTAAATATTCCCGTCGCTTCGGAGCAAACTGTTTTTGAAATTTTAGACGGGATAATTTCCGGCAACACTCATTTCAGTTTGCGAGCGGCCGGGCGTCTTTTGGAATCGGGCACGAGTTTTCAAGAATTTTTCGCGATTCTCACCGGCCAATTCAGGAATATTTGGGAGACCAAAGCCGGTGTCGCCCGGCCCGATCTTCATCCTTTCGCGCGCAAAAAAGCGCTGGAATTTTCCGGGCGCTTTTCAGACGATAAGATAAAATCAATATTGAATGTTTTGGTTGAGGCGGACAGCGATTTGAAAACCACCGTTCTTTCGCCGCTCGTCTTGCTTGACCGCTTGATTGTGAAAATAGCGGAAACGGCGAGAAAAACTACTTAGCCGACAAATTGAGTTTTTTCATCAGCCGCGATTTCAGCCTGGACGCGGTGTTTTTTTTGATCAATTTCTTTTTAGCCGACCGATCAAGGGCTTGAATCGCCTTTTTCACCGTTTCGCCCGCTTCGGCGCTTTTGCTTTTAATCGCTTTGGCGGCCGTTTTTAAGCCCGATTTAAGGACGATTTTGCGGGCTTTGTTCCGCAGTGCGCGCACGCGCGATTGGCGCAAAGATTTCCATGAAGCTTTTTTAATAGGCATACCAGGCAGTAGAACTTTGACAATTTATTAAAAAAATAAATATGTCAATTATAAGTTGTTAAATGATAATACATAGATGTAGTGTTTGATATTATTAATTGATTGCCAATGCGGTGAAAGTCAAAGTTTCACTGCCTGGCATATCTATTAAATTTACTTTTATTATACTATCATATTTTCCGACAGTTGACAATAGTGCCGGCTTGTTTTACTATTGACTGGCAATGAATCTGTGCCTTTTTGGCATAGTTTGTATAAGTTCTTTTCAAATAAACAAAAAAACCATGACATATAAGGAGGAAAAGAGATGAAGATGAAAATATTACTTATAACACCGGAAGTTGATACAATAGAGGGCTACAATAAAGATGATGTTAAGCTTATCGGTTTTCCCAGCCTAACCGCCGCCGTTCTCGCCGCTTTGACGCCTGATTTTGCCGAATTTATGGTTATTGACGAAGCGATTGAGCCATTGAAAACACCCGAGAGGTTTGACGCGATTGTCGCGAATGTCGGAGCGCTTTCCGTCAATATGAGTTATAAAGCGAATCGCGCTGCGGAGATCGCTCAAGAATTAAAAAAGCGGGGTAAAATTGTGATTTGGGGCGGCGTTCATGTGACATCGCTCTATGATCATCATCGCGAGCGATTTGAAGAAGAAATAGCACCTTTGGCCGACGCGGTTGTTTTAGGTGAGGCCGAAGAAGTGTGGCTAAAGCTTTTAGAGGACATAAGAGACAATTGTCTTAAAAAGGTTTATAGGGCCGCCGATCTTCCGAGTTCTGAAATTTGGCCCACCCCAAAATATAGCGCCATAAAGACCGATTCTTATTTGGTACGAAACAGTTGTCAGGCTACGCGCGGCTGCCCGTTTGATTGCAATTTTTGTTCCGTTACCGCGATTTATGGAAAGACGTATCGCAAACGCGATGCGCGGGTCGTGGCTGATGAAATTCGTTCAATCCTGGGGAAAAGCGTCGGACAAAATTTAAGCAGGCTGGAAAAGGCTAAGGAAATGTTTATCGCGTTCGTGGATGATAATATCGGACGCGACAAAAATTATTTTGCCGAGCTTTTAATGGAATTAATCGAGGTCAAACGGGAGTTTCCGAAATTTTCTTGGGGTGGACAAACTACGCTCAATACCATCGATGTGTTTGGTTATTATAAGGGAGCGAAGCATTCTTTAGCTGATTTGATGAGGCGTTCCGGTTGCATCGCGATGTTTGTGGGTATCGAGTCTGTTTCCAAGGAAAGTCTGGCAACGGTTGGTAAGAACTTCAACGATGTTGAAAAATATCCGGACCAGATTAAGAAGTGGCACGACTGCGGGATAATGCTTAACGCTGGAATGATAGCGGGATTTTCTACGGACACCAAAAGGGTGTTTGAGGATATATATAAATTTTTAGTAACAACCCGTATTGAAATTTCATTGTTTAACATTCTCGTGCCCTTGCCGGGAACCAAGTTGTATCATCTTTACGCGTCTGAAGGCCGGATATTTGATCATAATTGGGAAAATTATGACGGCCGCCATGTGGTCTATTATCCGGAACTGATGACGCCGGAAGAGTTGGAGAACGGCTTTTTCCAGCTTTGGAAAGAACTTTATTCTTGGCCGTCGATTATCAAAAGAGTCGCCAATCAATCGCAAATTGTCGCGGCCGTAAGAACTTTACCAAATTTTTCAAAAGCCGGACAAATAATCTCTCGTGTTTATATGAACAGAAGATACGCGCAGATTTCCAGCCGGATAGGAAAAGCCAGGCAGTCCGCTTCACGCGAGCGTTTCGGGCAGAATATAACTTTTGCCGAACTCCGCGCAAAAACAAAATAATCTAATCTCGCTTCTCAGGGCAGACCACTCATCGGTCTGCCCTTATTTTTTTGACTTTTCCTTCTTTATTCTTTCTTTGATCTCCTTGATTTGGTCGCGCAGGAGGGCGGCTTTTTCAAACTCCAGATTTTGGGCGGCCAGCTCCATTTTGTTCGTCAAATCTTTTATAATAAACGGCAGTTCTTCTTGCGGAATTTTGTATAAATTGATTTTCGGAACAGCTTTTTCTTTTTTTTGCGGGAGCCAGGCGTCTTCGCGGATCGCTTTGTGAATGGTTTTTGGTTTGATACCGTGTTTTCTATTGTAAATTTCTTGGATCTGGCGCCGCCGATCGGTTTCGGCAATCGCTTCTTTCATTGAGCGGGTGAGATTATCCGCATACATAATCACTTGGCCTTGGGCGTGGCGCGCCGCCCGCCCCATTGTTTGAATCAGAGAGCTTACCGATCGCAAAAATCCTTCTTTGTCCGCGTCCAAAATTATCACGAGCGATACTTCGGGCAGATCCAAGCCTTCGCGCAAAAGATTGATCCCAACCACGACATCATAAATTCCTTTTCTTAAGCTTCGCAAAATTTCCAACCTCTCAAATGTTTCAATGTCCGAATGAAGGTAAGTGACTTTAATGCCGGCGTTTTCCAAATATTTTGATAAATCTTCGGCCAAACGCTTGGTAAGCGTGGTAATAAGAATGCGTTCATGTTTCTTAACGCGCAAGTTAACTTCATTTAAAACATCGTCAATTTGATCGGCGGTTTTGCGTATGTCAATTCTCGGATCCAAAAGTCCGGTGGGACGAACTAATTGCTCAATGACGGCTTGAGAATTTTTTATTTCATATTGAGCCGGGGTGGCGGACGCGAAAATCATTTGGCCGATTTTGTCAGTGAATTCGCCGAATTTAAGAGGCCGATTGTCCAGAGCCGACGGCAAGCGGAATCCGTATTCAATCAGAGTCTGTTTTCTGGAGCGATCGCCTTCGTACATCCCGCCGATTTGCGGCACCGTAATATGAGACTCGTCAACGATGGTTAGGAAATCTTTTCCTCCGGCCGATTTTATGAAATAATCAATAAGCGTAAAGGGCGGTTCGCCCGCATTTCGGCCGTCAAAATGGCGCGAATAATTTTCAATTCCTTGGCAATAACCGGTTTCTTTAATCATTTCAATGTCAAAACGGGTGCGCCGCGATATTCTTTCCGCTTCCAAAATCCTTTTTTCTTTTTTAAGATTTTTTAAATGTTGTTCTAACGCCTCCTCAATCGAGTGAATCGCCGGAGCGGTTTTTTGCTCGGGCGCTACAAAATGCTTGGCCGGGAAGATGCGCAGTGTTGGCGTTTTTTTATTTTCTTTACCGGTCAAAGGATGAATGTTGGCGATATTCTCAATAGTGTCGCCGAAAAATTGAACGCGCCAAACAGTCTCTTCATACGACGGGTAAATTTCCAATGTGTCGCCTTTGACGCGGAAGCTGCCGCGGTGAATGTCGGCAGTACTGCGCTCATATTGCAGATTGATTAAATTTTTCAAAACTGCGCGTAATTTCAAATTTTTGCCAACTGTCAATTCAAAGCTCGCATCCAAATAATCCTGCGGATTGCCCAGTCCGTAAATGCAGGATACGGACGCCACGACAATCACATCCTGCCTTGATAAAAGTGATGCGGTGGCCGCATTGCGCAAACGGTCAATTTCTTCGTTGATGGCCGTTTCTTTTTCAATGTAAGTGTCGGTCTGGGGAATGTATGCCTCGGGCTGGTAATAATCGTAATAAGAAACAAAATAATGAACGGCATTATCCGGAAAAAAATCCTTGAATTCCGCGGCCAGCTGGGCGGCCAAAGTTTTATTATGCGAAATGACCAGCGTCGGCTTTTGCATCTTTTCAATCACATTGGCCATTGTAAAAGTCTTGCCCGAACCG
>Ga0209211_10008568_pt1 | contig 13937 bp, 13 predicted proteins | sample RifGroA2_FD_183992 | JGI IMG/M metagenome (GOLD analysis project Ga0209211, IMG submission 183992) | Groundwater microbial communities from Rifle, Colorado, USA - Groundwater A2 (SPAdes) (version 2) | ecosystem: Environmental > Aquatic > Deep subsurface > Groundwater | place: Rifle, Colorado...
TTTTAAAAGTAGATTTTGGAAATTATCCATATCGATGTGTAGAAAAATCAACTAATGTAAATGGGGTTCGGGTTGATAGTCTCTTAGATATCGCGGTAAATAAACTTCTTACGGTGAGCCAGCGTACCGGTGTAAAAGATTTCGTAGACTTGTACTTTCTTTTACAATCCCATTCTTTATATGATTTGATGGAGGGGGTGAAAATAAAGTTTGGAGTAAAAATTGAGCCGTTTCTTCTTTCGTCCGATTTTCTTAAAATTGACAGCTTTACCTTTCTCCCCCGCATGATTAAGCCAATTACCCTTCCGATATTGAAAGATTTTTTTCATGACCAAGCAAAAAAATTGGGGCAAACACGGGTTGAATAGGACTTCGGCGGACAAGTAGGCTTGGTTGAATTTGTAGTATAATATATCCATGACTATCCCCAAATCCCTTCACCGCTTTTTTTGGGATGTGGATGTGAAAAAACTTGACCCTCAAAAGAAACCGTATTTTGTCATAAACAGGTTGTTGGATAAGGGAGATATTGCGGCGGTGCGGTGGGCAAAAAATACGTTTGATGAAAAGCAAATACGTTATACCTTGGAAAACATGAGGGATTTTTCGTTGCGTAACGGTTCATTTTGGAGTCTTATTTATCAAATTCCCACTCATAAGCTTAAATGTTTCCAGGAACCCTATCTCACCACGCGCAAGACACTTTGGCCTTACTAGGTAAAAGTGGCATTCTTAATACGGCATATATGGCGGGTGGCTCTGCGTTGGCTCTTCAATTTGGACACCGTGTTTCTCTTGATTTTGATTTTTTTTCAGAGGGAGAGTTTATTTCTTCTCAAGTACATTCTTCGCTTAGTTCTGTGGGAAAATATACGGCGAGTAATGAAACCCCGAAAACGATGGTTGGCGTGTTGAATAAGGTTAAGTTTAGTTTGTTTCATTATCCATACCCTCTTATTGTTCAACCAAGAGAATTTCTAGGAATGAGGTTGGCCTCCCCCGAAGACATCGCCGCAATGAAGTTGGTTGCAATTACCGACCGCGCAACAAAAAAAGACTATATTGATCTTTTTGCTCTTGCAAAAAAATACTCCATCGAGCAGATGTTTGATTTTTATGAGAAAAAATACCACCTTCTGCAATCAAATTTATTCACCCTTATGAAAAGTTTGCAGTTTTTTACTGACGCGGATGAGGCAGATATGCCACAAATGCTTGAAAAAATAACGTGGCCCGAGGTTAAAACTTTTTTCCAACAGGAGACGCTTCGTCTGGCAAGAAAATATATTGGATAGTTTACTCCCTCCTCTCAAAATACGCCTTCAAAATATCCCGCGCAATAGGTCCGGCCACGTCAGACCCTTGACCGCCTTCTTCTACAAGGACCGTCAACATGATTTCAGGATTATCAAACGGGGCAAACACGGTGAACCACGCGTGGGGAATGCCGGATTTGCCGTGAGACTCGGCAGTACCAGTTTTGCAACCCGTTGAAATTTTTGTTTTCAAATCCGCACTATTTGACGCAGTGAAGTTAAACAGCGGCCAGCCCGTCCCTCCGGGACTACATGCCTGTTTCATGCCTTCACGGATAAGACCGAATGTTTTGGCGGAAACGTCTAATTTTTTACATTTGGGCTCTTCGTTTTTGAGGAGGGTTGGTTGACAAAGGTATCCGCCATTGGCAAATGGCAAGACGCCTTTTGCGATCTGTAAAGGCGAAAGAAGGGTATACCCTTGACCAATGGCGGTATTATACGTATCCCCCAGATACCAGCGCTCTTTTAACACTTCACTTTTCCAAAAGGGGGAAGGGATGAGCCCTTCGGCTTCGTCAAATCCGATATTTGTCTTTTCACTCAACCCAAACACACTCGCCCACTTCTTCATCCCCTCAGGACCCAACGCTTCTCCTGCTTTATAAAAAAAGATATCGTTTGATCTTCGTATGGCCTTTACGATATTAACCTGCCCCTCCGTCTTTCCATACTGCAAAAAATACCAGTTACCAAAGAAGAGGGGCCCTGCTTTGATACTGCCATTATCTTCGATAATCGTATCCTCCGTCATCTTTTTCTCTTCCAAGACCCCAGTGGCCACAAATACCTTAAAAAGTGAGCCAGGGGGGTACGTGGCTTCGGTTATGCGGTTGAAAAGCGGCTTCGCCGGATCGGTAAAATACTCTTCAACTTTTACATCACCATCTTCAAATTTCTGCGGGTCAAAAGAAGGGGTGGATACAAACACGAGTACTTCTCCCGTTGCCGGTTTAAGTCCGATGATGGCGGCTTTTTTTGTCTTTATCGCCTCATAGGCCTTATTTTGAAGGTTGTGATCGATTGCGAGCTGTACAGTGTCTCCATCTTTGGGAGGAATGATAGTAAGTGTCTTGAGATAGTTGCCGTGTGCATCAACCTCTGTGAGTTTTTTCCCCGTAACCCCCCGGAGTTCGCACTCATATGTTTTTTCAATCCCTTTTTTCCCTACCTTGTCCCCCGGAATTAATTTATTGATACAGTTATCGTTTTTCAGATCTTGTGCATCCGCGCTTTGCCGGTATCCGAGAAGATGTGCCGTTTCTTCTCGTGCAAGATAGCTACGGGGAGACACAATCCTCTCTTTCTTTGTCTCCACATCTCCTTTTTGATTTTCAACCAATATGAATCCTTTACGGTCTAAAATCTTTCCCCGCATGGGTTCAATGGTAATCTCTTTTATCCGGTTTTCCTCCGAGAGGCGTCGATAATAGGTCCCCTTCACTATAGTAAGATGAAAAAGGCGAAGCAGAAGGATGAGAAAAGAAAGCGCAACGAGGATAATAAAAATATAAAGTAACATGATACGATGTAGTTGAGGGCGTTTGCCGAAATGGGTATCACCCAGATCAACACGTTGGAAGATGGAAATTTTTTTGGGAAACAGTCGTTTCATTTTTTTGCTCTTTTGATTATAATGAAAATATGTATAAAATTGTTCTTATCCGCCATGGCATAACTTTCTGGGCCACCCGCTTTACCGGTTGGAATGATATTGACGTAACACCCGAAGGTATCGAGGAAACGAAAAAGTATGGAAAAAAATTGAAGGAAATGGGATACTCCTTTGATTTTGCCTACACTTCCTATTTTAAACGTGCTATTCGCACCCTTTGGACGGTGTTGGATGAAATGGATCTTTTATGGATCCCTATGATAAAAGACTGGCATATGAATGAGCGTCATTATGGAGCACTCCAGGGCCTCAATAAAGCCGAGGTCGCTCAAAAATATGGAGAAGAGCAGGTGAATGTTTGGCGGAGGAGTTACGACGTGCCACCTCCGAAATTAGAACTTTCCGATCCCCGCCATCCTTCAAACGATATGAAATATAAGAATGTTGACCCTGCGCTTCTTCCCACCGGCGAATCACTGAAAGATACGATTGAGAGGTTTCTTCCCTATTGGAAGGGGACAGTCGAGCCGGAGATAAAGAAGGGAAAAAACATTATCGTTTCTCTTCATAGTAATACTCTGCGGGCCCTTATTATGTATTTAGATAATCTGAATAAAGACGAAATTATGAAGGTAAATGTCCCCTACTGTATCCCCCTTGTCTATGAACTCGGGGAAGACTTAAAGGCAAAAAAACATTATTACCTTGCGCCGGATGAAGAAGTCGCGCGGGTAATTGAAAGCATCAAAAATCAGACAAAAAAATAATGCAAATAATTCCTTCCTTAGTAGAAAAGACGGCACAAGATCTTTTTACTGTCATACAAAAACTGTCTCCCTACTACCAACAATTTCAGGTCGATATTGAAGATGGAATTTTTATCTCAAACAAAACACTTTCTATTTCTGATATACAAAAATACTTGTTAAATAATAATCCCCCGAAAAACCTCGTTTACGATTTTCATCTTATGGTAAAGGAGTATGGAGGCGAAATTGAAAAGATTAACTCTTTGAGAAATGTTCTTATTATTCAATCGATTTTAGTTCACACATCTTTACAACCAAATTATGAATTTTTGCATGAAAAATATCCTCTTTATACTTTTGGATTAGTTATAAATCCTGAAGAGGACATTCATACCATCGCATCACAATATAACTTAAATACTGTTCCTATTATTCAAATAATGACTATTAATCCTGGCCCACAGGGACAGCCGTTTATTCCTGAAGCGTTACAAAAAATTGAACAGCTAAGAATAGCAGGTTTTAAGAACAAAATATATCTTGACGGGGCAATAAACGAAAAGACCGTTCCTATCATCACCGCTCTCAAATATAAACCGGATGTTCTCTGTCCGGGGAGTTATTTAGCAAGAACAAATGAACTGAAGGAACATGTGAGTTTTATAAATTCAAATATCAAAATTCAAAACTCAAATCAATTTTAAAATTTAAAATTTAAATTTGTAGTTTGAATTGAATTTTGAGTTTTGTAATTTGGATTTTGTTTACGGCATAAGCAAATTTAATAGATTTAGGTGTTTAATTAGCTCTCCTCCATCGTTCAGGCTTAACTTCCCATCATTATTAAAATCTAAAGGTAATAACGGCCTAAATGTAACTTTATTTTTATCTTTTTTAAATTCAATATACGTCTGCCGTGGCAGGTAATGAGGCTTAAGAATAACGATTCGATATTTCTTTCCGATTACAATATTCTGAACCTCATTGACCGTACCCCTACTCTTTTCCATCTGTAGTCCGCCTTTTTTATAGATAAGCCCCTCTTTTTCATCATATATTTGCATCTCAATATCGTATCCGTTGGATATAAACTTGGGGAATAATGAAGCCTCAAACTCTATTTTTGGAAGAGGGAGTATAGAAAACTTCCATGGATTTGATTCCATAACTGTCTCATTATTTTTCTTGAGTACTATTTTTACTGTATGTGCTCCTTCTGCTGTTTTATTTGTTTTAATAAAAATCGATGCTTCCGTTTCCCGATTCGGCTCCCCGTCCTTTATGTCTGAAAAAAAATACTCAAACGGTATTGATTGATTATTCATGAGAAATAAACGATACCCGTCTTTTTCATCCCAAATTGCCTGCCCGTTGTTTTTTAAACTAAGCGTAAAATGATAGTTTGAATTTGCAACAATTTCTGCGGGCAATAATTGCTCAAGAGCTCCTTTTTCGATGATCGTTGGCTCCCCTTTTTCTTTGAAAATTTCCTTTACCCTATCGTATTGCGGATAAAAAGACTCTTCTCCCGGATATTTCCACGAAAATCCCAAAAAGGGTTCAGATTGATAGTTGAAGACAAAAGGCGTCACCGCAATCACCCGACTATCAGGGCCCCACACATTTTCATAGGCAGTTTGAAAATTACTCGGCGTGTTCTTGCTGTTTTTCCAACCTGTTTCAGTTATAAATACGGGCAGATCTTTTGAAATTCCTAAGCTCTTCAATAATAACAATTCCCATTCATATCCGCGAATACTCTTCCGCCCCGTATCCCAAGGGCTTCCTGAAAATCCCGGGTTGGGATAGGAATGGCTTGCCCAACCGTCAATATAATTTGAAATTAGAAATTTGAAATTTGAAATTTGTCCCAAAAATAGTTCCTCGTCTTCATACGTAGATGGATAATGGGGGGCTGAAGCATCGAGCCCTGCCAACATCACAAAAAAATCCGTATTTTTTTCCTTGAGTTTTTGGGCAAAGATACTTGCCACTTTTCCGTATCCTTCCGGGTCAACTTCTCCTCCCCACTCGGTTGCATGATTTGGTTCGTTGAAAAGAATGATATGGCGTTTTTTTATCACCCAATTCAAGGAGTCTAAAAAAGAGATCCACTGATTCGCATCTTTTTCTTCAGGCTTGCGCCAGTTCTCCCCTTCCGGTTGAGTTGCCAGACGAATGATGGGAATGAGATGGTTTTTGCGAAGTTCATCAAATATCCCTTGCCATTTAATTTTGTCCCGATCGTTTTCTTGAATGACGAGGGTTACATATCCATAATCTCCGCCCTGAGAATTGATCATCTCCGCTGCATTTTGTACGTCAAGGTTAGTGGGTTGAAGGAGTGAAATGCCAAATTTGTTATTTCCTTTTTCCGGTGCGGCAAAAACAAGTGGAGGAAGGAAAAGCAAAGTTAGTATTATGAATAAAAGTCGCTTCATGTTTGTAGCACTGATCAATGTGTCGGGCTTGCCCGACGAAGTCCCGCTCAGCGGGACGAAGTCGGGGTGGCGAGACTTGAACTCGCGACCTTGCGACCCCCAGCCGCACGTTCTAGCCATCTGAACTACACCCCGAATGTTCCATTTTATCAAAAATAAACTTCTTTCGCACTCTTGATATAATGGTTCATGCAGTTTTTATCTATTTCTTGGAAAGATTTTCACAAAGATACCTATTTACTTGCGAAACAAATTGAAAAGGCGGGTAAAAAATTTGACCTTATTGTAGCGATCGCCCGAGGAGGGATGACGGTCTCACAAATTCTTTCCGACTTTTTATCGCTCCCCATTGCAACATTTACCATTTCAAGTTATAAAGATCTTCGGCAAAAGGACTTGCCTGAAATTTCATTTCACGTGGGAGGAAATGTGAGGGGCAAACACATCCTTCTGGTTGACGACGTCTCAGATACGGGGAAAACGTTTGAGCGAGGGATTAAGTATTTGTACAAACTTGGTGTTTCCTCAATCGGTACCGCCGCTCTTTTGGTAAAACCTCAAAGCAAACATGTACCTGATTATTTTGTTAAAAAAACAAGTGCTTGGATTGTGTTTCCCTATGAAATAAAAGAAACTATTCTTTCCGTTTCGGCTATGATGAAAAAAGAAAAGAGAACCGCTGGTGAAATCAGAAATAAGCTGAGGAAAATAAAAATCCCGGGGGGGTTTATTGAGGAATTACTTAACCGTTATCTTTAGTTTAGGAATTATTCTCGCGCAAGCCTCGGCAACCAATCTCCTATGGCAATGCTCGGGCGTTTTCTCCCAACATAAAATTGTTATATCTCTTTTTTCTGCCATTTCACACAATAACTCGAGGTGTTCTTTTTGCCCAATGATAACTTCTTTATAGAATCTTTTTTCATATCCGTTCCAATCAATTATCTTGGCGTGTGCGTCGTCAAGAAGTTTGTGTGACGGTGCAAGAGTTGGCATCCAAATATCATATTTCGCCCATGCATCCGGCCTTCTCATAATACATATTCGTATTCCGTCTTTCTTGGAAGTCTTTGCTTGAATAGATTTTGTGAACAATGCCATAAAAAATTATACTAATAATCAAAGATCTTTCGTCATTAAATTAAACCCCGATGGTTTGTCTCCAAAGGCTCCTTGGCTGTTCATGCGATAGCCCCAATCCTTATATCCCAATCTCTCAAAAAAACTTTGGGAATGTCCCGTTGCATGTACTTCCACAGATGTGCAACCCACCTGTTTTGCATACTGCTCAGATCGATCAACTATGGTGCTACCAAGACCGCCACCACCATAACCTCTACCAATATGAAGCCTCCTCCCATCGGCTACCTCACCTTCTTTGCGCACTATTCTAAATCCCACTACTTTTCCATTATTGTTTAACAGTACGTGGTTGCTCAGTCTATTTTCTCTTTCACATGTTGTTGCAATTTCTGACGGTAAATTGGCCATAATATATCTATCCAATTCCCCCCGACTATCGGGGTGTTTCAAATCGGTATAGTTTGGAGCATTTCTAAAGTTATCCTCCGCCAACTTACTCATACCTTCATAATGACTAGGTAGTGCTTCGACCAAGAAATATAGTTCATCTCCGGCAATAATTAGCTCGGCCCACTTACCATTAAATTTAAACCCTTCATTAATTGGCAGAGCGTTTACCTTTTGAAGGGTGTGAAATAAACTATTGTCACCCTGCACAATTGCCATAAGTTGTTCTGTGTCCAACACCCTTACTAACACATCAAGTTCTTTGGGTAATCCTAATAGTGCGGCGAATAAATTCATTTTACTTTCTTCAAAGCGCTCATCGTCATGACCAACTCCCCCCACCTCCATGATGTGTTTCTGTAAAATTTCTTGTGGCCACAAAAGCCCACCCGGAGACCTGAGTAGCTGTGCATCTGTTAGTGATTTGACATAGTCGTGTATTTCTTCTTTCGTGATAGGCGATGTGGTAAATCCAAGCGAAGTATTGACGACGATACCCTCCTGAAGATCGTCTCTCATACCGGCAATGCTGGACTTAACGCTAAACTGTCTTTGTACGGTAAGTAAATCAACTAGTTCTTTTTCCACGTCTACTCGAGTAACCCCTTCTTTATGTTTGTGAATCGCGCCCTCTTTTACACTGAGCGCTACGTCTGTGGCAAGAGTGATTGTTGGTTCTTTTGTTTGAGGTTCATCCCCATTCAATGATTCTAGATGAACTCCGATTTTTAATGCCGGTGAAAGGCCGCCAACCATATATTTGTGTTTGTGGGCCTCTTCGTTCCATTCTGATTTGATTACTTGTATCTCAACAGGATTATCTCCAACACAAAAATGAGCAAGTTCAGCTGTAAGAAACTCAGCCTTCCTTCCTCCTGCGGCAAGATTAATGCGCTTTATGTTTTGAAGTTGCTCTTCTGCTCTATTAAGCACAACCGCAAGGTTTTTTGGCCCCTCTACCCCACTAAGTTTTTCTAGATTTATTCCCATAACAAAAAATCCCGCGCTATGCGCGGTAAAACTTGAAACTTTTCGCTTTCTATACCGTTCCATGTTTAAGTATACAACCCCATGGGTAAAAATCAACAGTAGTTGTGTGCCCTTGTGAAACACTACACTGGAATATAATTTTTTCGATTTATCGATAGATCGAAAAAATAGGTGGATATAGTATTTATAGTGATTTGTTGTCAAAACACATACAACTACTTGATAAAATACATACATGCTTCTATTTCTTTTCTTTTTTGTTTGGCGGTTGTTTGATTTGTTAATTGCCTTTATTATCCCCCGCTTTATTCCTTATCTCGGATTCTTCCCCTATGGAGAAATATTTAAAGAGTACGGATTGCCCACTTTTATTTCTTCATTTGCAAATTTTGACGGGGCGCAATATCTCACCCTTGTCCGCGAAGGGTACAACACCTACACCCAGGCCTACTTCCCTCTTTATTTTTTATTGGTAAAGGCAGTTGCCCTATTATTTCCAACCCCAAACGCAATACGTGCACATAATGATATGTTGTCTGCAATTCTTGTTTCAAACGTTTGTTTTGTTTTGGGGTTAATGTTGTTTAAGAAATATTTGAAATCACTGCTCTCCGTAGAGGCGGGGCATGCCCCGTCTCTACACAAAAACAATAACACGGTTTTATGGATAATTGTTTTTCTTCTCCTTTTCCCCACTTCCTTTTTCTTCGGTGCGGTTTATACCGAGGGACTTTTTTTCTTTTTATGTATCGGCTCTTTATATTTTTTAAAGAAGAAAAATTACTGGCTTGCCGGATTGTTTTCGGCATTGTCTTCGGCAACGAGACTTATGGGAATATTTTTGATCATTCCATTCTTTATAAGTCAAATGTCAGAAATCAAAGGGCAAAAATTAAAATCAAAAATTAAAAGTTTCAAAATGCTTTCTTTTGTTTTTTCTCCGTTGATGGGCTTTTTGTTGTATGCGGGTTATCTTTGGAAAACGGTGGGTGACCCCCTCTTTTTTTTTCGCGTGCAACCGGTGTTTGGAGCAAATAGAAGTACTAATTTAATCTTATTACCGCAGGTATATTTTAGATATTTGAAAATATTTTTTACTGCAAATTGGAACTTTCAATACTTTATTTCCCTTGTTGAGTTTGTTATTTTTTCTTTTGTTTTTATCATTTTAATTTTGGATTTAATTAAAAATTTCTCGACCAAAAGTCGATCGCCCTTTGGGCGAAAATTAATAAATTATGAAAGAATTGCGTTAAACATATTTTCTTTCATTAACCTCATTCTCCCTACCCTCACCGGCACCTTCTCCTCCATCCCCCGCTACTCTCTTATGTCTCTTTCTTTCTTTTTATTTTTAGGGGAAATGAAAAATAAACAGGTAAAAACATTAATCGCTATTTTATTTTTTATTCTTCACATGGTTCTCTTAGGTTTCTTCATCCAGGGATATTTTGTAGGATGATATAATAGGAGACGTTCCGGGCCTATAGTTTAACGGTAAAACGAGCGCATGGCATGCGCTAGGTCGGGGTTCAATTCCCCGTAGGTCCACCCTTCGTTTTGCTCAGGGTAAACTCTTTGTCTTAGTCTAAGGCAAACTCACTTCCTTATCTCGAAGCTCTCAAATATTTCCTTCGGCTCTTGCCAATAGACTTCAACGTCGTCAACGCGGGAAACTGGTGGACCATCTTTAACAAGTTTAATAATTCTTTCTACTTCTTCCTGTTCTCCTTGAAATAAAGTTTCAACGCCTCCGCCTTTCCCAAACATATGTTCATTTTCAAAATTATTTCTTATCCACCCGGTGATCTTTACGGTCTTTGTTTGAATTTTCGTCCATGCGCGGAACCCAACACCGATGACATCTCCCTTAATATATATGTGTGCTTGTTTTAGCATGTTGGGAATTTGAAATTTGTAATTTGAAATTTGAAATCAATTTCAAAGTCACAATTATTAAATTTTTAAACATTTATGCTTTAGATTTGACTTCAAATTAAAAATTTGAAATTTCAAATTACTTTATCGCCGGGTCAATTTCTTTTGCCATTTTTAAATACTCCCCCGCCTTTGTCTCATCCCCTGCCTCACGATACAATACAGAAAGGTTATAAAGGAGGTCGCGGGATGAGGGGCTATCTTTTAGCGTTTTTTCAAGTTTAGTAATGTTTTTTCTCCGGGTTTCCTCAATTTTGAAAACCTCTTTTTCAACTTCTTGTCCGTACTTATTTTTATAACGTATTAATTCTGAAGAAAAAAAGGGAAGTTTGCGGATATCGGTGAGGTAGCTGGCCACTGCCAGTTTCTCGTCGTTTATCATCCGGAAATAAAGAGGAGAAATGTTCTGCGACCATCCCATATTTATGACGGCAAAAATGAAAATAACAATAAAAACCCCGTAAAGAAAAATGGTTCCTGGAGTTATTCTTTTTGTTTCTTGTTTTTGCGGTGTCATTTTAGGCTCGATTAATAAGTGTTATTATTATATACTTTTTTTATGGACCAAGCTATTGTTCAACCGCTCGTTGATCGCTCAATAACCCTGGGTCTCGCCCTGGTGGCGGTCTTTTTTGGAGGTGTTCTTTCATGGCTTTTTGTATATCTTCTTTCTGTTTTCCTCCGTTTGAAGAAGCGCGAACAAGCTTCTCTGGAGATGATAACTCTTGAAGTAAAACTTCAAAAAGATAATGAGATAAAAATCGATGCGGCCGAACAGATGTTTGCCGCCCTCACCACATTAAAAAAAAGCGGATTCTTTTCTTTCTTGGATGTCGATGATGTGGTCGCCTTTGAAATAATCGGGCGAAATGCAGATATTCGTTTTTATGTATCAATTCCTTCAAAAATAATTGATCTGATTGAAAAAACAATTTATGGATATTATCCTCAGGCAGATATCATGCGGGTGGATGAACCGAATATTTTTTCTGAGGAGGGAAAAGTTGCCTATGGTGCCCTCGTCCAAAAAGACTTTCCCTACATGCCAATCAAAACATATAAAGATCTGCCGACTGACCCCTTAGCGGCTCTTACCTCCGCTCTTTCAAAAATCGGTGAGGGGGAGGGTGCTATTGTACAATTTCTTATCCGCCCCGCTAAACCCGCATGGAAAAAACTAGGAAAATCGTATGTTTCCTCTACTAAAAAAAGCGAGTCAAATCCGGAAAAAGCCACTTTTAAAACCGACCCTAAAATGCTTGAAAAGATTGATGATAAGTGTTCCCGCCCCGGGTTTGAAACAACTATCCGCTATGTGGTATCCGCAAAAACAAAGGATATGGCGGGGGTTCACGCAAGAAATATTTCCTCCTCCTTTTCCCAGTTTAATTCCGACTTGAATTCTTTTAAAAAACCACGCGTCTGGTTCAAGGGCGCCTTCATGATTAATTTTATTTACAAATTTTTCCCCGTAATTGAACCTTCTTTTTTCAAATCCGTTTCTATTTTTTCAACCGATGAGTTGGCAACCCTTTTTCATTTCCCAAATAAAACCATTGAAACTCCTCACATCCAATGGCTCAAAGCAAAATCGGCACCGGTTGCCGCAGAAGTCCCTAAAGATGGGGGCACCTTTATGGGTTTTGGATATTACCGTGGGGTAAAAAGACCCATCGCAATTGCCCCCTCCGACCGCATGAGACACACCTATATCATCGGAAAAACAGGGGTAGGAAAATCAGAGTTGTTAAAGGAGATGATTAAGCAAGATATAAAAGATGGTCACGGGGTCTGTGTTATCGACCCCCACGGGGACCTTATTGATGACACGCTTCGCTTCCTCCCCCCCGAACGGGCTGAAGACGTTATTCACTTTGATCCCTCAGACGATGGGCGCCCGATGGGCCTTAATCTTCTTGAGGCAAAGACCGAACAGGAAAAACACTTCATCACCTCCTCAATTATTAACCTGATGTATAAATTATATGATCCTCAACGCACCGGCATCATTGGTCCCCGTTTTGAACACGCGGTGCGGAATGCGATGCTTACCATCATGTGCGAACCTGGCGCAACCTTCATCGAAATTGTGCGCATCTTAACCGACCCGAAATATGTGCAGGAGCTTTTACCAAAAGTCGCCGACCCCATTGTTCGTCGCTACTGGACTGACCAGATTGCTCAAACATCTGATTTTCACAAATCAGAAGTGCTCGATTATATTGTTTCCAAGTTTGGGCGCTTCGTCACGAATAAACTGATGAGAAACATCATTGGCCAATCCGTCTCCGCTTTTGATTTTAGAAAAGTGATGGATGAGGGGAAGATTCTTCTTATCAATCTTTCAAAAGGTCGCCTGGGTGAGGAAAACTCAAGCTTCTTGGGTCTTGTCATCATTCCGAAGATCCTTATGGCCGCCATGAGCCGCGCAGAAGTAGCCGAGGATAAACGAAAAGATTTTTATCTTTATGTAGACGAGTTTCAAAACTTTGCAACTCCTGACTTTGCCGTTATTCTATCTGAGGCGCGGAAATATCACCTTGCCTTGACCGTCGCTAATCAGTTCATCGGACAGATGGATGAGGAGGTTAAAAATGCCGTTTTTGGTAATGTAGGAACCCTTATTTCCTTCCGAGTGGGAGTGACGGACGCCTCCTACATTCAGCGCGAATTTCAACCCATTTTCGGAGAGTCTGATCTGATTAATATTGAGCGATTTCATTCTTATATGAAAACTATTGTACGCAATGAGCCTGTTCCCCCTTTTTCGGTTGATATGACAAAAGACATGAGTAAATTAAAGGGTTTAGCAAACGAGAAAATTGCCCAGGCCATCATCCAGCTTTCCCGCCTTAAATATGGGCGCCCGAAAGAGCTCGTCGAGGCTGAGATATCACAACGCTCCCGTTTATAATTCCTATGCAAACATACCTGACAACCCTCACTAAAAAAACAGTTTTCCCCCCCGATGTTGATCTGTTTCATTTTTCCCTTGACGATCCAAAAACAATTATTTTTGTCCCCGGCCAATATATTATCTTGAAGGTTCCCACTGATAAGGGTTTCGTAAACCGTCTTTATTCAATCGCAAGTGCCTCAACTCAGGCAGATTCTTTTGAGCTTTTGATTAAGCGTGTCCCGGGAGGGTTAGCCTCAAACTACATAAATACATTTGTGGTCGGACAAAAGGTTGAATTTTGCGGCCCCGCGGGCCAATTTTCCCTCAAAAACTCTCCGCAAGCGAAGGTTTTCCTTACCACGGGTACCGGAATTGCCCCCATACGGAGTTTTATTCTTTCAAACAAGGATCACACACAAACATATCACCTGTTCTGGGGAATGTCCTCCGTAGCTGACC
>Ga0209211_10008572_pt1 | contig 13933 bp, 21 predicted proteins | sample RifGroA2_FD_183992 | JGI IMG/M metagenome (GOLD analysis project Ga0209211, IMG submission 183992) | Groundwater microbial communities from Rifle, Colorado, USA - Groundwater A2 (SPAdes) (version 2) | ecosystem: Environmental > Aquatic > Deep subsurface > Groundwater | place: Rifle, Colorado...
GGAAGAAGAAAAGACTACTCTCCCTCAGTACAGCGTTAAACCGCGACCTATGGTGGTGCACGGGGCAACATACCGTATTAACACACCCGTTGGTGTAGCTTTTATTACGATAAATACTAACGGTGGTACTCCCCCTGAACCGCTTGAGGTTTTCATAAATATAAGTAAACCGGGTTCAGATGTATCGGCAATGGCTGAAGGGTTAGGCAGAACTATATCTCTTGCTCTTCGTTTTGCATCTCACTTGCCGGCATTGATCCGCGTAAAAGAAATCGTAAATCAGCTCCAAGGAATTGGTGGGGCACGAACCATGGGTTTTGGGAAAGACAGAGTTCGAAGTCTGCCTGATGCGGTTGCCAAGGTTCTTTCCATGCACTATAGCCTTGAGTCAGAAGCAAACCATGAACATAATGCGGAAACAACTGTACCACAACCTAAGCTTGTTTCTGAAGCAACTCAGGCATCGCTTATTCAACAACCGCCCGAGTCAAAAGGGTTGTATGACCTTTGCCCATCTTGTGGAGAAGCCCTTTTAGCCCATGAGGAAGGATGCAAGAAGTGTTATGGATGTGGATACTCGGAGTGTTAAATCCTAAATTCCAAATATCAAGAAACAAACAATGTCCAATCTCCAAATTTTAATAACTAAACTGTTTTAAATTGGTAATTGAGCATTGGAGCTTGTTTGAAAATTGTGATTTGGTTATTGGAATTTATGACTATATACACTCGTACCGGTGATGATGGAACAACTGCTCTATTTGGTGGAAAGCGCCTCCTTAAATCTGATATTCAAATTGAGGCCTATGGAGGACTTGATGAGCTATCAGCCTATCTAGGTATTTTAATGGTAAAGAATAAAAATAAAGACGATAAAGAGCTCTTTACTTTCATACAAAAGGATCTTTATCAAATGATGGGATATTTGGCAGGGGCAAAAATAAATCTTGACTATTTGGCTAAAGAAGTAATAAAATTTGAAAAAATAATTGACACTCTTGAATTAAAACTTCCCACATTGACTCAATTTATTCTTCCTCAAGGAACTGAACTTTCTGTACACGCTCACATTGCTCGTACTGTCTGCCGCCGAGCCGAACGAAATGTGGTTCGCTATGATAATTCATTAAAATTAATCATCCGCTATCTTAATCGTCTTTCCGACCTTCTTTTCACATTTGCCCGAACATATAATACAAATGAAATGGTTGTCTGATACAATGAGCTAGTTATTAGTGTTCTTGAGGTCTAGGAATACTGTGTAAATCAGTAGCTGTGCCGCAACGGTAAATCCTCCGAATCGGAGGAAAGCCCGATACTACCCAAGACGTACCCCGAGCAGGGAAAAAGGTATGGGCGGATTTGAAGGAAAAGAACGACGATGGCTTGGTATATCAGGAGGTGCAGAAACAGCGCACTATAATAATGTTTCTCGTTTGTTTGGTAACCCTTTAGCTGAATATGAATGTAGGCGTAATCTTGAAGCATATAGGCGAGAATTTTTAATGGACGAGGCAGTATCTCTCCCCAACACATACTATCTCCGAAATAATCAATTGTATTCACAATCGAAAGAACATCCACTTTTTAATATAAAGAGTCAGATTGACAATCGAGAACGTGATGGAAAAACATTAGTAGGATTTGAGAAATATGAGGCGCAAATTGCATCATCACCAATTGATACAGTACATTTATGGTACTCTCCAGATGGCCAATCCGGGTTTGAGGGGATCAATTTTGATGCAGGTAGATTATATTTTGGTTTTAAAACATCTGAAAATCAGTCGGCTCATTTTGATATGAAAGTGAGTCCAGAGTTTCCCATACTTTCGCTTTTGGGAGATATACAAGGGCAAACCGGCGGTACTCATCCTCGATTCGACTCTCCTGAGGTTGGGAAGATGTATTACCTTACCCACCCAATACAAACACCCATGGGAATAAATGAGTTTTTTGCATACATGAAGCAGTATGCGGATAAAGAAAGTAACCCCATCTATGTTTCTCGTCGTAATTTAAAAGATGCATCTGAAAGAACGCTTTCATCAGTGCTCCAAGAAATGAGAACAGCCCTTGAAAAACATGGAGAAAAACCTAGGTGCGTTTTTGAACCGGTTGGTGATAAGACGGTAACTGCATTAATGAGAGAAGAAGATGTGATACGTCGATATTTGGCAGTAATTCAACCGTATGTGAAAAGAAATAATGGTTTCATTACATTATATGGCTGTTCAGTCACCTCCACAGTAAATAGTGAAGATATTAAAAGTATTATCTCTCAGAACTCACTAGAAAATGTTGTTTCTTTACATAGCACTCAGCACCGTCTTCTTACAAATGAAAATAAAAATCCTCTCTCAAAAGAAATACAAAATAATTCATTCCCCTGCCCCAAATGTCATCAACCAATTCCCTCAGGAGAAGGAAGAACCTCCTGTCCCCATTGCGGAATCACTAAAGAAAAATATGCAACTGAGGTGGGGGGTCCAACATGCGCCTAATTTTTCCGTTATAATAAATTCATGGTTGCGCAAAACTTTACCCCCATTGATGATCTCATAAAAAAGATACAACAAGCGTCTGTTTCATTGCCTAAAGAAGCAGAACCGATCCCCGGTCCATCTGAATCTTTACACTTACAGGAAGCTGTTGAACACGAACCCTCTGATGAGGTTAAGCCGTATGTCCAACCCCGGGCTGAGTCGATCAAACTCCCCTCAGACCTTACCATGATTGGCCTTCAACCTGTCTCTTCAACCCAGTTCTCATCATATAAAAATATTAAACTCCCCATTTCAGATGAAAAGATAATAAAAGGGTTACATGAGCCCATTACCTCCTCTTACCGATGGTTGGCTGAGTTTGCAGTTTTTATCCTTACGCAGGCACACTTAGCACTTCGAGTAGTTCATGGGAAGATAATACGTGTGATAAAAAGCTAGAAGATTATTGGCCTAATACCCGTCTGATTTCGCTCGCAAATCCCTCTTTTCCCATTGCGCCTGAAAACTGCGCGGCTATCTGCCCGTCTTTGAAGATAACAAAGGTGGGAATGGAAAACACAGAATACTGTGAGGCAAGTTCGCTGTTTTTATCTACGTCTACCTTATAAAAAGTAATGTCTTTTTGCTCTGTTGCAAGTTGTTCGATGATAGGAGCAGTCATCTTACATGGTCCACACCACTCGGCATAAAAATCCACAAATACAACCCCCTTACTGTTTATGACCTCTGACGCAAATGTGTCTTTTGAAAGGTGTGTGACTGGCATAGGTATACACTATACCCCGAGCAAAATAAGAAGTCAAGAGGATTTGGTTTTGATACAATAGAGGCTATGGTGCGCCATTTGAAGCTCTATCTTATCGTGTTCTCTTATCTCGTCTATTTTATCATTTCTCCCCCTTTTCAAGCGCCCGACGAGCCAGAACATTATCAAATAATATATTTTTTAACCCGTCTTCAATATCCGCGCCTCGTGAAGGATGTACACACTTCAACGAACTATCAACTGTTGGATACGTTTGAGAAAGTATTCAATACTACTCAGGTTGCCAGTGAAAATTATGTTATTCCTGATTTTGAAAAAATAAAAAAATTTGTATCCCAAAAAAATAGGGCCATCAGTTTTCCGAAAATAAAAAACCCGTTAAGTAAGCAGGGACATCAACCAATTTTATATCACATAATTGGGATTGTTTTTTTTTCTCTTTCTTCTCTTCTCCGGCTTGATATGGTTGCACAATATTATGTGGTGCGGTTAGCATCAACTCTCTTTTATTTTCTCTCGGTATTTCTAGCTTATCAAATCTTAAAATATCTTTTCAGGAAAAATGAGGTTGCAGAAAATCTTACCGTGTTTTTTGCAATCAATCCCGTCACTTTAAAGGCGGGTATCGCAGTGAACCCGGACAGTGCGTTATTATTTTTTTCTCTCCTTGCATTGTGGCTTGTCTTCAAGGTCGATAATAAAATTTCATTAAAACACGTGTTGTTGTTTTCTTTGGTGGGTGGCTTTGCCATGTGGACGAAGTTTCAGGGAATAGTGCTTGTCTCTTTTTTCGTTTTTGTTCTTTTTCAAAAATACGCGTGGTCAAAAAAATTCATAACATATTGTCTGTCTTTACTCATCATAACTTTTCTTATTATTTCTCCGTGGCTTGTCATAAACATCCAAAGATATGGTGTTCCGATCGTTGACAATTTCTCCATAATGGGTAAATTTAATCTTCCTCATTACAGACTGTGGCAGGCTATTATTCAGGCACTATTTGAATTTCGTCATACGATCATGCATTATGCGGGGTTTTGGGGATGGGGAGAACCCTATCCGTTTAAGCCTTTTTTCATTTTCTATACAGTGGTCTTTTTGTGTCTGAGTTTTATTGGATTAATCAGTGTGACTAAGAAGAACAAACAAAATAATATTCTTCTCATCTTTTCTTTTTCCCTCATTCTATTTTTATTTTCAGTGAGTCTCCGTCATAAACTTCTTCGCTTTTCAGGAGATATTCAGGGGAGATATCTTCTTCCCGCTTTTCTTGCCCTCATCATTTTTCAGGTAAAAGGTGCGGGGGTTCTCTTCAAAAAAAAGACCGAAATAGTAAGTAGATATTTTTTATGGTTCTCCCTCTTTCAGTTTTATTTTATTTTATTTTTTGTTATTATCCCAAAGTATTATGTTTAGATTTTGGAAGAAAATAATTATTTGTCTTGTGGTAATAAGTCCTCTTTTATATATTCTATTCATTGGATATTCTATAAAAAAAATGTCTCCCTTACCCGGTCAATCGTCCCGTTGTTTTAAGGTGGGAGAATTACAAGAGTTTGTAGAATGCTATCGAACCGGAAAACGACTTAATGGCATAGTTTTTATGAAAGATGTTTCTGGCAAGATTTCTTCATTTCACCCCTTTGCGGGAAGTTTCTTTTTTATGTTGCTGTTTGCTCACGTTTTCACGATTCTTTTTCTTTAGCTTTTTATACCACGTAAGCCATTTGTTATCTATTGCTTTTTCTACATCTACTCCATTTGCACGAGCCAAAAGAAGCACGTGACAAAACACGTCGGCGAGCTCTTTTTCAAAATCATCTCTCAGCTCTTTTTTTGTTTTGTTTTTACTACGTCCTTTCCCCGTCATCATAAGATAGCATTGGGTGAGTTCCCCTACTTCTTCTTGAAGCTTCAGGAGAAACCAAGAAGGATTTCTTTTTATCTTATATTGTTTTGAGTATTTCTGTGAAACAGCTTCAATTTTGTTAATAAGTTCTTGCATATCCATAGCCTATATTATATCAAATAATTACTCTTTGTGTGCGTCGAATAAAAAAGATAAAATAGATGTTATGAAACATAAAATTGACTCATCAAAAGTATATAACTTACTAACGCAAATTCCGAGGGGGAAAGTGACAACTTATAAGATCTTGGCTCAAATATTTCACACAAAAGCCTATCGCGCAATTGGTCAAATATTGAAGAAAAATCCCGACGCTCCCTTAGTTCCTTGTCACCGGGTCGTTAAGTCTGACGGAACGATAGGCGGATATATGGGAGCAGTGTCGAAAGCAGTATTAAAACATAAAAAAAGTATTCTTAAGAGCGAGGGGGTAAAATTTAGCGGAAATAGGATTAGGGGTTTTCAAGAGGTCTTATTTCTTTTTTAAGAACTATCATTTGTTCCATGATCGGTTCCTCCATTTGCAATAGGGCAGTCCTCGTGGGATAGAGAAAGAGACAAACAAGAAGTCGCTTGAAAACCTGCTTCACCGGCAGATCCTCTTGGATGAGTGCAAACAGGTGCATGCTTAGCATTGGCTTTTGTAGTATTTCCTCTATGTTTACAAAAGACCTGCTCTGAAGGAATACCTTTGCTCCCCCCCCAGTTTCTAGCATAAGTAAATTATATCATAGCTATTTATTTCAAATATTGACTTTTTCTGGCTTCTCTGTAATAATGAACTATTACTATTTAAGTATCTATTTTATGAAACAAGTAATAATAGGATTATTGGTGGTCGCGGTCGTTGGTGGCGTTATTTATTTTGCTAATACAAAAAATGTCAAGGTACCTCTTGAATCATCTGAAATATTAAGAAGTGAGGAGTCGGCAACTACCTCTTCTACTTCTTCAACTATTTCTTCTCCTCCGGGAGTACCTCCCGAGACAACTGATGCAAGCATCAAAATTGTCGAGGTTGAGGCTGGTTCTTTTTATTACAAGCCAAATATCCTCGAGGTAATAAAGGGTCAAAAAGTAAAAATTGTTCTGAAGTCTGTGAGTCTTATGCATGATTTTGTCATCGATGAATTGGGGGTTAAGATGCCCTTTATAAAAAACGGAGATACGGGAACTGTTGAATTCGTCGCGGACAAAATAGGAACATTCGAATACTACTGTTCAGTTGGTGACGGCAAACACCGTGCTAACGGACAGGTGGGAAGCATTACAATTAAGGAGTAATAAAGATACTTAAGACCCCTATCCATTTTGTGTGCTACTGTGTAGCAAAGTTGTTTTTTGTGTGAATATGGTGTATATTGCGATTTATGACTCGTCAAGAAGGAGCTTCAAGACAATCTCTTCCCCCTCCTGAGGATCATGCCTTTTTCCCTCAAACTGAGATAAATCAAATTCTTCGTAAACATATAATAAAGAGAGTTGGGAAGAAAAATCTTGTCTGGGCTATGGGGTATGGTTCTCAGGTGGGGGGAGATGCAGGAAAAAGGAGTATGCATGATGTGATAGTGGTGGTCGACGATGTAAAAAAATTTCATAATCTTGGTCTGCTCATTCATCCATATGACTACGCACAACCGCATGTGGCGGTGTGGCATGCATTTTTGAATAAGTTTGGATTTAATTTTTATCATTCTCATTTTAAAGATGAAAGCGGGGATCATCCTTTAAAATTGGCAGTCATATCAAAAGAAGATTTTATAAAAGGCTGTAGTGGAACCTTGGAGGGTCAAAATGGAGCTTTTGGTATGTATGTAGCGGGACGAATACAAAAAGCCGCACTCTCTCCTCTCTATAAGCGTGAAGAAGATGCGTCAGATATCGAGACAGCTATAAATACTGCCCGAATTCAGGGGGCTTGGTTTGCTTTGGGCTTTCTCAAGGATACATTTACCTATAGTGGATTTCTCAAAACGTATGTTTCCTTGAGTTATTGGGCAGATGTACGTATTGAAAAAAGTGGAAAGATCGAGACTTTAATTAAAAATAATCAGCTCGATTACTATAATATGTTACAACCTATATTACAAAGCTTTATTGACCATGAATTAATTACGGTAGTTAAAGAAGGGTTTGGGTGGTACAAAAAAGCACGTTCTTTATCTACGGCAGAAACTTATTCAAGATTATTAAAATTAAAAACAATTAATTTTTTGATAAATTATTTTAAAAATCCCTTGACAACTACTCCCCAAAAAGCGTTGACGTATGCGGTATTGAAAGTGGCAAGAACTATCGATTCCTTGTCCTTTGTTAAAGAAGCAAAACAGGGGAAAAAAAAGAAAAAACTTAATTTTTAACCCGGTGGTTTTTATTTTAAATATCTATCAAAAAATTCAACCGATCTTTGGAGGGCTGTACCGAGATTATTGGAGAGATTATGATCATCACCCTCATAGGTAAAAAATTCTACTGTTTTTTTGGAACTCTTAAGGGCTTCGTCTAGTTTCTGACTAAATAATAGGGGTACTTCTTCATCCGCCGTGCCATGTTGAAGTTGTATGGGGCCGGAAATGTCTTTCACGAATGATATGGGTGAAATCGATTGCCAAAACGAGGGGTTTTGTTCAAAACTTCCATATTTTTCGATGAGCGATTGCCTTCCCGGGCGTCTTGCAACTTGTTCTCTTTGAGACGCAACAAATGGCCGAGGATTGAGATCCGGATGGCGCCAATTATTTGTTAAATCTTTATATGAGGCGACTACTCCCGCCCAGATTACTCCCGCTTTAATATCTGTGGTTGTCACCATGGTGCGAAGTGTTATCATCCCTCCCATTGAGTGTCCCCACATTCCAATTTTTTTTGGATCTGCATCTTTATATTTCTTTACAGAAGAAATTGCATTCAATATATCTATAGTGTATGCGGGAGAATAATACGCACCCTCCGGTTTGCCCTCGGAATTTCCGTGTCCCCTATAATCGGATTTAAATACCATATATCCGTTTCGGGAAAATGCATCCGTATATGCGAGGTATTTTTCGGTTGTCCGATATTGCTCGGGGGGAATATAGCCATGATTAAAGATAACCACCGGCCAACCTGTTTTAGGTTTTACTCCTTGAGGAATAGTTAATAATGCAAATATTTTTAAACCATCTGATTTATATGAGGTAATATACCTGTCATAATTTAAGCCTGAGGGAAGGGTTTGTTCGATCACAATATTACTCCCGGGATATTCCTGTTTCCTCATGTATTCTATGGAAAGTGGGTTTAGTTCTTCTGTAGGTCCCCCCTCTTCTTTTGGTTCAATGTTTTGATTCAAAGCAGTGCGAAAACCCGGAAAGGATTTGAAAAAATGATTATAAACAATAATAATCGTGAGAATGCCGATGGCAATAAAAGAAACAACAACCAATAATTTATTCATAGGAAATAGATAATCATTCTAGTAGTTTTCTCCTGAAAATATGCTTAAGCATCAATTAGGATTTCCAAGGGCTTATAAGCTGAAAGTAGTTTCCGTCGGGATCTTCAAATGTGGCAACCAAGGATCCCCCCATATCATAGGGTTCTTTTATGATCTTGACACCACTTTCTGAAATTCGTTTAAACTCCTTTTTTACCTCTGTGGTTTCCAGATTAAACATCATCCGTCCCGGTTCTTTAGATTTTCCTTTCACTTCTGAATGCTCGCCGACCGAAAAGAATGCATGACCAAGTTGCCACCCGGCCCAATTGCCTTCGACCATATCTGGCTCTCTTTCAAGTATTTTTTTATAGAAACGTATTAATTCTTTTGCGTGCGAGCTTCCAATCATGACCGAGCTTAGGGTTAACATAAAATATTGGTTGTTATAAAGAAACTACTAATACAAGAAGAGTATCAGTTTATGCAATAAATTACAACTATTATCTTATGAGGCCCAATCCAATGATTCTAACGATGATAAGGTACCCAGCGATGAGGTAATTAAGAAATCTCGGGAATGCCAAAATTAATATGCCAAATACGAGTGACGCAAATGGACTTAAATTTGAGAAAGAAATATTCATATGTTTTCACCTCTTTTCTATTTTTGTAAATGAAAGATAAGCCCTGTTAGATTTTTACTTTTTTGATTACCGTTTTTTTAGGGAGATATTTCATGAGCGCCTTTTCTACAAGTTCTGTCAAGGTATGACCTTCAACTACTGCTTGAGCACGTGCATGGGTTAATAAATCGGGGATGAGAAATAAGGTAACTCGTTGTTTCTTGCTTGTTGACATACTTCATATATTACAACTAGTTGTACTACTTGTCAAGTAACAACTTGTCATGTATACTGATGATATGCTTATATTTATTTTATTTCTGATTACCGGCTCCATGATGGTTTATTTAGCTCAAAATAATTTTACCCTGGTGACATTACACCTGGGGAAATATGTTTTCTCAGATATTCCCCTTTTTTATATCATTATTGGCTCTCTTCTTGTAGGACTTGGCTCGTCACAGCTTGTTTTCCTCGTCAATTCAATCTTCACCGCACTTACGATGTATCGAAAAGATAATAAAATCAAACAAACGAAGGGCGAGGTGGTAGATTTGACCAAGCAGGTCCACCATCTGGAAATAGAAAATGAACGGCTTAAAAATAACACCACCGTCATTGAGCCTCAGGATAAAAACGCACTATGAAATCTCTTCTTGCAAAAGTTTGGAAATCATTGAACTTGCCAAAAGGAGTACAACTCTCTTTCATGCGCCTGTTTCAAAATCAATTTTTAGTGGGGGTAACAGGAATAATTTTCAATGAAAAGAATGAGGTTCTTCTTTTTAAACACACCTACCGTCAACATTCTTGGAGTCTTCCGGGGGGCTATTTAAAATCAGGAGAACACCCCGCCGAAGCACTTGAACGGGAGATTAAGGAAGAGTCTCAGCTTGTGGTAAGTGTGGATGAATCACTCAATACCCGTACTGATCGTACAAGCGCCCGCTTGGATATGTGTTACATTGGAGTGTTTATCGGTGGCGAATTTATTCCTAGCCAAGAAGTGTCCGAGTATGGATTTTTTTCTCAGGATACGATGCCCCTCTTACGAAGTAACCAAGTTTTCTTAATAGATGCGGCTCTGCAACAAAGAAAGATTCATGGATAATATTTGATTATGTTTTTATTAGCAAGGAATTCGTGGTGTATAAAAAAAGTGGAAGGAAAGGGTCTTGGGGTCTTTATTAAAAAACGTGTTAAAGCTGGCGCGGTGATCAGCGATTATCTTGGAAAGGTCATAAAGACTGCCGAATATGATCTGGACAAAGACCGACAGGGACTATACCTCATGTATCTTACCGATCACGCATCTATTTATCCCGATCTGTCAAAGCCCGGACCTCATCTCATTAATCATTCCTGTACTCCTAACTGCTGGATATATATTTACTATGGCCACACACTTTTTTTTACACTAAGGGATATTGATCCTGACGAGGAACTCACTATTTCTTACCTATTAAGCCCTGATGAGGATACGTGTAAACCCTGTGCGCATGTTTGCGGTTGCGGAAGTACGGACTGTAAAGGCACTTTTCATCTGACTAAAGACAAATATGAACGATGGCAAAAATTTCAAAATAAAGAGAAAAAGAAAACAAAACCAGCTAAATTTGTTTTTGGAAAAAATCTCCCCAAGCTTCCCTCTTATCCCAAAAGTATTCCCATAGATTCAATCTACAGGATAATATGAAAATACAAATTTTTGCTTCTTTGATATGATTAAGACTATGAGATTTAATAATATTCTCCCCGAGTTATATGTCATAGATTTCAAAAAAAGTTTGCTTTTTTATACCGATATGTTGGGATTCAAACTCGAATATCAACGGACCAATCCCCTATTCGCATTTCTTTCTTATCAAGGAAGTCAACTTATGATTCAGCAGGAGGATGAGGATGAAGTATGGCATAACGGAAAACCCGAATACCCATTTGGTCGCGGAATAAATTTTCAAATAGAAACGGATAATGTTCAAACGATTATTGATTCTCTTGCGCTCAATAACTATCCGTTGAAAAGAGGAGTAAAAGATAGTTGGTATAAAGTCAAAAATACACTTCACTGTTGCCGGGAAATCCTGGTGATGGACCCGAGTGGATACTTGCTTCGATTTTCTCAAGGGTTGGGAGTAAAAAAAGCATCTGAAAAGTAAACTCACCAGTTTGGGTTAATGGAGTATTTTATTTTTTCTGGCTATAGAACAAGGCTTCTATGTATTGAAGGTCTGTTTTTGGTTCAGTATCGGTAATACTTTCAATTATTTCATTTTTTTCTTTGTCTTCAAAGATTATGGTCCATTTACCTTTGTTTTTATTAAATTTACAATAAGGAAAAAGCATGTGGTGATGCCAAAACATTCCTTGGTTACTTAGTTCCTTTGCTCTTTTGAGAAGTTTTTCAACTTGAGCAGATGGGCGGGTAGTCTTTTTTTCATTTTCGTTTTTCATTACGTCCTTCCCATGAAGAAACTGTACTAGCTCTTTTCCAGTATTCATGTAGGGGGTGTTTGAGTGGCAAATAAAAATTTTGTTATCTGTACCGTTTTCAAGAATTAACACATAGTCGTTGCCCGTATTTAATTGGCATCCAGGAGTTAGGATGTGGAAATGCCATTTGGTTTTGTTTTTTGAATATTTTTCAGCAAGTTTTCTTATATCCTCAGCGGTCGTTTCAATCATAGGAAAATGATATCAAATATTTAGCTGTATTTGTCTACTTGACGCGAGCTACCTTTGACATCTGATACATACCAACAAAGACACTCACATCACTCTTTGGATCAGAGAGCCTGATCAAATCAAGATCTGGCCTTTCAAATATCCTTACTCCTTTTATGACCTTTCCGGATAATAAAGACTCTTTCAATTCTCCATACTTCTTAGGTTCAAGATAAAAATCTATATCTCCGACGTTGGGATGAGCCGCTTCAGGTTTGCGGATATAGAGATGGGTATATGTTGCTTCGGGGATATTACCCTTTGCGGAAATGATGGTGGGTTTATATAGCCGAAAATATTTTTGGTTCCAGTTATCATGTAAATCTGTTAGCTCTTTCCTGATTTCAATCAGTCTTTCAAACTCGTCTTCGTAATGACAAAAAATGCCTACATTTCCAGAGACGGGTAAAATATATCCGAGGTTTTGCCTTAGCAATCTAAATGATTCAAAATGTAAATAAATGATCACCTCAAATAACTCTTTTTTATTTTTTATTGGGCTAAAGCGGAAGAGTTTCATGCGAATAGTATACCGTAATGTAGATTTTATATTTTTATCGTAACAAATCTTTTTTCCTCTATGAGGAGCAAGGGTGTCTGAGGGTCTTTTTCTTTTAACATGCTTATCTTTTTGTCTTTGTTTGCTTCTATGTTCCAGTGACAAAGTATGTTATAAGGAACCAAGCCCAATCCATCATATACCGTGTCCTCATTTTGGTTACTCAGTGATAAAACATAGTATTTTGATGCAAGCAATGCTCCCATCGAACTCCCAATATATACTTTATTATCTAATACTTTTCTTAAGAATTGTAGACGTGACATATATGGTCTTAGAAATTCTTCTTCCCCACCGGAAAAATAGAGGACATCTGCTTCTTTCAGTTGCGTGGGTAAATTCTCTGAAACATCAATAATATTGATATCTACTTTCTTTGTTGATTCTCTTAGAATTTTCGCTTTATCATTTTCAAAGAGTTCGTTCCAAGTTTCCTTTTCCCGAGCCCAATAACATAAAAGAATTTTTACCTGATTTTTCGGAACCGTGTCGGTGAATTGTTTAAAAAATAAATTATTACTGGCTGAGTCTATTTTGGTTCTTCCTCCGTGAAGGATGTAGGTGGTCATAATGTAAGAATTATATCAAGAAAATTTAGACCTTTTGCGAGCCGCGGAATCCTCGAGAGCTATAGTAAGAATCCGCACCGTTGTGATACACGAACACATTGTCATAACAGAGACTTCGACGACCCCGAGGACTTTCTACTGAACAATCATAAAAAATGTATTCCTGCCTGCCGGCAGGCAGGCGCCCTGTCTTTTTATCATGACCAATGACGTCCGGTTCACCGCCTGTTTTTTCCATTTCATTGAGTGACCACGGTTTTTCAGTATTTGCTAATAGCTTTGCTTGTACTTTATCCCACACAAGCCCAGTATGGTGGTTCATGTTTTTCATACTTTTATATTACTACTTCTTTTTCTTCTTTGGCTCCCTAAACCAAAGATTAATATAAAGAAGTTATTGGATGAATTTAGCCTCATTTTGAAGCAGGTTAGTTTTGAGGGGTTGTATAAATTTATTTCCTGGGTACCAAATTTGAAGCTAACTCCCCCAAACGCTGGCGTTGAGAATGTGTTTTATTTAAATATGTTTCGTTTGTAAATCTTACACAACAAATTCCTGCCAATTATCTTTATTAATTAAGGTTGAAGTAGCTTTAGGATATCCCACCGTCCATGAATTTGGAGTCTTTGCAGATTTTTTTCCATATTTGAATTCAAAACCATGCAGATTACCTCCAGTTTCTTCTATCATGTCAATTTCCGCTCCGCTCGTTAGACGCCAAAAATATTGAGAAAACATTTTTTGCTCATAACTTAATTTTTTCATTCGTTCAACAATTAAAAAATTCTCCCACAATTTTCCTATGTCATCTCGACTGTTAAGTAAATTTAAATTTCCTATTATTGAATTTCTTACTC
>Ga0209211_10008574_pt1 | contig 13931 bp, 11 predicted proteins | sample RifGroA2_FD_183992 | JGI IMG/M metagenome (GOLD analysis project Ga0209211, IMG submission 183992) | Groundwater microbial communities from Rifle, Colorado, USA - Groundwater A2 (SPAdes) (version 2) | ecosystem: Environmental > Aquatic > Deep subsurface > Groundwater | place: Rifle, Colorado...
CCGTGTATGTGGTAGCCATTGACGATGCTACCACTGCCAATTACTCACCTTCCAACTATATTTCCGGCACCTTTACCCTTAATTCTACCGATCCGGATAATGTAAGCGGGCTTGTTGCTTCTGACTCCTCAATAAAAAGCCTATCTCAGTGGAATGTAACCCTTACCTGGGCGGCGCCAGCTTACCAGGGAGCAGGCAACTTAACTTACCGGGTTTACCGCTCAACTGATGGCACCACTTTTTCATATATCGGCTCCACATCAGGATTGTCTTATGTGGACAACACCCCAGCCTCTAGTCTTTATTACTATAAAATCTATACCAGGGATGGCGCTAATGCCGATTCTTCCGGCACTAACGCCGTTTCTATTACCCCAACTGGTAAATGGACTAGCGCTCCGTCTCTTGACAGCGGGCCAAGTGCGGGTAGTATCACCACTAAAAAAGCTACCATTACCTGGTCAACTTCCAGGAGCTCGGACTCTAAAGTGCAGTACGGCACAAAAAGCGGTGATTATGGCGATGTTGAACCCAGCAACTCCTCACAAGTTTCCTCGCACTCTATTCAACTGACCGGACTTAATCCGGGGAAAACCTACTATTACAAAGCTAAGTGGACAGATGAAGACGGCAATACCGGAACTTCCAGTGAAAAAAGCTTTGAAACCGATGATGCCCCAACCGTTAAGGATGTAACCGCCAAAAATATCGGACTGACATCAGCCATTATTCAATTTACCTCCAACAATGCCTCAAAGGTTAAGATTTACTATGGCACAACTACCAGTTTTGGCGGAGCTAAAGAAATCTCAACATCAACATCCGAGACAACTTATACCGCCGAATTGACCGGACTGGCAGACGGGACCAAGTATTACTATAAAATCAACACATTTGACAGTGATACCAGTGAGTATGAGGGCACAGTGCTGGACTTTACCACCCTACCACGGCCAAAAATCTCCAATGTTCGCATTCAACAAGTGTCCAACACGGCTCAATCGACTATTTTGGTAACATGGTTAACCAATACGGAGGTTTCCTCTATTGTCACCTACTACTCGGAAGGAAAGTCAGAAGAAGCCAGGGATGAGGTAAATGTGGCACTCACCAAAGGAGAACACAAAATGATTGTTCGGGGCCTAGCTCCCCAAACCAACTATATTTTGGTAGTTAAGGGCCGTGATAAGATTGGCAACGAAGCGGTAAGTGACTCGCAGCGGCTTACCACAGCCACCGATACTAGACCTCCCCAAATAGCAGACCTGCATATTGAGGGCGCGGCCATTCCGCCTACTGCTTCAACCGCTCAAGAATCAATTGCTCAACTGATCGTTTCCTGGAATACCGATGAACCGGCCACAAGTCAGGTGGAATATGGCGAAGGTACGGGTGCCACTTACTCATCCAAAACCCAAGAAGATAGCAACTTAACCTACAATCACTTGGTAATTATTTCCGGTCTTACCCCCAGCAAGGTTTACCATTTAAGAACAATATCCAAAGATAAAGCCGGCAATCTTGGCAACTCTATTGATACGGTGACTATTACACCCAAAGCCACCGAAAACGCGCTCAATTTAGTAATTAGCAACTTACAAGAAGCCTTTGGATTTTTTGGAGGATTTGGGCAATAAAACTATGAGTGAATTCATCTTTCAAATCCAGCAAGTCTCAAAATCGTTCCATGTGGCCACCACCGATGTGCCGGTTTTGAAAAATATCAGCTTTGATGTTGAGGCAAAAGATTTTGTGGTTATTTTTGGCCCATCTGGCTGTGGAAAGTCCACTTTGCTTCATACTATGCTTGGCCTGGAAGAGCCAACTAAAGGTAAGGTTTTGTTTTTAGGTAAAAACCTGTACGACGGGGTAACGGAGGATGAACGCTCCGACATGAGAAAACAGCACGCGGGAATGGTTTATCAACAACCCAACTGGATAAAAGCCTTAACCGTGGTTGAGAATGTGGCTTTTCCTTTATATCTTTTGGGGATAGAAAGAAGTACGGCAATACTTAAAGCCGGCCAAATGTTACGGAATTTGCAATTGGACCGGTTTGTCAATTATTTGCCAAGCGAACTTTCTTCTGGCCAACAGCAAAAAGTAGCTCTGGCGCGCGCCCTGATTACCAACCCTAAAGTGATCATTGCCGATGAGCCCACCGGCAATTTGGATTATGAATCCGGAAGAGAGCTTATGGAGATGCTTGCCGAACTTAACCGCTCCGGCCAGACCATTATTATGGTCACCCATGATCTTGATTATCTTAAATATGCCAAAACTGCCATTCGGATTTTTGATGGCATGTTTATCAAACGTTATGAGGGGATAGACGGGGAAAACTTAAAGGAGCTATTACACAGCAAGCGTGGCGAGGAAGAGCTGTCCTCCATGGAATCTAACGGAAAAAAAGCTAAATTTGATGCCGATGATTTTAATGACACGATCGGGAGTTTCACAAGATTTAAAAACTCCACCCGCAGTTTAGGAGTAAACAATGTTAAAACCCTTGGTAAAAAACTATCCTTGCCCAATTTATTAGGCCATTTTTTGAGTCAAGCGCAAAAGTTAGTTAGTTTTTTTATTCTTCTTTTAATTTATCTTGCCAATTACCTGATTAACTTAAAAAGTTTTAGGAAGGTACCACCGGTGTTCTTTTCTGGATATAAAAGAATAGCCAGGTTTTTAACCAGACGGTTTGACAACCAGCCAAACTCTCCTTCACGTTTGGATTTGATTGATTTGGCCGTAAGAAACATGAGGGCTAAAAAAACCAGAACCATGGTTACTATAGGCGGGATGATGATTGGCATTGGCGCCATTGTCTTTTTGGTTTCTATAGGTTACGGCCTGCAACAACTGGTTGTTACCCGTGTAGCCAGATTGGATGAGATGCGGCAGGCAGATATTGCACCCCAAGCCGGAGGGAAAGTAAAAATTGATGACAAAACTTTGGAAAACTTTAAAGACATCACCGCAGTGGAAATGTCTTTACCCTTAATTGCCGTAGTGGGCAGGGTAAACTATCAAAATTCTGTTTCCGATATGGCGGTATATGGTGTAACAACCGATTATTTAAAGCAGTCGGCAATAAAACCTGTACAAGGAAAAATCTTTGAAAGCAACGAGTTGACCACCGAATTACCTACAGGGCAGGTGGCCGGTGTTTCTACGGAAAGCGAGTTTGCCGTTTTGGGAGAAAAAATACAAGATGTGGATTTTGCCATTGAGCCGTCTTCCTGGATAAGAGTAAGGGAGGATGCCTCTACCAGCGCTAGGGTTTTGGGTTATACCAAACGGGTTGAGGGCAGTTCGTCTGGTGAAGAGGTTTGGGGGGGCACATATATATCAGAGGAGGGCGCCGGCAAAGCCGGAGAAACAGAAGACGGTAAACAACTGGGAAAGTGGTTAAAAGCGCCAATTCTCTTATGGAAAGAGCAAGCTTGCGACCCCAAAACGCAGGGAGACTGTGAGGACGGAAAGTATGTGGTTTTAAGAGATGGGGATGGGAAACAGGTGCAGACGCTTGGCTACTTTGCCAAAATCAATGTTACAGTTTCTAGTGCAGACACAAAACAAGCCCAAGTATTGGGAGTAACTACCGATAATACCACCCCTTCTCTTGATTGGGTGGAAATTGCCTCTGAAGCCGGAATTGTACAAGCGCCGGATACCAAAACAATAGAGCTACCGGCAGGCGCCAAAAAAGAGGCGGTTGTTAATAGAGCCATGCTTAAAATTTTGGGAATTAACGAGAACGAAGCCGTAGGCAAAAAATTTACGGCTTCGTTTGTGGTTGTTGGCGATCTTTTGTATGATCCAAAAGAAAAAGTTGAATCTGCTCCTGCCGAGTACAGTATTGTTGGTGTTACCCCGGAAGAAAAGACGCCCGTCTTTTTTGTCCCCTTTACTGACTTGCGGGGTTTAGGTATTACCAATTACTCCCAGGTAAAAGTAGTGGTTAAAGATCAGGCTGACCTTTCCAAAGTAAGAAGGCAAATTGAAGCGATGGGTTATGTTACTAGATCCGTTTCTGATACGGTTGCTCAAATCAACTCTCTTTTTGCCACGGCCAAAACTATTTTAGCCCTTTTAGGGATGGTGGCGCTGGCAGTGGCCGCTTTAGGGATGTTTAATACTCTAACGGTTTCACTCCTAGAGCGTACGCGTGAAGTGGGGTTGATGAAAGCAATGGGCATGAAATCATCCGAAGTCCAAGAATTGTTTTTAACCGAATCAATGCTCATGGGGTTTTTTGGCGGAGTTTTGGGGATTATTGCTGGCTTTGCTATGGGAAAGCTGGCCGGAATTATTGTTTCCTTTTTTGCTATCTTCAAAGGGATCGGTCTGGTTGATATTTCTTATGTGCCAGTGTCGTTTGTTTTTGTGATTATTTTTCTCTCGCTTTTGGTGGGCATTGCCACAGGTATTTATCCGGCCAAACGCGCCACCAAAATTTCTGCTCTTAATGCTTTAAGGTACGAATAATGTCTCCTTTAGTAGTGGCCGCAGCTATACCACTAGGTGTGGTGAAAGTGTATAATTCTATAAGAGTTTTCTCTAGCCACCATGCAGATATTGCAATTTATTACATATTACCTGCTATCGCTAATTTACCTGCTAATACCATCAAAGGCTTTTGTTGAGGGAGTTGTTGGTCAACCGGCGTCATTTTTACCCAGCCGGGCTCAAAGTCAAACCGATAAAACAATTTCGTCACTAATATATAGGGGGCTCTTTAGGTACGACAACTTTGGCACTTTGATACCCGATTTAGCCGAAAAGTGGGAAATATCTAATGAGGGGTTAGTTTACACTATTAAAATTAAAGACGGACAGTATTGGAGTGATGAAGCAAAGATCACTGCCGACGATCTGATATATACGTCGTACAAAATCCAAAACTTAAGCGGCGTGGCTACAGACAAAATTGACGCTCTAACAGTTAGGTATACACTACCAAACAAATTTTCCCCGTTTTTGAGCCTGCTTACAGTTGGGGTTATGCAAAACGGTTCAGATGAAGACTACGCCGGCTTATATACGGCGTCCAGCGGACCGTTTAGAGTGGCGTCCGTTAAGAAAAAAGGTGAGTTGATTAAGCGAGTTATTCTGCTCGATCTATCTGGCAAGTCAATCCAAGAAATAGTCTTTAGGTTTTATCCAAATACCGAAGAATTAACTACTGCAGCAAAACTGGGCGAAATAAATGCTTTTCTTTTAGATGAAAAGGACCATCTATCAGATGGGACCGTCCAAAAAGATTTTAAGTTGTATCAGTATCCGATTCAAAGTGTTTACTACGCGCTTTTCTTTAACCTACGGAGTGAAGCCTATAAAGACCTGGCATACCGGGAAAAGCTGGCTAAGTCGCTAAATGTTTTTGAGGACATTAAAGGGTTTGGTATTCCTGTTCAGGGCGCGATTAGCCGTAATTTTTATACCGGGGACAAGTACAAAAGTCCGGTTTTTGATGATGTCGCGGTTATAGACCTACTGGGCAAAGAGGTTGTGATAGACATTCCTGATTCGCCGTTTCTAGCCGAGATTGCCAGCAGAATAAAAGATGACTGGCAAACCAGAACGGGTGCTTCGGTTAAGCTGATTAAGCACGCATCGGACGAAATTAGGTCCAAGGTGATTGAAGGTAGAAGCTTTGACGTTTTGCTTTTTGGCCAAGAAGTAGGCCGGGATCCAGATAGATATGTTAACTGGCATTCCACCCAAGCCGAAGCACCGGGCCTGAATTTAAGCGGTTTTAGCAATGTGCGGGCTGACAGGGCTTTAGAGGAGGGGAGAAAGGAATTAGACCCGGACATTAGAAAAACACACTACGACGAATTTCAACGGATAGTTAACGATCAGGTTCCTGCGATCTTTTTACACCACCCATACATGAATTACTACGTTAATCAAAAGGTAAAAGGCCTTGGCGATAAGTACACGTTTACCCCAGCGGATAGGTTTTTGGACTTTAATAACTGGTATTTTTAAGGTAGAATCAGCAGTATTGCGGTGGCTGTAGTTCAGTGGTTAGAACGCTGGCCTGTGGAGCCGGATGCCGCCGGTTCGAATCCGGCCAGCCACCCCAATAATATATTAGCCCTACCGATTACGAATTCAACAATCCGCATACGAAATGTTAAGACACTGTGCATCAGACGCTGAAGCTAGTTTTAGAGATTACAAAATAGGCGATTATTATATTAATAGGCCATTCTTTAGTGGTTTACCCGAAGAGATGTCTTATTCTTCCGATCTACCTACATACAATGACAGAGTAAAGGGAATGCAAGCAGCGTTTGACATTATGCAGTCCAAGATTACGGAAAATGGCAGGTTGAGATGGCTAGATATTGGCTGTGGCATCATTCGGGAAGTCTGAATGATAGGACCGATGATGAGTTGTTTCTGCTAAATAAGAAACAGATTTGTGGTAACGATATTACGCACACTTACGACGGAGTTACTATCAGAAGAAACCAACACGATTTTACTCTTGACTGAGCAAGTACTAGTGCCTATTTTGTCAGGGGAGGAGCAGAATGCTGATATACGGATTGTATACAGTAGCTTCTGCCCCCGAAAAGGAAACAGCCGTTTGGATCGTCTCAACCCTTCGGAGGCCCGTTGCGATGACAGTTGACGCAAGGACCAGGGGCTGGTGCACTCTCGTGCATCAGCCCAACACAATGCGCGCAGGGCCGCGAAGGCTCTGCGCGCTACCAAGGCAAACTTTTTTTCATGTTTCCTCCCAGTTTTATATTCGACTGTTTCCTAGTACTCGCGATTGTGCCACTAACATTGGGCTTTAAGCTAAACACATACATAAAAGCTGTGTTATTATCTAAAAATGCAGGTGATTGTCCACGCGGATGATTTTGGCAGGTCTGCAGGCATTACAGACAACATGCTTAAGTGTTTGGGCGCAGGAATTGTAACCAGTGTGAGCCTGCCAGCCAATGGTTATGGCTATGACTATGCTGTAGATATATTAAAAAATCGAAAAGATTTAAGAGTGTCAATCCATTTAGATCTTGTGGAATGGAAACCGGTTTCGTCAGCAGAAGATATTCCGTTATTGGTGGACAAAAACGGCTTTTTTTCCAACAGTTTCTTTAGCTTGTGGTTTAGATATCTTGTCGGCACCAACGAAAGGCGAAAAAGAATGCGCGAGCAGGTTGCAAAGGAACTAGACGCCCAAATTTCTAAAATCATCCAGTCTTTTTCTAAAGCCGCCAGTTTTGAAGTCAATATAGACAGTCATCAGCATGTTCATTTTGTGCCTTTTGTGTTTGATGCACTACTTAGCTTGATTGATAAACACCATATCAAATACATTCGACTGTGCAATGAGCCCTTTAGCTTTTGTTTTAAGGGCCAAGAATGGTATAAAAACTACCTCGGCCTCAACCTTACTAAGCATCTTTTGTTAAAGCTGCTATCAGCAAAATATGCTCCCATGCTTGATAAAATGGGAGTAACGCATCCCAACTACTTTGTTGGCGTGCTGTTTACCGGCAGAATGTCCGTGGACTATATTCGAGCCGTTTTTGACCGAATAACCCCAAATAGGGACGACGTTGTAGAAGTACTCCTACACCCATGCAAAGCTGGAGTTGGCGAGGAGCCGTTGTGGACAAATAACGCATTCCTAAAAGGTTATTACTTCTCCAGGTTTCGCGATCGTGAGATGGCTGCGGCAACAGATAAACGCTTAGCTCAAGCTGTAGCCACTTTGGAAAGAAAGGCAATGTGAAACTATTTCTAGTAATAGGCGAATCACATGTGTACCAACCAAACTTTGTTGCCGAGTTTTTGAGGAGAACAACGGACGAAGTTGTTGGCGCCGCACTAGTAACCAAGGTCCCAATAAAGACTGATATGATTAGGTATCTTCTAACGCATATTAATAAGTTGATTCCAGTAGAAATTATTGGCCTTGCTATAGATACATTTCGTACAGTTGTTTTGAATTTACTGCCTAGAGATAGAAATAGTTGCAACTTCTACTCCGTTAGGGCCGTGTACAAGGCGTTCAATATACCTTTTTTTGAAGTAGCTGATTCTATTAACAAAAGCGACTATTTAGAAAAGATCACCTCACTAAAACCGGATGTTATCATAAGCTCCAACCCATTGATTTTTAAGGCGCCTCTTTTGGCAGTACCCACAAAGTGCTGTTTAAACAGACATTCCTCACTTCTCCCCGCATGCGGTGGGTTGTGGCCGATCTTTCATGCTGTAAGGCTTGGGAGCATACATACCGGAACCAGCATTCATATAATGATGCCCGGTATCGATCAAGGCGCTGTGCTCGCGCAGGGGCAAGTAGAAATTCAACCATCCGACACACTCCGCAGTCTCTACGCCAAAACCTATACTATTAGTGCAGGTACCTTGCTAAAGGCCTTAGATAAGGTTAGGGTTTCAGATTACACGCCGATAAGTAGCTCTGAGCCAGCCTCTTATTTCTCTAACCCAACTGATAATGACTGGATGGAATTTAGAAAACGAGGAGGTAAGTTTTAGCAAATGTCGGCTAGATAATCCTGGAAACTGCCCGGCGGCGTAAGTTTGGATCTAGGATCTTCTTCCTTAACCTTAAAGATAGCGGCGTAATTTCTAGTAGTTCGTCATCTTCTAAAATCCCAAGATATTGCTCTAAACTCATATCCATTGGCGGGGGAAGCGTGATGCCCTCTTCACCTACAGATCTGTTGTTAGTAAGCTGCTTTTCTTTACAGACGTTAATTTCGAGATCCTCATCTCTACCATTCAGTCCTACAACCATGCCCTGGTAGACCATAGTTTGTGGTGCAATAAAAACCGGCCCTTTGGCATGTGCTGAAACCAGCCCGTACGGTACAGCTTTGCCGCTATGCGAAGCGATAATGGCGCCTTTTCTTAGTTTGGGCATGGGTGGTCCGGCTTTTTCGTATCTTATAAACATGGAACTTAAAACAGCCGTGCCTTTAGTTACGGTCAAAAGCACACCCCGTAAACCAATAATGCCTTTGGTGGCAATTTCAAACACCAGTCGCGAGGACTCCGAAGTCAATTCCTCCTGCGACACAAGCACACCTCGCCTGCGACCAAGTTCACTTTTTACAGCTCCGAGGTACCCGCTCTCTACATCCACTGTCAACTCCTCAATTGGTTCCATTTCTACTTTGTTAACAAGCTTGGTAATAACTTTTGGCTTGCCAACACTAAGCTCGAACCCTTCCCGTCTTAAGGTCTCAAGAAAAACCGACAAATGCAACTCTCCTCGACCCAGTAATACGTATTGACCATCATTCTCGACCCTCATCTTCATGGCAACATTTGTTTGCAGTTCGTGCTCTATTCTTTCCAGAATCTGCCGGCCGGTTAACAAACTGCCTTCCTTACCAAGAAACGGTGACGTGTTTGGTCCCACTGAAATAGCGAGGGTGGGTTCTTCAATCTTAATTGTCGGAAGTGGCTCTGGTTTTAGGGCATCACAAATGGTGTCGCCTATGCTGGCGTTTTTTATACCGGTGATAGATACAATGTCGCCAGAGCGTCCAAGCTGTGTTTCCACCCTTTTTAGGCCTTGGTTAACATACACACTTTCTACTATCGCTTTTTCCTGTTTGCCATCTCTGGTTATAAGCACCATACTCATACCGGGTTTTGCCACGCCTCTAGTTACTCGGCCAATGGCGTACTTACCTTTGTAATTGTCCCAATCAAGGGTTGACACAAGCATTTGAAAAGGTTCTTCGTCACTGGAGATCGGTTGTGGTACGTACTTTAGAATAGCGTCAAATATGGGTGTAAAATCCGCCGGTGCTGTAAAGTTGGTATCTTGCCACGCCTTGCCATCTTTGCCAATAGCGTATAAAACCGGAAACTCCAGCTGATTTTCGTGTGACACAAGCTCCAGAAATAAGTCATATACCTTGTACAGTGTGTTTGTAACTTGCGCGTCTTTTTTGTCGACTTTGTTAATTATGACTATTATCTTTAGGCCAAGTTCTAGGGCTTTTTTCAACACAAACTTTGTTTGCGGCATAGGACCCTCTTGTGCGTCCACAACTAACAAAGCGCCGTCTGCCATGTTTAGCGTTCGCTCAACCTCGCCGCCAAAATCCGAGTGCCCAGGTGTATCGATGATATTTATTTTCACGTCCTTATAACTGACTGCCGTGTTTTTGGCTAAAATTGTAATACCCCTTTCGCGCTCCTGGTCGTTTGAATCCATAATAAGATCCCGCGACATCATAAGCTCGTTCTCTCTAAAAGTCTTGGACTGTTTGAGCAGACCATCAACTATTGTGGTCTTGCCGTGGTCAACATGCGCGATAATGGCAACGTTTCTAATGTTCATGGGTAATGGTTCATTATACATGGCTAAGCTGGAAAGCAGAAATGTTAGCTAGTTATAGCTGGTACCTTGTGATTAAGTAGGTTATGTATGTGGTAGGGAGCTGAAAACGTTTGTAGAAGCTCTTGTTCGGTCTAAATCGATACTTCTCGATGTTTAGAGTACAGTCATTCGACACTTTGATACCCTCATTTTCCAACCGGACTTTTTGATCCAGTAGAGTGAAATCAGAGTTTTTAATGCTAATTCTGCCGGAGTTGTTGATCACTCTCCACCACGGGACGTTTACGCTCTCGGCCATATGGCCCAGCAGCCACCCAACTTGCCTAGCCGCTCTTGGCATACCGGCGATAAGCGCAACCTGACCATAACTCACAACTGTGCCTCTTGGTATCCAACTGACTATTGTTATTACTTGATCTTTAAGCTTTGGCACAGCACCAGTTGATGTGTATTCTACCAAGCCAGTTGAAAAAATCCAAAAAATCTTTATACTGCACTAATCATGAGTAGCGATCCAAAACAAACTGGAATGTTCGTTAGTAATACAGTGATAATGGGTTTTGGGCTATTTGTGTTAATTATTGCGTTTGCCGCCGGCTTTTTTGCTAAAGGCTACTTCAATTCCGCATTAATTGCTCAAAATGATCAGAGCGGTACTCAACAGCCTATTCAGCCGCTTCAACCAACAACTAATACCAAAACCCCGGGCGAGATTTTTGCATTGGTTCCGGAGATCACTGACTCCGACCATCTCTCTGGATCAAAAACTGCGAACCTTGTCTATATTGAGTATTCCGATTATCAGTGCCCTTACTGTGTTCAATTTCACCCCACCGTCAAACAGTTCCTAGGTGAAAACAAGGACGTTGCTTTTGTTTTTAGACATCTTCCGCTAACGAGCATTCACCCCAAGGCAATGGAACGTGCGCAGGGTGCAGAGTGTGCCGCCAAGCTAGGTGGTGAGGACATGTTCTGGAAATATACCAACGAGGTGTTTGCTGCCAGCGATATTGATTCTGTTACACTTTCGGACTTCTCCGCCCGGCTTGGTCTCAACACCATTGATTTCGACGCTTGTTTAAAGTCCGGAGAGTTTGACCAAAAGATCTCCGATATGAGTTCTAAAGGCGCCAATTTTTTAGCGTCACTTAATGCTAGAGGCAGCTATGGCACACCCGGTGGAGCGATATTGAATAGAGAAAAGAAAGTGGCGGTTCAGATCCCCGGGGTTGTTTCGGTACCCACTCTCACTGACTATCTAAACAGCATAAAATAGTTTTTTAAAGAGGGTCTTATGAAAAAGCCCCGATTGCTCGGGGCTCTTTTGGCAAAGATAAAAGAAACCTATCTCGCTAGATACCTATTTCTTTTTCTTACCACCCTTTTTCTTTTTGGCAGGCACTTAAGACACCCCCTTAAACTAAGGGCAGAACATACAACAGGGGTTGCAAATTAGCCCACAAATTAGTAACATTTTCTATTAAACACGATGTCTGCTACATGTCAATACTATTTGTGGTAGAATGGCTTGATGGAAGCACAAAACGCCCTTTACATTGTGGCCTCACCAATTGGAAATTTAGCTGATATTAGTTACAGAGCAACAGAGGTGTTGCGCTCTGTAAATTGGATAGTGTCTGAAGATACCAGGCAGACAAAAAAACTACTAGATAGATACTCCATAACTACTCCGCTAAAATCCTATAGAGACCAGATTCACTTTAAAATAGCGGATGAATTAATCAACAAACTTAAAGCCGGAGCCTCCATAGCATTGGTTTCCGACTCCGGGACACCGTTAATCTCTGATCCTGGCTACAAGCTGGTACGGAGTGCTGTAGCGGCGGGCATTAAAGTTGTACCAATACCGGGACCCTCTGCCGTTATTTCAGCACTTTCCGCAAGTGGGCTTCCCACAGATAAGTTTAGTTTTCTAGGATTCTTACCTAAGTCATCAGGTCAAAGATTAAAGCTTCTAAAGGGGTATGGGGCTTTGGATAGTACTTTAGTTGTTTATGAGTCGCCAAATAGACTAGCCAGACTGCTGGAAGAAATAATGGCAGCACTAGGGGATAGGGAAGTATGTGTAGCTTCGGAAATGACTAAACTGTTTGAATCGCTAAAAGTTGGTAAAGCGTCGCAGTTACTAGCAGGCATCGGTACCAAGCGGCAAAGGGGCGAATACACCGTACTCATAGCAAAAATGGTATACTAGTGGTTCTATGCCTGCGCACCAAGATGCAGACCAGCACCAAAGAGACTTCAAAACCGAGAGCGAAAGGGCTGCACAAACTGTTTCCCAGCTAGCCCGTTACCAAGAAGAACTCTCAAGCGCTCTTAACTACATGGGCGAGGAAAACCTAAAGAAGCTCAAAGACTTGCGGGATAGTGCCGAGGCCAATCCCACTGACTTGTTCCTATTTATGGAGCAGTTGCATGCGCAAAACCTGGCCTTTAACCTTAAGGATAAGGTGCAGCGGTTGGAAGAGTTGGCTTTTTCACTTGCAGAGCCTTATTTTTCTAGAATAGACCTTGCTGATGCCAAAAATTTGTCTTCAGAAATTATTTATATAGGCAAGTTCGGGTTTACGCCAAAGAATACTTCTAAGCCAGTAATTACTGACTGGCGGGCTAAAATTGCGTCTGTATACTACAAATATCGGTACCCTCAAGCTAACGTCACTTACGAAACCCAGGACGGTGAAGTGGTTAGAGATCTAAAACTAAAAAGGACTTTCGAATTTGATGCCGGGGCGCTTGTTAAATTCTACAACAACGACATTCAACTGGACGAAAATGAATTGATAGCGGAGAAAATCGCTAAACGTACCGGCGGGGTTTTAGAAGATATTGTGGCCACAATCCAGCAAAGTCAAATGGCTATTATTGAACAGGACCCAAGATCTATCTGCATAGTACAGGGCTGTGTTGGCAGCGGGAAATCCACGGTGGCTATTCATAAACTGTCACACATTTTTTTTAACTTTCCAAAACTAATTGCCCCCCATAACTCTCTGCTGGTCGCTAAAAATCAGATCCTCACTGGCTACCTATCTACTCTTTTCCCCAAACTGGGTATTTTCGATATCAACTATGGTACGCTAAAGGATTTAATTGTCCGCATAGTATACAGACACGAACTGCCGGTGGACTTGAGTTTGGACAATGAGTCAAACATGTCCGACTGTGACGCAACCTTTGTTCATACTATTAACAACAGTTCGGCTAGCTTTAAAAGCTTTGTGTGCTCGCAACTAGACGAACTGCAAAGTGATTCGGTAGTGTCAAGGTATTTTACTTTTGTCTACGACGATGAGTTATCCGCTCTAGAAAACGTTTCTAGTTTACTTATGGAGCTTGATGAGGAATTACGTTTTCAAAAAGATAAAATTGACGGAGGTGTAAGCGACTCATACGAAGCCAAATGCCAGGAAAATATCAAGAACCTTAGGCAAATAACAACCAAACTTAAAAAGATTGCACGGACGTTCAAGACATCTGTGTTTCCAAAAGTCTTAAGGAGTCTAGACCTTAAATCAACAAAAAAACTATGTTATAAAGACGCGCTTACCTATAT
>Ga0209211_10008575_pt1 | contig 13930 bp, 18 predicted proteins | sample RifGroA2_FD_183992 | JGI IMG/M metagenome (GOLD analysis project Ga0209211, IMG submission 183992) | Groundwater microbial communities from Rifle, Colorado, USA - Groundwater A2 (SPAdes) (version 2) | ecosystem: Environmental > Aquatic > Deep subsurface > Groundwater | place: Rifle, Colorado...
ACTGTCTGGGCGTATCCCCATTGAGACTGTGAATATAACTGATATTAAGCTTATTTTTTTTTGCTATATCTAATGGAATTTTTCCATATTTATCATTTCCGATACAGCTGACTAAATCGATTTTTAGGCCTGACAAATTAGCGTAATAACTTACATTTAAGCCACAACCCCCGGGATAAAGTTTCCCTTCATAATCATCCACTCCGATGTCACCGACATAAACGATTTTCATAATATATTTTGAAAAATCTCTACTATTCCATCGCTCGCTACTCCTTCTGCTGTCACATCGGCCAGAGCCTTCAATTCCGGACAGGCATTTTCCACGGCAATAACAATACCGCCATATTTTTTTATGACTTTGGCCGGTTCAACATCATTTAAACCGTCACCGCAATATAAACAAGCGCCCAAATCGACAACGCCTTGATCATGTAACTTTTCTAAAAGTGGCGCTTTGCCATAGCCTATTTGCACTATCCGCAACGTCCCATTGCCAACTTCTTTTAACTCCGTTTCTTTCAGTAACTGCAAAGATTCAGCCTTGGCTTTAATCCACTCAAACACCAATTCGTAATCCCCATGATAATCCGGACTATGCGCGTCAGAGCCTTTTTCCCAAATACTGACAGAACCTACACCCTGATATTTTCCGGTAGCCAAAGCGACCGGAGTGGTTACTCCGGGCAACAAACCCCAACCATCAGGATTATCCGCAATTGCCATCCAGCTAGATAAGAACAAGTTAACCGTCAACCGCATTTCCTCCTGAGCTTCAAGACTGGTTAGAATCAAAAAATCCTGATTAATCTTTAGTCCTTTATCAACCACAACATGGCCGCCTTCAAGGATGGACGGACCGGTAAAGATGGCTTCGCCCCCTTCGGACGACATTTTTGTTAAAAACGAATACAGCTCATACGGAGATTGGTCCGTACAGACGCCGGACGATGCCATTTTATTTAAAGATAATAAAATATTCACTACAGCCGGATTAAATTTATCCGGATATTTCTTATCAACATGCTTAATTGTGCCGTCGATGTCAAACCAGGCATGGCATTTAGATTTACTCAACCAGCTAGCAATTACTTCATTAGTCATAGTTTTTTACCTCTTTAATTAATTTTTTTACTTTTTTTAAGCTGACTAATCCGTTTTCTTTAATTGAAGTTCCCACAATCGCCCCATTGCAAAATTTTAGTAATTGACCGGCATTTTCTGCAGAAAATCCGCTGCCCACATAAACCGGAAAGCTCCCGGCAATTAATTTTGCCGCCTGTAAATCATCCGGTAACGGAGCTTGGCCTGTAATTTTCCCTGTAATAATTACTCCGTCTGCCCCGGCTTTGATTGCCTGTCTGACAGATTGTCCGATAGTTTTACCTTTTTCCAGCAATCTTGCATATTTAACCTGAACATCTGCAAATATTTTGATGTTATTGGCTTTGATTTTATTTTTAAAAGCCATCAACGCCTTTGGATAAATTTCCATTTCCCCATATTCTCTTCTCCACATTTTGTCGACAAAATAATCCGTTCTGATAAATTCAGCCCCGCAAATTTTGGCAATTGCCAGAGACGCCTTGGGATCATTCAATAAAACTTCCACCCCCACCGGAATTTTTGATTTCTTTACTATTTCAGAAACAACTTTTGACATAGCCGCAATTATTTCCGCTCCGGCCTTAATCTGATGTGGATGATCGTATTCATTTTCCACTAATACCGCATCCACGCCACCGTTTTGTAGAATCTTCAAATTTTTTAAAGCTTGTTTGACAACCACTTCCATTCCCGGATGATTTTTATAACCGGGAAGAGGAGGTAAATGGATCATTCCGATAATTGTTTTTTTCATAAATCAACGCCGGTTTCAGGGCTAAATTGTCTGTAAGTTGATAATTTATTTTTTGCCAAAACCGACCAAATATTATCTAAGAAATGCCCTCCTTCCGACCATGTCGGAGTATTGCTCGGGAAAACCCCCGTCCAGACATTTTCCAATTTAGCTTTCAGAATTAAAGATTCCATATACTGAACTGTTTCCTGCGGGTCGGCAGCCGGCAAACCGGCTTCTATTTTTACCATTGCCAATTGAGCAGAATGAACAGCTCCCAGACATGCAGCTTGAGCGCATAGTTTTATTTCCGGGAAATTATCTTCAAGAACAACGCTGACTTTATCCGACCCATTCAATGTCAACTTGACCGGACCCTTAACCGCTTTTGAAGCTTTGTTTTCTTCAATCGTGTCATTAACAAGTTCTCCCATCAGGGGAGAAAACATCACTGCTCCGGCAACTGTATCAATATGGCTATATATCATTTGGTGGTTATTAAATCTGGGGTCGCTGAATGGGTGAGAATAATGATCTAATGCCGTAGTTGTTAGTTCCTGGCCTTCTAAAGCCACCATTGCCTCCAAAAATTCATTATCCTGAATTAAATTATGCAACACGCCCCATTTCATTGAAACTTCCTGTGAATTAAGTCCTGTATCAATTAAAGTACTTAACTCCGAAGGTATCTGCTCCTGAAATTGGCCGATTCTTAATCCGGGTTTTAACTTTGAAAGTTTGCCGGCAGTACCGCTATTGGCTAACCAACTGACTACGCTCCTTAAACTAACCATGTCATATACAACAGTTCCCCAACAACCGCTGTCCAATAAATTCAAATGTTGGCACGATAGCAATGGTTCAAGCCAGACGGATAATTTTCCGTTATGAGATGCGCCTATTTTGGCTTCGTCTTCCGGCGTTAGTTCATCGTCTATACAAAACATGGCTCTTCTTAAATACCAGGGATCTAATTCGGCTCCGAACTCCTTGGCGGCTAAATAAAAAGGCTGGAAATCCCGCAGCATCGCCACTGACTTCCCCGGCAGTTTGCCTTCCTTTTGCCAGCTTGAAATTGATAAGGCAAAATGACTGATTAACGGCCCCAACAAATCTCTTTCGGTGAAATAGTGCATGACGGCTTTATTTTGTAATAACTGCTCTGCCTCTTCCTGCAAATGCAACCAATCAAAGAATTCCCCGTCGAGATCTGCCGCAAATTTATCAACCTTAGAATTAGTTTCACCGTGTTTTAACCCGGTCAAAAACTGATCCATCAATTGAGGCCGGTTTGAGGTTTCCTCAATTTGAGTCGTAATTGTTTCTAATAGAGTTTCGTAAGAAACCAAATTATTTTCTATTGTTATTGCCATACAAAAAGCCCCCTTAACTACTAAAATAAATTAGTAATTAAAGGGGCCCTTTGAAGGACTGTACCACCCTTTTTCGATTAACCTTTCTTCAGAAATGAAACAAAAAGATTAATCCTTAATTATTTCAAGTGCTCCGTTTCCGACACACTTTAGCATTTTTACACATGCCGGTGCTTCGCATTTTGGCGAAGAGCTTAAACCGGATCGCGACTCCGATATGCTTTTATTTAATTTTCAGTCGAATGTTAATATATCATACTTTTAGACCTTGTCAAATCTTTTATTCAAAAAGAAGTTTGTCTCATTAACATTAACGTGATTGACAATTCTAAACAATTTGTTTATTCTTAAACCATGAAGCCGAATTTAAATAGAGCTGACATTGAACTCCTTAGAGTAACTTTTGCTACTAAAGACGATTTAAAGACTTTTGCTACTAAAGACGATTTAAAGACTTTTGCTACTAAAGACGATTTAAAGACTTTTGCTACTAAAGACGATCTAAAGAATTTTGCTACTAAAGACGATTTAAAGAGTTTTGCTACTAAAGACGATCTAAAAGCCTTTGCCACTAAAAAAGACCTAGTAGCAATGGAAAAACGGCAAGACGAAAAGTTTGCCACCAAAAAAGACTTAGCGGCAATGGAAAAACGCGTCGGCCTAGATCTTAAAGCCATGGAAAACAGATATGATCACAAATTGGAAGAGATGGAAAAAAGACAGGATGAGAAATATCCGACTAAGGCTGAGATGAATAAACAATTTGAAAATTTAGCCATTATTATCGCTGACTCATTTCAATCCCATGAAAAACGAATATCAAGACTAGAACAGAATGCGCAAATCGCATTAGTCTGATATAATGTTTTTATAATTCGGTTTGGCGTTGACGGAACTCACCACTCCCGAGCCAAAAGTTAGATTGAGCCACCATAGTAATTGCTTGGAAACCCGGGAGCAATGAATGGGTGGTTTTATTGTTTTTATATGGATGAACAAATATTAAAAGACAGAGATCATAAAAAGCTCGGCCGCGAGCTTGATTTATTCACTTTTTCCGACACCGTCGGCAAGGGTTTGCCTTTATGGACTCCAAAAGGCTCGACCATCCGCCGCGAATTAGAACGGTGGGTAGTAGATGAAGAAATTAAAGATGGCTATCTGCATGTTTACACTCCGGATATCGCCAAACTCGATTTATATAAAAAATCCGGCCACTATCCTTACTATAAAGATTCTATGTATGCCCCAATCGCGATAGAAGAGGAAGAATTTATGCTCCGACCAATGACTTGCCCTCATCATTTTGAACTTTATCTTTCCCGTCCTCATAGTTACAAAGAACTTCCACTTCGAATTGCCGAGCTGGCTAAGCTTTACCGTTTTGAAAAATCCGGAGAGCTGATGGGACTACAGCGGACCAGATCGTTCTGCCTAGCTGACGCTCATATTATTTGCCGTAAAGACCAGGCCCAATCGGAAATTAATCGGGTACTTAACCTAATTGAAAAAATGGCTAAAGTTTTGGGCTTAGAAGCTGGTAAAAATTACACTTACCGCCTTTCTCTGGGAAACCGGGCCGATGATAAAAAATATTTCAAAGATGATTCTGCGTGGGACGGTGCGGAAGAAATGTTGCGGCAGGTTCTCAATGACAGAAAGGCTAAATTTGTTGAAGCTCCTGACGAAGCTGCCTTTTACGGACCCAAAATAGACATTCAAATGAAAAATGTAAACGGAAAAGAAGACACTGCCTTTACAGTCCAATATGATTTTGTTATGCCCAAACGTTTTAATTTAAATTACATTAACGAAAAAGGGGAGGACGAACAGGCTCTTGTTGTACATCGTTCTTCTATTGGGGCTATTGAAAGAGTTGTCGCATATCTTATTGAACATTTCGGCGGGGCGTTTCCGGTTTGGCTTTCACCGGTACAGGCGATTATTTTACCGATTACCGATAAACAGCTGGATTATGCTAAAAAAGTTGAGGAACAACTTAAATCAGAAAATATCCGGGTCGAAATAGACGACAAAAGCGAGCCGCTTGGAGCCCGGATCCGTGACGCCCAAATGCAAAAAATCCCATATATGCTGATTCTCGGTGCCAAAGAAGAGCAGGCCGGAACGATTTCCGTCCGCGCCCGGAATGGCACCGACCACTGTCAGGTCCAGCTTTCAAAGTTCATCGGGGATATTAAAAAAGAAATTGATGACAAAGTAATTACAGAAAAAAGTGAATCTTAAATCATTCAAATACTGGCTTGACGCTCTCGGTCAAGCTTGGATAAACCGCGACCCAAAAGCGGCAGCAGATATTTGCGCTCAAGACGTTTTATATTTTGAAACCCCGTTTGATAAACCATTAACATCCAAGAAAGAAGTTGAAGATGTTTGGCAAGAAGTTCCTGCCACTCAAAAAGACGTTGAGTTTGATTATGAAATAATCAGTGTAAATAAAGAAGTTGGAATTGCCAAATGGAGGTCATCATTCACTCGTTTGCCATCAGAAATCAGAGACACTCTCGATGGAATTTATATGGTAAAACTTGACAGCAATGGCCTATGCAAAGAATTTCATCAATGGTGGGTGGTTAAACCAAGTACCTAGCTATTTACAACGTGGATTTCGCAGTTCTAATAAAATTACTTCCATGTCATTCCCGTGAAAGCGGGAATCTATGCAAATAATTATTTAAATAGATTCCGTATCAAGTACGGAATGACAAAGTAACTTCTGTCAGTTACGAATTTATCAGTTGTCATTGCGAGGAGCCCCGTCAAAGACGGGATAAACTCCGCGACGTGGCAATCTAACAAAAGATTCCCACGCTCTCCGCCAGTTGGGAAACGTCTTTGTTGACTCGCCCTCTGCGAGGGCTCGCCAGCCGATTTTAAGCGCAAATTGTAATTTTTTATCTTTCAAAATGAAGTTCGAGCCGATATTTTTTAGAAATGCTCGGATTTCTTGATTGTCGCTGTGCGACAAAAGAATTTTGGCTTGGCTACTGGCTAAAATCATTTCTTTCATCGGTTCGAGCCAATTATTTCCTTTTTGTTCAAAATCTCTTATCTTTCCCAAAATGTCCTGCTTCTCGTTAAGCAGTTTTGATTTTTTAGCTTGGTATTCTTCGGGTTCAATGCCTTTACCGCTGATAAACAAATCAAGCAGGTTTTCCGCTTTGCTTTCAATTTCTACTTTTTGAGTTTGGAGATTTTGAACAAAAACTTTCGTTTCTTCTCTCGCTTGCTCTTTTTTTTTGTCTATCTCGGCAAGCATATTGTTTGCCCAATTATCAGGCAAAGAAACTTTTTGAATGACGGAATTCATCTGTCCAACAAGATTTTCCTCTCGCAAATATTTTTCCTCGCATTTTTGCTTTTTCTTGGTGCAACGATAGTAGTGATGTCCTTTTTGTTTTTCGGCAGTTATGAGGCAGTCGCAATTTCCGCATCTCATCAATCCAGAAAAAGCAAATTCGTGTTTTCGCTGACGTTTCTTTTTGCCACGATTGCTCATTACTTGTTGAGCAGTATCAAAAAGTTTCTTGGAAATAATTGGCTCGTGCGTTCCGTCATAGATTTCACCGTTGAAAGAAAATACTCCGTAATAAATCGGATTTTGAAGCATACGCTGGACACAGGAAACGGAAAGAACATTGCCTTTGTAACTTCTTAGCCCCGCTTGATCCAAAACTATCGCAACAGCTTTCAAGGTATATTCGCCAGTTGCGTATAGCTCAAAAGCTTTTCGCACGAGCGGTGCTTTTTCGCTATCAACATCAATCGCCCTTGTTTTGGGATTATTGGAATAACCAAGCGGGGCAAAGTTTGGCCAAATTCCTTTTCGCAGTTTTGCCCGATGTCCTCGTTTAATATTTTCACTTAAATTATCGATGTAATACTTACTTTGGCCAAAGGCAATGTTCATCATAAATTTTCCTTGCGGTGTGCTATCAAACCAAAATGTCGGGAATTTCAAATCTTTTATCTTTCCTGTGTCCAGCAAATAAATAATTTTACCTCCGTCAATTGAATTTCTAGCCAGTCTGTCCGGATGCCAAGCCAAAATTCCGCCGGCTTCACCGGCGCAAATCCGATCAAGCAGTTCGCCGAAAACTTTTCGGCCAGGTTCTTTGGCAGTTTTTGCCTCGCTAAGCGAGGCAACGATTTCAAGTTTTTCTTTGGCGGCAAATTCTTTTAATTCGGAAAGTTGGGATTCAAGACTTAAAACCTGCCGTTCTTCGCTGTCTGTTGATTTTCGAGTGTAGATAAAATATTTCATAGTTTATCCTTAGAAATTAAAAATGAAAATTCGGAAGCCCGCTTTTGGCCAGCCCCGCAGTAGCGGAGCAAAGATAAAAAAATTACAATTTGCGCTTAAAATCGGCTGGCGAGCCCTCGCAGAGGGCGAGTCAACAAAGACGTTTCCCAACTGGCGGTGTGCGTTCGAAAAAATTCGAACTGATTTCGCCCAAAATTTGTAGGGCGGGCGGAATTCCCCCAAACCCCCCTTCCGCCCGCCCGCAGAAGCGACCCTTTCGGATTGAAAAACTGCCAAAGAACCTGAAAAAATATCGTCTCGAACTTCATTTTGGGCCAAAAGCGGGCTTCCGTCATTTTTAATTTGATTGATTTCATTTTATTTGTTATCATATTTATGAAGGGTTAGATAAGCACCCATACTAATACTATCATACTTAGGAAACTATGAAAAGTCAAAACAATAACGAAACAATTGGGGATAAGGTAAAACTACTTAGAAATAAGCAGGGTTTAACGCAGGACGAATTGGCGAGAAAAGCTGATCTTCCCTATACAACGCTGACTAAAATCGAAACAAATGTCATCACCAAGCCCTCAATTCAAACGGTTATGAAAATTGCTAGTGGCTTGGGAATAAGTATTGATAATTTGATAAAATAAAATTATGTCTAATGACACTCTAAGCAAAAAAGAAGCTATAAAAGGGCTTGTTCATACTGCCGTAGAATCATATGCGACAGGTTTTCAAGGTAGGCACGAGGGTGAGTTAGTAGATCCAGAAGGAACTCTCAATATGAAAATTCATAATGTTTTCATTGCTGTTCTTGGACCAGAAATTCAATATTATACTGCTCTTGTTCGTTCGCTGGATAGCTCTTTGGGCAATATGCTCGAAAAACTAGCAATCAATATTGCGAAGTTTTCTTATGAAGTTAAACAGAATGTTGAAGGACCACTTAGTCTTAAACAAACTCAAGACATGGCAGAATTGCTAGAAAAATATAAACGCCGAGAAGTTAGACCGCCGACAACGGATGATTATCAATTTTTGCGTACTAAACCAACAGAGCAAGCACTTGTAACAAAAAGGCACGATAGTGATTATTGCCTAGTAGATAAAGAAACGGGTGAAAATTTTTTGATTGAATTGAAAATTGGTGGCGATCTTGATAACAAGAAAGCTAGAGCAGAAAAAGAAGCATTGCTAGAACAGTTTGCCATCTTATCAAACACCTTACCAAAAGATGTAAAAATAAAATTATTTTTCGCGACAGCATACAATCGCTATGGTGAGGGTAAGCCATGGCGACAAGAGCGCGTCCGCCAGTTTTTCGCTGATGACGAACTTTTGATTGGAAAAGATTTTTGGGATTTTGTATGTAAATCAGATCAAGGATATAACATTGTACTCGAAGCTTACAAAGAAAGTTTTACAAAGTATTTTGGCGATGTAAATTCATATAAAATTACTTGGAGAAGCAGTGTGTTGCCAATTTATAACGACAGATTTTCTAATATGGAGATGATGTTCCAATAATTTTTTAACAAATATGACTAAAGTTGAAGCAATTAAAAAAGTTCTCGAAGATAATGGCGGTATCGCGACATGGGAAATTATCTATAACGAGATTGAAAAATATTATCCAGAAGCCAAAAAATCTAAAGAATGGTCTGCTGGTATTCGAGGTGTTTTGTATCGAGAAATAAAAAATGATAAAAGTTTCAAAAAAATTGATGAGGGAACATATTCATTAGCTGATTATGATATAAACAAACTCGTCTTATCTCCAAAAGATTTAATAACGACAAAAGATGTTCTTACCGCTATTCGTATCGGGCAAAGTGAATTTCGTAAAAAACTTATAGCTTCACTCAAAAAATGTCCGATTACAGGGATAGATGACATCCGCATACTTACGGCAAGCCACATTAAACCTTGGACACAATCCACAAATCCCGAGAGATTAGATGTGAGGAACGGATTTTTATTTAGTCCAACTTTCGACAGACTTTTCGATAGAGGTTTGATAAGTTTTTCAAACGACAAAGCTCTCCTAGTCTCAGATAGTTTTTCAGAAAGAAATCTATCCAAGCTTAATTTAAGTAGAAGGCAGATAATTTCGGAATTGCCGATTGTCGGAAGAGAAGAATATTTGGAATATCATCGCAATAAGATATTTATTCACGATTGATTTTATGACTAAAGAAATTATAACAACAAAAATAGCGATTTTTCAAAGAAAAGAAGTACGAAAAATTATTCATAATGATGAGTGGTGGTTTTCTATTACGGATGTTATTGAAGTATTAACAAATACAGATCGTCCAAGAAAATACTGGAACGATCTAAAGAAAAAATTGATAAAAGAAGGTTATCTTGAAGTGTCCGAAAATATCGGACAGTTGAAAATAATGGCTACAGACGGAAAAATGCGAGAAACTGATTGTGCAAACACAGAAACAATATTTCGCATCATTCAGACAATACCATCCCCCAAAGCCGAGCCATTCAAACGGTGGTTAGCAAAAGTTGGTTATGAACGAGTGCAAGAAATTGAAGATCCAGAATTAGCGATAAAAAGAACACGAGCGTTGTATAAAGCAAAGGGTTATTCTAATGCTTGGATTGAGAAAAGAATGCGTGGGATTGAAGTGCGAGCAACATTAACAAACGAATGGGAAAATCGTGGCGTAAAAGAAAGCCCTGAGTACGCAATTCTTACTGCTGAAATTTCAAAAGCTACTTTTGGCATGACGCCCAGCGAATACCAAAAATTCAAAGGTCTTAAGCGAGAAAATTTACGCGATCACATGAATGATTTGGAGCTAATTTTTACGATGCTTGGCGAAGCATCAACGACAGAAATTGCAAAAAATAAAAATGCCCAAGGGTTTATTCAAAACAAAATAGTTGCACAAGAAGGTGGGGCTGTTGCTGGTAAAGCAAGGAAAGATTTGGAGTTAAAAAGTGGTAAAAAAGTTTCGACGAGTAAAAATTACTTACCAAAAAAAGATAACGATAAGCGGTTACGATGATAAAGAAAATGAACGGTGGTATTCAAATGAAAGATACTGATTGGGTCTTTGGGCTTTGCAAAGGAAATGAAAGATTGAAAGATAAAAACGGCATAAAAGCTCACCCAACACAAAAGCCCTTGAAACTTATTCAGCAGGTTGTGCTAACAGCAAGCAACAAAGGAGATTTGATTTTTGATCCGTTTATGGGAAGCGGAACAACTGCGGTTGTTGCGGAAGCATTGGGAAGAAAATGGATTGGTATTGAGAGAGATGAAAAATATGTTGAACTTGCCGAAAAGAGATTGAATGACTATATACAAAGTAAGAAATAGTTTATGGAAAACTTTTTTATACAAATCATAAATTTCTTTAATCACCCATTTTTTATCATCGTTGGGGGTCTTGCAACGATCTTGATGATTGCTGGTTTTCTCTATACTGCGTACTTAGTTATCAAAGGCGTTTTTCCGGTTTGGTACAGACTTGGCATAGGACTTTCAAAAAGAAAAATAGCAATTTTTGCTTCAACAGAGTTCGAAAGCTTAAAAAGTATGCTTGTTGATTCAAAAATATTTGAAAAAAATAATATTATTCAAATCCACAAAAATGACCTAAGCAAAGCAGAGAAAGAAACCGTATTTTTAGTACATTGGAAAGACTATCAAGAAAAAATAGACGATATTCTTGCTCTCAAAAAAGATTCAACCGCATTGATCGTCTATGCACCACAAAGCGAGGGAAAAATTGAACCGCAAGATAAAATGAATAAAATAAATTTGCATCGAAATGCGGTTGTGGTTAATTTTCGAGGTCGTCTATTAAATGACATTTTGACTTCGCTAATCACGACAAGCTATGACCGAAATTAATATGTATCTAAACCAGATATTACAGAAATATAATGGGAGAGATATATCAGGTTATTCTAATGGGCTTTCTCAACTTCAAACGACACTAAAAGCATGGGCATCGTCTTGCTATGTAAACCTTTTGTATTCTGGCTCCAGAGCAAAAAGTACTGCGATATCTATTGCGTCTGATGTCGATTATTTAGTTTCTTTGACAAGTGGTTGTAATGAAAATAACGGTGGTCTGAAAAGTATCTACGATTCTTTATATACAGAACTGAAAAGTAAGTATTCATCAGTTAGTAAACAAAATGTTTCTGTAAGAATAAATCTGAATGGGTTAGAAGTAGATATAACTCCAGCAAGAAAACAAACTGGAAATACAAACGATCATTGGTTGTATGTCTCAAAACTTGATACAAGGAAGCAAACAAATATTCAAAAACATATCATCGATATATCTCAATCAGGCAGAACAAACGAGATAAAATTGTTGAAAATCTGGAGAGAGTTAAATCATCTTGATTTTTCATCAATATATTTGGAGTATTTACTTATCAATAATATTTTGTTGAATAAATCAAAAGACGCGAGTAGTCTTGCGGATAATTTTTGGCATGTACTCGTACAACTAGCCAAAGACGCAGGAAATCCTTTATTTTCAAGAATTGTGGATCCTGCAAATTCAAACAACATTCTCTCTGACCTTTTGACTATTGCCGAGAAAAATAAGATAATAGCAAAAGCAAAAACGACGATAGCTCCACGAAAGTGGGAGATCGTTGTTTGGTAATTATCTTTATAGTTAAAAAGAATTTGCCGCCAAACCGAGCGAGGCTCGGAGTTCCGCTAAAAGCGGAACGAAAAACTTGAAATCGTCCAATCCGAAAGGGTCGCTTCTGCGGGCGGGCGGAAGGGGGGTTTGGGGGGAATTCCGCCCGCCCTACAAATTTTGGGCGAAATCAGTTCGAATTTTTTCGAACGCACACCGCCGGCTGGCGGATCGCTCGGAATGACAGAAGCACGAAACTTGTATCAAGCGATTCGATCGTCCTGAGCTCACCGCCGAAGGGTATGAAAAGCCAAAATGGATGAATGTTGTATTTAAAGGCTAGAATTGATAAAATACTTAAGTTCGGAGGAACAAAGCCATTAAACAGTTTTATTACATTAACCAGTATATCCGCGTTGATAATATGCGGGTAATAGACGAGGCCGGGGCCCAAATCGGCGTCATGACTAAAGCCGAAGCCTTAAGAAAAGCCCAAGAAATGGATTTAGATTTGGTTTTGGTAGCCCCGAGCGCCAAACCGGCCGTTGCCAAAATAATAGATTTTTCAAAATTTCAATTCCAACAGGAAAAAAAGGAGCAAACAAGCAGAAAGAAAAACAAATCACAGGAATTAAAAGAATTGCGCTTGACCCCGTTCATGGCCGATAATGACTTAAACGTCAGGTTAAAAAGAGCCAAGAAATTTTTAAAAGACGGAGACAAAGTCAGGCTGGTAGTTTATTTCAAAGGCCGGCAAATTACCAAAAAGCAATTCGGTTATGATATTCTACAACAGTGCAAGGTATCTTTAGCTGAATACGGAGACCCTGAAACTGAAGCCAAATTAAGAGGCAAAAATCTGGAAGTCGTATTTAAACCAATTAAATCAAATGAAAAAACGAAAACTCAAGACCAAGTCGTCGCTTAAAATCCGTTTTAGGATAACTAAAACCGGTAAAATTTTGCACATGACTCAAAACAGCCGGCACTTGCGCCGCAAGAAGCGTAAGGGTACAATCCGCGGCTATAGCGTTCCAAAACAGCTAAAAGGCAAGTTCGCATCAAAAATAAGAAGAGTTATGGGGATCAAGAAGCGACACAAACAAACAGTCATTAAAACATAAAAACATTAAAGCAAGAAAACAAAATCCTATAATAGTGTTTTAATGTTTTCATGTTCTGGTGTTTTAATGAAGTTATGAGAGTCAAAACCGGGTTCACCCGTCACCGCCATCATAAAAAAGTCTTAAGCCGCACCAAGGGAATGCGGATGACCAAGAACCGGCTATTCAAAGTAGCCCGCGAGGCCGATCTGCACGCCGGTCAATACGCCTTTGCCGGCCGCAAACGCCGCAAACGCGACTTCAGGAGCCTGTGGATAATCAGAATTAACGCCGCCTTGAGAGCCATTGATAAAAAAATGAGCTATTCTAAATTTATTAACTTATCCAAGAAAGCCAATATTGAAATCGACCGCAAAATTCTGGCACATCTGGCCGCCGAAGACAATTCAACTTTCAAAGCCGTATTTGACGTTGCCGTCAAACAGTAATGCCTCTATCGTAAACGTATAAATTCTTCCAGACTTAACCCTGTTTGCTTAATAATCCCTCGTAAAGTTCCCATTTTTAAGTCTCGATTATGAAATGGTACCGCGACGTTTTGCTGACGCTTCGGATGGCTAAAAATTCGATGAGAACCAGCTTGTCTGACTTCATTAAACTTAGCCTTATTAAGTATTCTAATCACTTCTCTGGGTTTTAACGCTGGAAGTTTCACGCGATAACGTATTGAGAATATTCAGGGACTGCTA
>Ga0209211_10008576_pt1 | contig 13928 bp, 13 predicted proteins | sample RifGroA2_FD_183992 | JGI IMG/M metagenome (GOLD analysis project Ga0209211, IMG submission 183992) | Groundwater microbial communities from Rifle, Colorado, USA - Groundwater A2 (SPAdes) (version 2) | ecosystem: Environmental > Aquatic > Deep subsurface > Groundwater | place: Rifle, Colorado...
GGGGCCGGCCATGGCTAGGAATCGAGGGGCTCAGGAGGTTAAAAACGATTTAATATTTTTCACGGATTCGGATTGCATTCCCCACAAGGATTGGATCGAGAAGGCCCTTGGGTATTTTGAAGATCCTTCCGTGGCTGTCGTTGCGGGGAGTTATGGAATCGCCAACCCGGAGAATCTCTTGGCGCGGTGCGTGCATAAAGAGATTCTATACAGGCATCATCGTTTGATGCCGTTGTATCCCAAAGTTTTTGGAAGCTACAATTTTGGTATTAGAAAAAGGATTTTTGAAATTGTGGGCGGCTTTAATACGTCCTATCGTCACGCTAGCGGAGAGGATAACGATTTAAGCTATAAGATATTAAAGGCCGGCTACAAAATTTACTTTGCCAAGGAAGTGCTTGTAAATCATTACCACCCGGAGCGTGTTAAGAAATATTTACGTGAACAATACCGTCATGGATTTTGGCGGGTGCAGATGTATCTGGATCATCCCTCAATGATGAAGGGGGATGACTATACTTTCTGGAAGGATAGGGCTGAAGTCGGTTTCGTGAGTTTGATTGTTTTAAATTTGATAGTGTCGAAATTATTTTTGCCCTCAGGGTTTACTATTACCTTTTTTTTGTTTTTATTTTTGTTCACGATCGAAGGATATTACAGTTGGGCAGTGACAAAGAATTTTGTTGAAACTATTTTTTTTACTTTTGTCATGCTCTTAAGAGCTTTCGTACGAACTTTTGGGTTTTCGTCGGGGGTTTTGCGTATTTTTCCTAAGAAATTTATTAAAAAAAGTTAAATAAACCTTGAAAGCATAAACGCGTATGTTAAGATTAGTCTGCTTTTCAAAAATTCATTTGAACAGAGCCGTTGTTCGTGAACCGTTGAGGCTCAATAAGAAGCAAGAATCGGATGATTAAACCCAAAACAACATTAGGATATTATTCGGTCGTTGGATTCGAAAGAGAACCTTTCTCGACGAGTCCGGATCCGGACTTCTTTTATCATACGCGAGAGCATGATTTGGCGTTGACGAATTTATTGATTGAGTTGAGGCTGAGACGCGGGCTTTCTGTGATTTTCGGTGATGTGGGGACCGGCAAAACAACATTGTCGCGCAAACTCCTGCATGAATTGAATAAGCGCGGTGATATGATCTTTCATATGATTTTAAATCCTGCGTTTAACGGTGAGGATCAATTCTTGGCTTCGTTAGTGCGGAATTTTAATATTGATTTACCCGACGACATTGATTTGAAAAATAGCGATATTATGGAGTTGAGAGACGCGATAGAAAAATTCTTAATTCAAAAAACGTTGGAAGAGAATCGGACGATTATTCTTCTTATTGATGAAGCTCAAAAGCTGGATTTGGCCACCCTTGAAACTTTGCGTTTGCTTCTTAACTTTGAAACCAACGAGCACAAATTGATACAGCTTGTTTTATTGGGGCAGTTAGAATTGTATTCAAAGGTGGTCCATATGAGCAATTTTATTGACCGTATCAGTTTTAAGTTCACCCTTAATCCATTAGATGTGAAAGAAACTGAAGAGTTAATCGATTTTCGTATTAGCAAGGCTGGTTACAGGGGGGGTAAGAAACTGTTTTTGGATGAGGCCATAAGCGAGATTTATAACCATACCAAAGGTTATCCCCGAAAAATTATCATGCTTTGTCATAAAATCTTAAAAGAGATGGTTTCTCAGGATGTCGCTATAGCTGACCGTGCCTTTGTTGAAGAAGTTGTTTCGAAAGAGCGTCAGTGGCGCATGATGCCTTTAGAGATGGTGAAGGTATAAAATCTCCTTGGTGGATTTAATAAATTTTAATTTTAGACAATCATTTACAGGACTTTGTTAATTTTCGAGACGTTCCTTGAATCGCTGGGATTTTATTTTCTGTAGTAGAGGATGGTTGGGGTTCTTTGACAGGAGAAGAGCGGAGTCAATGATGATAAGTGCGGCGACGGATTCCTTGCATTGGGAGATGGAATGGGGGGAATCGTGAAGGATTTTGGAGAGGCAGGCGTTTTGTTTGATCCAGTAGGTCAAAGACCAGGCCAAGAATGACATAACCCAGTGACGTTGGATTTGCTCTTGGTGACGGACTTGATACTGGTCGAAGCAAAAGTCGTCTTTAAGCTCTCGGAAGGATTCCTCGATGCCCCAGCGCAGCAGATAAGTTAAGATGACGGATTTGGTGGAGATGGTTAGATTGTTGGTAATTAAGATGTGAATATCCTTATCATCGGTATCAGACCATTTATCGAAGAGGAAGATAATGTTTAAAGGGGTTGAGCAGTCTTTGAGGGTGGATTTGAAGGCATAGGTTAAGACGGATTTAATTTTGCCGTTGTTTTGAGGGATATTAACGGATTTAAGTTTGTGGGGATAGAATTCTTTGATCAGAAGAATAATCTGGTCAGCGCGCAGGTTAAGCCATTGTTTGGTTTTGGGGTGAGTAAAGCGCATGGAACGGTTGATTTTAAGTTCAGCGACCAGGCATAAAGTTTTTGAAGCGATGAATTCGATGAGTTCGGATGAAGTATACCAGGCGTCAAAGACGATGGTGGCAAAAGCAATTTTTTTGTCGATGGCGTCGAGAATAAGGTCTTTGGCAAGGTCAATTTTGCTTTTAAAAGTTTTGGGGGCAGCGCCTTCAATGGGGATGTAGGGTTTAAAGTTGATGGGAAAGTGTTTGGCGTTAGAGACGAAGCCGGAAGCGACAGCGATGTTGCAATTTTCTGTACGGCCAAGGATACCACAGTATTGGAATTGAGCGCCTTCGGTTTTTTCGGCGTGTGGTTTAGGGCAGGCGGTGTCATCAATGGCCATGACGCCGTTAGCCGTAGATCGTGTGGTATGTTGATTCTGGAGGATTTTTAAGCGGACATCGTTAAGTTGATCAACGCTCCAGTCCGATTCGCTAAAGAAGTATTGGAGTTTTTGGTAATCGATATGTGTACGTTTGGCTATGGCGGATAAATTGAGGCGTTTATAATCGAAGAACATGGCATATATCATTTGACGAAAGATGTTCATTTGGGTATCGGAGAATAGCGATTGAAAGTGGCCAAGGAACTGGTCTATGAAGCGAATGGGTTTTGAAAAATGGGACATGCGTTGCTCCTTTGTGTATTTGAGTGAGTTATTGGATGTGATTAAGATAGCAGGATTTACGACGAGGAATCAAGAGAAAATGCAGAAAAGTTTATGCAACGCATTGAAATTACGTAAGTTATTGAGCCGCTAATTTTACGTAAACACAGTTTTTTAAAAATACGGGAATAAAAATATTTTTTAACAAGGTACTGATATAACTGAAGAAAAGGATAACTCTTGACGGCATTTTTTGTTTTATTATCCATCAGCGCAATCGGCTTAGCCATTGTGGGCTGGATTCTCCTCAACGAAAAGAAATCCGTGAATGAATTGGCTGTTGAAATTACGCCCGAAGAGATCTCAGGACAAAATATTCACATACATACGGAATTGGAATCCCTTAAAAAGATTCCGCAGATCCCCCCATTAAAATTAAACAAACCCAAAATCAAATTCTTTGGTACCGCGAACAAAGAAAAAGAACCTCCTGATAGGGGCCTGGATGTTAAACAAATTTTCATTCCAAAGAAAAAATCATTTTCCCCCATCATCACCAAAATATTGGGGAATCTTAAATTTGGAAAACACAAGACGGATATCCTCAATCCCACCGGTTCAACCGCACTGCCAAGTTTAAAAGAATTCTTAGCCAATCAAAAACGCAGTTCCAAAGAAGAAAAAAATCTTGAAGAATCTTCCACCCCTCTCATAAACGCGTCTCCACAGGATTCCGCCGTTCTCCTAACAGCGACCCCTGAAGAATCTCTTAAAGGAACGCCGCTTACCGAAGAGGAAGAAAAAAATATTATGCAAGAAATTGAATTCACCACGCAACTGAGCGAACTTAAGGAAAAGCATGATACTCTGGATAGAATCCTTCGAGACAAAAATAATGAATTAGAACAATCACGGCAAACCCTTGAAATTGAATTAAAAAATAAAAAAGACTACAACAAAGTGAAGGATATTTTAGAAAAAGACTTAAAAGAGATAAAAGAGAGGGCCAGAACCCTCCAGGGGGAACTAGCCGCCAGCCAGGCTGAAAACGAGGGGCATAAGAAACGCGTTCATCAACTTGAGACTAAAACATCCACCTTGGAGAAGCATATTACGCAAAAAGAAGAAGAGATCACCGCTTTAAACAAACAACTGCAAGATCTGCGAAAAAATTCAAAATCCACAACAACCAGCCTCCCTCAATCCGCTCCCGCTGAAGCAGGAGGGAGGGGGGACGTTTCTTTCTCCGAAGATCACCCAAAACTGTCTTTAAATGAAAATGATCATCCTGAAGAAAATCTTCCATCAAAAGAACCTCAATAATGGATCATGACTTACTCATCAAGGCATTAGAAGCGACCCAAAAAGGGCAAAGTTTTGCTTTTGCGACACTTATTGAAGCTACAGGAAAAGGGACGCCACGCAAAGCCGGTGCCAAGATGATTGTTTTCAATGACGGGACTGTTTATGGTTCCATCGGAGGAGGCAGAAACGAAATGGCGGCCCAAAGAGAATGTCTGAAGTGCATAAAAACAGGCAAACCCTCACGTGTGACGTACAAATATTTCGGCAAAAAGGGCCAATCCATCTGCGGTGGTCAAATTGAAGTATTTATTGAGCCATTTGCGGGACAAAGACATTTAGTCATTTGCGGAGCAGGGCATATCGCTTTACCATTATCCGTCATCGGTAAAATGCTCAATTATAAAGTCAGCGTCCTGGACGACCGAAAAGAATTTGCCAACAAGAAACGATTTCCTCATGTGGATAAAACCATTTGCGGTGAATACGCCCGGGAGCTTAAGAAAATCCCCATTGATCACAATACGTTTATCATGATCGTCACCCCCGGTAACGCATATGATTTTATATGCCTTAAAACTGTTGTGAAAACACCAAGCAGCTACATAGGCGTTATCTCCAGCAAGGCCAAACGCATCAAATTTCTTAACAAATTAAAAAAATTAGACGTCTCTGCCGATGATCTCAGAAAAATTCATATCCCCGCGGGTATTGACATCGGAGCACAAACGCCTGAAGAAATAGCCATTTCTATTTCATCCGAAATTATAAAAATCAATAATAAATTTTTTCTAGGGACAGATAAATTTAATGAAAAACTGAGTCAGCAGAATAAAGAAGGAGTTCTTAATGTTAAAGATAAAAGATGAAATTATAGATCTCATCAGAGACGCTGGTTTTGGTTTCTTAGCCACAACAGATGACAATCAGCCAAGGGTTAGACCTATGATGCCGTATCTTACTGAGGATGGCCAGTTACTCATAGCGTTATTACCAAGGTCCAGAACAATTCAACAGATCAAGAAAAATCCTTTAATCGAAATGTGTTTTGTCGATCGGAAAATGTGGTATTGCCGCATTACTGGAAAGGCCTCCTTAAGCAACGACAAAGAAAAGAAAGAGGTTATTTGGAACAATATTCCCATGCTCAGACAATATTTTGGCGGTCCTCAAGATACCAATTTTTATTTGCTCATTGTTGAAATCCAAAATATCGAAACCATGACGCCTCATCAAAAAATCCCTGATTTGATTAAGATTTAACCGTCTGAGGAAGGATATTGGTTAAAGAGGAAGAACGGAGAGATGACACAGTTTTATTCATCAGCATTGATTATTCAAAAAAGTGCCACATGGATTTAAACTGCATACATACCCCTAAAAGCACTTAAGAAAACACGCTGGCTTTATGTGTCTGACTTACCCAATTAAAATTTATTAATCTGAAATCACGAAGTTAACATAAGATATATTATAGGCAATTATAGAATTATAAAAAACCAGCTTATTTATGGCTCTACGCGAGACTCTTGTTGCCTCCCGTCTTTATGTTCAGCATATCCCAAAATAGCCTGACGAACCATTTCTTCGTTTTGATTGGCCTTATTCATTTCACTTCTATGAGGCAGATTTTTCTTTCGCACCCCCACTTGAACATTACCCATCCTGATACGTAGAGTTTTTCCATTAACAAGTGCGTCGGCTAAAATCTTGCGTCCTTGCCGTAGACTTCTGCCGAATGTCGGCCGAGACACCCCCATAACTTTGGCGCCCTCAAATTGATCATACCCCTGGTAATCTGCCAATTTTACAGCCTCGAACTGATCGATGGTCAATTCAACCTCATCAGGTCGTCCGGGCTTTCCCCTCGGACTAAATTGAACTATTTGAGGCATTTTCTGAATATAACGAACTTTTTTTCTTCGACCCTTTTGCATTTTACACTAAATCCATGTTATTTTGAGCATATGCTCATTTAAATATAGGGTTTATTATGACCATATGCTCATTGTAAATGGCGTACTTCGAAGATCAATAAAAATAATTGAAATTTTATTAACAAATAATTGATTTTAACCGAAAGGAATTCCCAAGAGGCATGATTACGGCACTGATAGATGGCAATGCGAACGCCCTATAATTTCATCAACCTTATCCAATAATTCTCATCCATTTCAGGACAATATTGATAAATAAAAATTTTTAAATACTCAATCTTCTTCCTCAACACCTGATCGTTATGCATCCAGCGGTGAATGATTTTATTTTGAGTTGAAATCATTAAACACGCGAAGACCTCCGCCTTATCTTCTTGCGGAGACATCATCGCGTAGTCTGAAACAAATCCCGGTCTTACTGGCGCGAAATAATTTATGGGATTTTTCTCGGAAGGCTGGTGATTTTGTTTTCCGTAGACAAAATCTTTTATATTAAATCCCGCCCATTCCGAATCTTCTCGTTTATTGGAACTGATTTCAATGGCATGATACAACTCATGATGAATATTATGTCGTTGGACGAAGCCGCTGCCCCGGCTTCTTAAAAAATCAAAGAAAATAACTTTTGTTGGATGGTGATAAAAACCTTCGACAGCTTGCCCCTTATAAAAAAGCCTCTTCCCAAAATAAACCCTTTCGATCGTTTCTCTTTTAAAAAACGCTAAAGGATACTTCTGAACTTCTTCCTCAAACATCTTTACATACGTTAAGAGCTCTGAATAATCCGTTGGTGCGGCTTGCTCATAAAAAATATCCGGAGACTCAATCTGGAGAACATCTTGATAAATTAAATAAAGCCCCATATGATTCTTGATTCTCAAAATAGTCGCGTCTATAACCGTCTTTCCCTCTGGCACTGTACTCACCTGAGCCCCGGCCTCTTGTTCATTAGCCGTTAAGAAAACCGTCGCACACATGGCCAACGCACAGATAATGATACCCAATAGAGATATTCGCTTATTAGCCATAGGAAAATTTCTTTTTTTAACAAAATCCGAGGGAACAAATCTTGAGGCAAATGTACCTTTGCTCAAATAATAAATAACGATAGTTCGCTAAAATGCTGAAGATAACAATTTGGAAAGATATTGAAGATTTTGTAAATTCTCATCAATCTTATCTTCATTCTTTTTCGTGTGCAGATTTAAGACGCCAAAAACACGCTCTTTGGCAACAAGCGGCATAACAAGGGAATGCTTTACGTCTGACCGTTTTAACAGATGTCGGATACGGTTATTCGCGGTCTCTTGGCCGAGGATGCAAAAACACTCATTTTCCTGGGCCGCCAAACCCGCGATCCCATCCCCAACTTTGACACGCGTATTATAAACTCTTCCTCGCTCAAGGCCTCTGGACACCTTGATCGTAAGATAATCCGGCTGATCCGCGTCAACGACCATGATTGAACCGCACTCCGTATCCGTCATTTTTAAAGCCACATCTAATAGCGTCACAAGGAGCTCATCTAAACGGACAGTTGAGTAAATCTCCTGAGCCGCTTCACTTACTTCTTTAGAAAGAACTTCCTGCCCCCATTTCGATTCACTTAATTCCTTAGATCTTGAACTCAATTCAAGATTGTCTCTAATGATCTCCGACAATAGATCAAGAATGGAATTCATCATGACATGAGAAACAATCCTGATCTCACCAATTTCATCCATCAATTCTTTATTATCCACGCCATATTTCTGAGCAAGTTGATTGTACTCATTCATATCGAGCTTTTTCGCCAGGATCACCGGCCCAACAATCATGTGCGCCATGGTTTGATTCTTCTCAATATTAATCGGAAGGGCGAAAACGCGCAAATCATACCGGCATACAGATTCAAAGAATTTCCCCTGCTCTTGCTGATGGAAGCTATGAATAAATTTTTCCGAATTGAGCGGCAAATCCAGTCCCAGGGAACGGTTTGTCAACAACCTCCCACCATATTTACCTTCTTCCGGCGGTAAAATGACAAAGCCCTGGCTGTCCACCACAAAAATATTGATGCGCAACACATCAATAAAACGGGATAACATATCCCACCACTTGCCTTTATTAATGATTCTACGCGCCAATTCCCGCAGTTTATCTAAATTCATTTGTTCCTTTGAAAATTATCGGAAATTTTATATTTTTTCATTTTATTGTATAACGTCGTTCTATTAACCCCTAAGACAGTTGCCGCTCTGATGCGGTTCCAATTGCAATCATTGAGCACAGAAACAATGTGGTCTTTCTCTGGTTGCTCAACGACTTTCTTAAGAGTTGTCTCTTCAGAAGAACGGTTGGGCATCGGGACACTAAACTTGGAAATATTGGGCACATCCCATTGATTAATAACCTCCGTCTTGGCCATAATAACCGCCCCTTCAGTGGCATTTTCCAACTCTCGGATATTCCCAGGCCAATGATATTCTTTAAACACTTTGAGAACCTCTTCGGAAAACCCTTTAATCTTCTTATTGTTCATCTTGCTGTACTTTTCAACAAAATATCCGGAAATGGCCTCAATATCATCTTTACGCTCCCGTAAAGGCGGCATTTTTACGGCAATCACATTGATCCTGTAATAAAGATCTTCCCGAAATTCTCCCTTTTCCACCAGTTCTGTCAAATCCTGATTCGTGGCCACAATAATCCGCGCGTCTGTTCTTCGGGTGACATTATCACCGACCCTTTCAAAAACACCATCCTGCAGCACTCTTAATAACTTAACCTGTAAAGTGGGAGAAAACGAATCGATCTCATCCAAAAAGATCGTCCCGCCTTTGGCATATTCAAACCTTCCCTCTTTATCTTTGATAGCGCCGGTAAACGATCCTTTAGCGTGACCAAACAATTCACTTTCCAGAAGAGTTTCCGATAATGCCCCGCAACTTATCTCAACAAATATTTTGTCTTTGCGATTTTGGTCACTTTCATGAATGGCCCTGGCCACAAGCCCTTTCCCTGTCCCGCTTTCCCCCGTAATCAAAATCGTGGCATTCGTACTCGCCACCGAATCGATGATGTGATACACACTCTGCATTTTCTCACTACCGCCAATCATCCCGCAAAAGGTGCTTCGCCTTTCCTTGGCGATAATCTGTTTAAGAGTCTCATTTTCTTTGAGAATTTCTTTCTTCTCGACAATCTTATTAATCATTATTTTAATAACATGATCATTAATCGGCTTGGTTACAAAATCAAACGCCCCTTTTTTCATCGCTTCCACGGCTGTCTCGATAGACCCGTATCCGGTAATCAAAATTACCTCAGCCCGGGGGCCTCGTTTCTTTATTTCCGTCAGGAGTTCCAGACCATTCATTTTAGGTAATTTTAAGTCGGTAACCACAATGTCAATGCTGTCATTTTGAATGATTTTCAAGGCATCCTCGCCGTTGGAGGCCATTTGAACACTATATCCCTCAATCCGCAGGATCTCGTAAAGAGATTCACGAATGAGCGGCTCATCATCCACAATCAGGATCTGACACTCTTTATTATTTTTTCTTGTCATCTTCCCTTTTCAATCGGCAAATTGATAACGAACGTTGCCCCTTGGCCCAATTCGCTCTCCACATGAATTTTCCCGTTATAGCTTTTAACAATCTCCGCGACTATCGTCAAACCCAGCCCGCATCCTTTATCCATTTCTTTTGTCGTAAAAAAAGGATCAAAGATTTTCTCTATTTGCTCCTGAGGGATCCCCCGGCCGGTATCGCTGATTTCAATGGTCATCACATTTTCCCTGAATCCCGCCCGAATGCGGATCTTTCCATCAGCGTCTATGGCATCAACAGCGTTCCGGAACAAATTCGTTAAAATCCTCTCAAGACCAAGGTCTTGAATATGCGGCATCTTGGACTCAATGTCCCTTTCAATGACAATATTTTTATGGGAGATATCTATGGACATACCTCCCAAGACATGATTTAAAGCTTGTTCAAAATCCACATTTTCTCTGTCCGGGAACTCATTGCGGCAGCAGGCCAGGAGATTTTTGACAATATTGGCCATGCGATTGAGCCCGTATTTAATTTCCAGCAAGTATCCCCGCACAACCTCATTTTCATCAATATGCTCAAGACACAGATTCGTATACCGCATCACGCCGTCTAAGGGATTATTAAATTCATGCGCGATCCCGCCGGCTAATTTTCCAATCGTGGCAAATTTTTCCTGGACAACTATTTGTTTCTTAAGGTGGGCGGTTTCTTGGTCGCTTTGGCCAAGTTGATCTTTGAGACTCTGCGTTTCTTTATTGATCTTCTCAAATTTCTGATAAATTTGAACCCGGCGGTAATTTAAGGCGATCTGACTGGCCAGAAAATCTAAAAGCTGCATTTCATTTTTATAAAACCGCTGGTTTGATTCTTTATCAGCAAGATTTATAACCCCAATGAGTTTGTCCTTAATCATTAATGGCGTGCAGATAAAGGAAGGCGTTCGATAGCTACCTCTTGTTTTGTAATTTATAAATCTCTTGTCCTTAGAAATATCATCGACAATGATTGGCTCTTTTAATTGAGCCACTTGCCCGACAATCCCCTCGCCCATCCTCTTAACCAGTTGTTTTTTTTCATCCCCCTTCATCCCTTGGGCCGTCATGAGGACTAAATCACTGCCATTCTTATTTAGAATAAAGATGGATCCGCGCCTAACCCCAAAAAGTCCCATCGTTCGTTTTAGAGAAATATCGAATAATTCCTCTATGCTGTTGACCGCGTCAACCGCGGCGCAGATATCATTAATTTTCTGAAATAAGGCTGTCTGAGATAAATCTTCTAAAGGGAATTTAGAAGCTGAACTCATGTCAGATTGTTCACTTAGGACTCTCATTCTTTTGCTTCAACGTTTCAAATCCCCGGATAAAATCTTCGAGAGTTTTCCGAAAGGGATGGTTGGGGTTTTCATTGATAAATTGCTGATAGATGCTGACAGGCAAGTTAATATTCCCAAGTTGAGCGGCGGAGATGGTATTGATCCACTTGGCAATCTGCACCGCGTTGCGTTCATTTAAATATGGGGAATTAGCAAACTTTAACAACACTTTTCCGAATATTTGAACAGCCTCCTCCCACCTTTTTTGCGCCATATGACATATCGCGATAGCTCTTAAAGCGTTAAATTCCACTAGCGGCTTGTCGGGACTTTCTTCAATGAGTTTCTTATAGTGAGTTAACGCTTCACTAAAAGCGTTTTGAGCCTGAAGGGGTTTATTTCTTGAAATATAGAATTGAGCTATAGTGATCGGTGTTTGAAAACCGAGTCCGGTTAAAGGATAATCCCGAACAATTCTCTGGTACGTGGATAATAAATTATCCCAGTCCTCTTCTAAGGCATACGTACGGCTGATCTCAGAAACCGCCCGGACACATATACCAGGCTTATCAGCGTATTTCTTGGTGATTTCCTCAAATTTAATTCTGGATTTATCATAATCTTTTTTAATCAGGTAAACTTGTCCCTCATAAATATAAGCTAAAGGAACCAATTTAGAATGAGGAAATTTCTTAATAAATTTTTCATAGTCACGAAGAATCGCCTCAAAACTCGCCTCAGGGACGGCCTTTGGATCCCGGCTGATTTCTACAAATTTTTTGTTAATTTTCCAGAACTTCTTTTCAGCCAAATACTCACCTTTGCGTCCCAAAACCGAAAATAAAATAAAAACACACCCTAAAATAACAGTAAGTATCAGCAAAGTTTTTTTCATTTTTGTTCCTTTTTCAATAAATAAAATATTGTGATCGCTGTATAAACAACAGCATCAATCGCGAACGATATGAATACGCTTAAAACAAGAATCCAGATCCTCATTTCAGGGAACGTTTCTTCAAGACTAAAGCTGCTGCTAAAGAGCAAAATAATCAATATGTACGACAAGGACGGGATCAATACAATCAGGAATGTCGGCCAAACGGATCCAAAAAACATTTTGAAATTCTGTAATAAGGCGGGAAACACCTTCTTTTTCTCAATAACAATTATAGGCAAGACATACGCAAAAAGGCTTGAAACAATAACATTCAACAGTAAATTAAAATACGGAGCGCCATCAATAATGATCCTTTTGATCCAGTAGAAGATTCCGCTCCCAGAGCGAATCAAGAAAGCCCGTTGAATCACAAGGTTATGAACCCAAGAACCCGCTTTCACCACCAAGAGAGAAAGGGCAATAGCGACGACGATATGAATATAGAAAGATAAAGTCTCTTTGATAACTAAAGCGGGCCGGACCTTTTTCCCACTGTTAATCATCGCGATGATGCCAATAGCGACAGCTACAAAATAACTGCTGATCAAGACAAAAAGCGGATCTTGTACCATCTGCCACAATTTCGGCAATAACATCAAATGGGAAGGATAATGAAGATACTTTTCCGGCCAGAAAGTTCGTATGATAGGATCAAAAAACACTTTTAGCGGCCAGCGGGGAGAAAAATAAAGAATCTCTAAAATGAGGAGCTGAATAAAGACCGTAATACAGAGAGGAAATAATATGATTTTATTGGAGGCTAAGGTACTGATGGAAGAACTGATTAAAGACAGTGCCTTTCCCTGAGGGACTTGACTTTTCGTTGCCATGACAATAACTCTTCGAAAATTATTAAATAAGTATTAATAAAGCAAGAAATACTATCACAGGGCAAATGGCATGTCAATCGGAAAGATGGTCATTCCTCGTTCTTCATGTCGACGATGGGGAAATATCAGAATCTACTTTTATTTTTTAAAAAAACCATAGCGACCATGCTGCCTCCTAAGAGCAACAAACTCGCGGGCTCAGGGTTATGGACAGTCGCGATGCTCCCTCCAGCGCTTTCCGTGAATGAAAGCGGACCGATTCCAGAACTCCCTCCTGATGAAACTGCACTACCAAATAAACTTCCCAAGTCTGAAGATGCCGAACCTCCTCCCCCGCTCTGACATCCAGCCAAGAAAGGGAGAAAAAAGACCAGAGTTCCATATTTCTTCACAAATAAGAATGCTTTCTTCATAATCAATTTCATCCTCCTTTCCAAAAAAATCAATAGAAGATAAATCCCAACATTGTCAGCCATCGATTGCCACGATCATTTTATTATATACCAATACTTTCTTAAGCAATCCTTGTGCCAAATCGCATCTCGATATGGTAATTATTTGCTTTAAAACCGGAACTTCATGCGCCAATTTTCCCTATTACTTTTCATGGAAAATCAGAATTAATGCATGACACTTATGGACATACATTGACATACTAGGACAGAGCAGGACATATGGGAACAAATCATGACCACACCAATTTTTCTTATGTAAATCAAATTAAACAAGGCGTTTAAAAGATTAGATATATGAATGGGAGATAAACAAAACGCAGGGGTCTTGATATACCTCAATGGATATTCCCGCCTAAAATGGTACGGTGCCGATAAACTGATAAAACTCACCACTAGTGTCCCGTTATTAGTTGAATAGTTCCAGTTGGTTACAGGAATCGCTCAGCGTGTTTATGTTGTCATTGACAGTTTCCAGTCGATAAATATCGATTTTCTCGAAGATTGTGACGCTTAAAAC
>Ga0209211_10008580_pt1 | contig 13916 bp, 17 predicted proteins | sample RifGroA2_FD_183992 | JGI IMG/M metagenome (GOLD analysis project Ga0209211, IMG submission 183992) | Groundwater microbial communities from Rifle, Colorado, USA - Groundwater A2 (SPAdes) (version 2) | ecosystem: Environmental > Aquatic > Deep subsurface > Groundwater | place: Rifle, Colorado...
GAGGATCACCGCCACCTGGGCGAGCCTGAGCCTCGTGCTCGCCGCCTTCTCGGAGGAGATCTTCTGGGCGGGCATCCTCGCCGTGCACAAGGGGCAATGGGAGGCCGCGCGCTCCACCGGCCTGACGTTCGGCCAGTCCCTGACGTTCGTCGTGCTGCCGCAGGCGGTCCGGCTCACCATCCCGCCCCTCACCAATCGCGCGATCGCGATCACGAAGGGCACCGCGCTCGCCTCCGTCGTCGGCGTTCCGGAGATCCTGAGCGCGGCCATCACCGGCCAGTCCTTCGCGGCGAATCCGTCGCCGCTCACGCTGGGCGCGATCGCCTACCTCATCCTCTTCATCCCCTTCGTCGTCGCCGGGCGCTTCATCGAGACGCGCTTCGCCTGGAAGCGGTGATGGACGCCCTCGTCCAGAACTTCTTCAACGTGGCGATCATGCGGGCGGCGGCGCCATTGCTGCTCAAGGGCCTGCTGATGACGGTGATCCTCTGCCTCGTCGTCGCCCCCGCCGGCGTGCTGGCCGGGATGGGGGTAGCGCTGATGTCCACGGTGCGCCGCCGCTGGGTGACGTGGCCCTTGATCGTCTACGTGGACTTCTTCCGCGCCTTTCCGCCGCTCGTCCTGCTCATCTTCATCTTCTTCGGCCTGCCCTTCGTTGGCATCGACCTCCCCGCCTTCGCCGCCGTGGTCCTCGCCTTCACGTTGAACGCGTCGAGCTACTACGGCGAGATCTTCCGCGCGGGCATCGAGAGCGTGACGAGCGGCCAGACGGAGGCTGCGCGCTCCACCGGCCTCACGCGCGTGCAGACCCTCGCCTACGTGATCATTCCGCAGGCAGTTCGCAACGTCCTGCCCGATCTCATCGGCAACACGCTGGAGGTCGTCAAGCTCACGTCGCTGGCGAGCGTGGTGGCGCTCCCCGAGCTGCTTTACGCTGCCCGCTCCGCGCAATCGGTCACGTACAACCCGTCGCCCATCGTGCTCGCCGCCGCCATGTATTTCGTGTTGCTGTGGCCCGGCGTGCGCCTGCTCTCCCGCCTCGAGCACCGCATGATCGCCTCGCGATGACGAGCCCGCGCGTCGGCGTCGCGTTCAGCCGCGGCCTCGGGCCCAGCGAGATCGTCGAGGGCGTGCGCCTGGCCGAATCGCTTGGCTACGAGTCGGCGTGGGTGGCCGAGGGCCACGCGGGCGACCAGTTCGCGATCCTCGCCGCCTGTGCGACGGCGACGACGCGCATCCGCCTCGGCACGGCCATCAGCAGCGTCTTCGTGCGCAGCGCGCCCACGCTGGCCATGGCGGCGGCGACGCTCGACGAGCTCTCGGACGGCCGCTTCATCCTCGGCCTCGGCACGAGCCACCGCGAGCAGGTGGAGCCCGAGCACGGCGTCCCCTTCGACCGCCCCACCGCCCGACTGCGCGACACGGTGGCGATCGTGCGGGGGCTGCTCGCCGAGGGCGTGGTCTGGCACCGGGGGGAGACGGTGACCATCGAGCGCTTCGAGCTGTGGTTTCCGCCGCGGCGCCCGCGGATCGCCGTGTACGTGGCCGCGCTGTTTCCGAAAATGCTGGAGATCTGCGGCGAGATCGCGGACGGCGCCCTGCTGACATGGCCGACCCTGGAGGCGCCACGCCGCGCCGCCGAGCACGTGGCACGGGGCGCCGAGCGGGCCGGCCGGTCGGCCGAGACCATCGATGTCGCCTCCCTCGTGCCGTGCGTGATCGCGGACACGCGGCGCGAGGCGCTCGAGCAGATGCGGCCGTCGGTCGCCTTCTACGCCGGCTTCTTTCCGCGCTACAAGCGTTTGCTTGCCGAGAGCGGCTTCCCCGACGTCGCCGCCGCGATCGCGTCCGCCTGGGAGGCCGGCGACCACGACGGGGCCGTGCGCCGCGTGCCCGACGCGCTGATCGATGCGGTCGCCATCGCCGGCACCGCGGAGCAGTGCCGCGAGCGCCTCGCCCGCTACCGCGAGGCGGGCCTGCCTCTGCCGATCATCAGCCCGCGCGTGACGGGCCCCGGCGCGCGGCGTGCCGCCGTCGACGCGATCAGGGCTTGCGCGCCCGTACCGTCTTGACGGATCGGGGCCGCGGTATCAGCATGGGCACCGGCCCCGCGAACCCGAGAGCCGAAGGAGAACCGCCATGCCGCGCTATGTAAAGGTCGCCGCCGCCCAGATGGGTCCCAACAACGAGGGCACGCCGCGCGAGGAGATCGTGGAGCGGATGCTCGCGCTGCTCGAGCAGGCCGCGCGCGACGGCGTCGAGCTGATCGTCTATCCCGAGATGGCGCTCACGACGTACTTCCCCAAGAGGATCCGCTCCGACTTCGACCAGTTCTTCGAGAGCGAGGTGCCGCCCAAGGCGCTCGTGCCCCTCCTGCAGCGCGCGGCGGCGGCGCGGGTGGCGGTGCACGTCGGCTTCTGCGAAAAGACCGACGGCAAGTACTTCAACACCGCGCTCCTCACCGACCGCGCCGGCCGGCTGTGCGGGACGTTCCGAAAGATCCACCTGCCCGGCACCAGGGCCCCCGACGGCTTCGCGCAGGTGTACGAGCCGCATTACTTCGCCCACGGCGACACCGGCTACCGCGTGTGGGACTGCGCGGGCGCGAAGATCGGGATCGCGATCTGCCAGGATCGCCGGTATCCGGAGAGCTACCGCGCGCTGGCGCTGCAGGGCGCCGAGATCATCCTGATCGGCTACAACACGCCGGGTTCCGCGCTCGCGCTGGATCTCAACGACTTGTGCATGCGGGCGGGCGCGTACGCGAATGCCTGCTGGGTCGTCGGCGCCGCGAAAGCCGGGATCGAGGACGGCCTGGAGCTGATCGCCGGCAGCAGCGTGATCAGCCCCCAGGGCCAGATCGTGGCCAAGGCCTCGACCACGGGCGATGAGCTGATCGTGGCGCGCATCGATCTGGATCAGATGGCCCCGGTCCGCAAGCGCTGGAACTTCCTCGGGCGCCGCCAGCCCCAGCATTACGGAATCCTGCTGCAGCCCGTGACCGGCAAGGAGCCCCACCGATGAGCGCGCGCGGCGTCGACCTCATCGTCCGCGGCGGCCGCATCGTGACCGCCACCGACGTCTTCGAGGCGGCGGTGGCGATCACGCGCGGCGCCATCGTGGCCATCGGCCAGGAGGAGATGCTGCCCCCCGCCGACCGCGTGATCGACGCCGCCGGCAAGATCGTGTTTCCCGGGCTCATCGACTGCCATCTCCACGTCGGGCCCGAGTACGACGACTGGAAGACCTCCGCGCTCGCCGCCGCGCGCACGGGGCTCACCACGCTCGTGCCGTTCGTGACCTACGACGACGGTGAGAGTCTGCCGAAGGCGATCCACCGGCTGCGCGAGGAGGCGGAGGGCGCGTCGGTCATCGATGTCGGCTTCCATGTCATCCTCGATCACGAACCCTCGATTCTGGACGATCTCGCGGAAGCGGTGAGCCTCGGCGTGCGGTCGTTCAAGATGTTCATGACGTACAAGAAGCGCGGCAAGCGGATGGTGTCGGACGAGTTCCTGTGCAAGGCGATGGAGCGGCTGGCCCCGCTCGGGGCGCTCTGCCAGCTGCACTGCGAGAACGGCGACGTCCTCTGCTACCTCGAGGACAAGGCGATCGCCGAGGGCCGCACGGCGCCCGCGGACTTCCCGGCCACCTGCCCGGACTGGACGGAAGAGGAAGCCATCAACCGCGCGGTCCTCATCGGCCGCCTCACGGACTGTCCCGTGTACGTGGTGCACCTGTCGACGAAGCTCGGCCTCGAGCGCATCAAGCGCGCGCAGGGCGAAGGGCAGCGCGTGTGGGTGGAGACGTGTCCGCAATACCTGCTGCTCACGGACAGGGAGATGGAGCGTCTGGGACCGTTCGCCAAGATCGGCCCGCCGCTGCGCCCGGCGGACGGCCCGGACCGCGACGCGCTGTGGGCGGGCCTGGCGGGCGGCTACATCAACACGATCGCCAGCGATCACGCGCCGCGGCCGCCGCGGTTCAAGGAGCCCGGACGCACGAACATCTTCGTCGATCCGCAGGGCAAGCCGATTCCCTTCGGCGCGCCGTCGCTGGAGACGCTGACCACCCTCATCTACAGCGAGGGCGTGGTGAACCGCGGGCTGCCGCTGCCCTGGATGGCGCGTGTGATGGCCGAGAACCCCGCGCGCATCTTCGGGCTCTTCCCGCGCAAGGGCGCGATCCGCGTCGGCGCCGACGCGGACCTCACGATCTGGGATCCCGCCGCGGAGTGGACGATCCGGCAGCGGCAGCATCTCAGTGTCGCCGGGTACACGCCGTACGAGGGATGGAAGATGCGCGGCCGCGCGTGGATGACCCTCGTGCGCGGCCAGGTCGTGCTGAACCCGGACGGCGAGCTGGAGCAGGAGCCGGGCTTTGGTCAGTACCTGAGCGAAGAGCCGCCGGCGGCGCCGGTCTCGGGAGCGGTCTTTGCGGGAGGAAGAGGACGATGACGGTGGTCGCGCGCATGCTCACGCAGGAACAGGACGGCATTCCGGGCTACATGGCGCATCCCGAGGGGACGGGCCGGCGCCCCGGCATCCTCATGGCGCATCACGCCCATGGCGTCACCGCCGACTACAAGATCGACGCGTACCGGCTCGCCACGCTGGGATTCAACGTCCTCGCGCCCAGCCTCTTCAACATGTTCGGGATCGCGGGCACGCACAACATCGGCGGCGGGGCGGATCTCCAGGCCAAGCACTCCGATGGCGAGTTTCTCGACAAGCTGGACGAGGCGTGGCGCTATCTCACCGGACGCATGAATTCGGACCTGGCGCGCACTGCCGCCATCGGCCATTGCATGGGCGGCCGGCTGCTCATCCCCTTCGCGGCCGACCATCCGCAGGTGCGCGCGATCGTCCTCTACTATCCGTCCGTGCGCGACGAGCCCGAAACCCCGCACCGGCCACGGCACGCGTTCAAGCTCGCGAAGACGCTCACGTGCGCCTCCCTCGTGTTCTGCGGCGGCAAGGACTACATCGCGACGCCGGCCATCCAGGGCCCGCTCTGGCAAAGCTTCATCGCGAACACGCAGCCCGTCGAGTGGCACTTCTTCTCCGACGCCAACCACGGCTTCCGCCATCCTGACAACGACGGCTTCCAGCCGCAGTACGCCGACCTCGCCTGGCCGCTCGTGACGGACTTCCTGCAGCGCAGGGTGTGAGACGCCCGGTCGCAACCCGCCAGCTGGCCGTGACACGCGGAGCGCGGGCGGGCTCTGTCCTGGTGCGCGGGTGGGAGCGTCTTCGTCTGCCGCTGTGGGGTGCAGCCTGGGGCGGGCGGACGTCCATCGGGTCGCGGGAGCCTGGCCCGGGTTGCGTTCGGGCCGGCGGGGCGGTCGGCCGGGCGCCGGCCCGGTGCCCCGGTGCCGAGAAGGGCTTCATGTCGCCTATCGTCTCCGCATAGACACCATCCAAGGGAGCACCCCGTGGGGTTCGTCGCGGCTCGCCCGCCTTGGCAATGTGATTCGGTTTCATCCTCAAAATCTCGGTAATCTCAATCGTGATGTTCTCCAGCGTGAAGTGCTTGCCGCTGAAGCTGACGCCGTCGCGGCTCCACAGCGCGCGACAGATCTCGAGCGTCTCGAGGTACCGCCCGACTCGACGGTGCCACGGCACGTCGGCGGCCGCGAACTCCTTGCGGATGGGCGGCGAGTCGGCGGCGATGCCGACCCCGAGGATGACGCGCCCCTCGGCAACGCGATCAAGCGTTGCCACGATCTGGGCGAGCACGACGGGGTTCCGCAGCGCCGGCAGGAGCACAGCCGTGCCGAGACGCACCCGCCGCGTGCGCGCGGCGACGGCGGCCAGCAGGGTGAGCGGCTCGTGGCGCGGCTTGGCGGTCAGCGAATCGCCGATCCAGACCGAGTCGAAGCCCGCGGCCTCCGCGCGCTCAGCCATGGCCAGCATGGGAGCCGTCTCCGGCCGGCCGGACATGACGGCCTCGCGGGTGGGAAGCAGCACGCCGAACTCGACCGCCATGTCAGCACCTCCTGGACCAGATGTGTATCACATTCTGGACATTCCACGATGACGGCGCCAGCGACTAGGATGATGCCCAATGGCAAGCCAACGCGGGGGCGCCCCGACCGACCGTATCCGGCAGGCCATCCTGCTCGTTCGGGGCCAGCGTGTCATGCTCGACGCCGATCTCGCTGCGCTCTACGACGTTCCAACTGGCGCGCTGGTCCAGGCCGTTCAGCGAAATCTCTCGCGGTTTCCTGAAGACTTCATGTTTCGACTGACCCGAGACGAGGCCGCGGCTTTGAGATCACAATCTGTGATCTCAAACGCAAGGCCCGGTCGCGGCGGCCGCCGCTACAATCCCTACGCCTTCACAGAGCAGGGGGTGGCGATGCTTTCGACCGTGCTCCGGAGCCGCCGCGCGATCGAGGTCAACATCGCCATCATGCGGACCTTCGTGAAACTCCGCCAGCTGTTGACGTCGCACGAGGAACTGGGCCCCAAGCTGGCAGCGCTCGAAAACAGGTACGACGTGCAGTTCAAGGTCGTCTTCGACGCGATCCGAGAACTCATGGCGCCACCCGTCCCGGGACGCAGGCCGATCGGGTTTCGGCCCCGCCGGGACAAAGGCAACACTGACTCCCGGGCGAAAGGTCTGCGATCTCCGCGCCAACCAACCTTGCGCTTGACCCGCCGCGCGCCCGATCCGGGCGCCGGCTAGGCTTCCTGCCAGGCGCTCGCGCTGTCGAGCGTCGCGGTCGCCTCCTCGTCCAGCTTGAGCTCGATGCCGCCGATGAGCTCCTTGAGCTGGGCGACGGACGTTGCACTGGCGATCGGAGCGGTGATGCCGGGGCGGTGCGTAAGCCAGGAGAGCGCGACCTGCGCCGGCGTCGCGCCGACCTTGCCGGCCACCTTGTCCACCGCGGCGAGGACGGCGAAGCCGCGGTCGTTCATGTAGCCGTTCTGGACGTTGACGGCGCGGGCCGTCTTGGGCAGGTCCGCGCCGGGACGGTACTTGCCCGACAGGAACCCGCTCCCGAGCGACGAGTACGGGATGACGCCCACGCCCTGCTCGAGACAGAGCGGCTCGAGCTCGCGCTCGTACTCGTCGCGGAACACGAGGTTGTACTTCGGCTGGATTGACTCGTAGCGCACGTAGCCGCGCTTGTCGCTCTCCCAGAGCGCGCGGGTCAGCCGCCACGCGTGGTGGTTCGAGGCGCCGGTGTAGCGCACCTTGCCCATGCGCACCAAGTCGTCGAAGGCGCGCAGCGTCTCCTCGAGCGGCGTGTCGCGATCGTCCCAGTGCGCCTGGTAGAGATCGATGTAGTCGGTCTGGAGACGCCGCAGCGAGGCTTCGACCCCTTCCACGATGTGCTGGCGCGAGAGGCCCGTATCGTTCGGCCCCGGTCCCATCGGCCCCATCACCTTGGTGGCGATGAGCACGGTGTGGCGGTTCTTGCGCGCCGTCATCCATATCCCGAGCGCGTTCTCCGACTCGCCGCCCTTGTTGCCTGGCGCCCAGCGCGAGTAGATGTCCGCGGTGTCGATGAAGTTGCCGGCGGCCTCGACGTAGGCGTCGAGCACCGCCTCAGAGGCCTTCTGGTCCGTGGTCCATCCGAACGTGTTGCCGCCCAGACAAAGGGCGGATACTCGCAGCCCTGTGCGGCCCAGCTTGCGTATCAGCACGGTGGTTCTCCTTTCGCAGAGGAAGAGCATAGGCTAAGCGGTGCTCCGCGAGCAACTGCTTGACGGACCTCTGACCAGGTCGCAGTATCGCTCCGTCAACCGGAGGGAATGGAACGAATCGAATGAGAGCGATCGCGCTGGCCGCGCTGTTCTCCCTGGGCCCGTGGGACGCGTCCCCGTCGGCAGCGGCGCCCGAGGGCCGGATGACGTGGGCGGTCCACGTCTCGCTTGCGCCCACGTGGTGCGATCCGGCGGCAACGCAGGGGTCAGCGTGCCGTGTTTGGTCCTCTACGCGCTCCACGATGCGCTCGTGAAGCCGATGCCCGGCCAGCCGATGGCCGCGAGCCTCGCCGAATCCTGGACCACTTCGCGCGATGGCCTCGTCTGCGAGTTCGCGCTCCGCAAGAGCGTGACGTTCTACAACGGCCATCCCGTCACCGCCGAGATGGAGCGCGCCGTCTACTTCAACGCGGACACGGAGAAGGCCTTTAAGCACATCGTGCGTGTGGGGAGCGCGGCCGCCGGGAACGCCGCCACGCGCATCGAGGCGTTCGTGATCTCGGGCAGCAGCCGTTCCTACGGGGGCTATCCCGACATCGACGGGCTCTACCGGGAACAGGCGCGCGAGATGGACGCGAAGAAGCGCGAGGCGATCCTCCACCGGATCCAGCAGCTCGTGCACGAGAAGGTGATGTTCGCCCCCATCGTCGAGGCGGCCTTCCTGAATGGGCACGGCGCCCGAGTGGCCGAGCCGGGCCTCGGGCTCATCGTCGGCCACCTCTACTCGGCGCCGTACGAGGACCTTCGCCTGAAGGAGTAGCGCGCCGCGATCAGCCCTTCACTTCGAGGAGGGCGCCCAGCCCCCGATGGAAGGTCGGGGCGCCGCCCGGCACCAGGCAGGTTTCGAGGACCTCGAACAGCTCCTCTCGCGTTGCGCCGAGGCGGATCGCGCGCTCCATGTGCGCCACGAGGCCGGCCTTTTCGGCCCCGCGGAACGCGAGGAGCGCGATGGCGACGAACTCGCGGACCTTTGCCGAGACGTGCTTGCCCTCTCCCAGGCCCAGCTCGTAGATCCGATTGTACGTCTCGACGAACTCCGGGTCCTGCCGCGCAGCGAACTCCCACTCGGGATAGATGTAGCCCCGCGCCTTCTTCATCCGCGCGATCAGCTGATCCGCCCTGCCCTTGTCGCCGTCGTTCCGTTTCGGCGGGATCATCTGAGCACCTCCTGGAGCAGGCGTGTATCATACTCGGCCGGAGAGCGTCCCATGATCCTCACCCGCGCCGAGCGGCTGTCGGCGCCGTACCTGGCGCGCGCGGGCCTCGCCGCGCGCCCGAAGTGGCCGGTGATCGCGTAGCATAACCTCGATGCCGCCCGGCGACGGCGCGGGCGGAAAGGAGATCCCAAGCGATGGCTGACGTGCTCACGGTGGTCGCGAAGGTCCGGGCGGCGAAGGGCAAGGGCGACGCGCTGGCGGCGCTCTTGAAGGAGCAGGCGGCGGCGGTGCGGACGGCGGAGCCGGGGTGCCTGGTCTACCGCCCGCACCGCTCCTCGAAGGACCCCGATCTCTTCCTCTTCTACGAACAGTACACGGACCAGGCCGCCTTCGACCTTCACCGCAAGGCGCCGCACCTGACCGCCTTTCGCGAGCGCCGCGAGAAGGAAGGGCTCACCGAAGGCGCCGTCGAGGTGGAGTTCTCCCGCTCGCTCACCGACTGACAACGCATTCAAGGAGCGCCCCGGCACGAACGGAGAACGACCATGACGATCGTCGCGCGCCACCCACGGCTTCCGCCACCCCGACAACGCGGGCTTCCAGCCGCACTACGCCGACCTCGTCTGGCCGCTCGTGACCGACTTCCTGCAGCGCACGGTCTGATCGCGCTACGGGGCTTACGCGTTGATCGCGAGGAGCTTCGCCGCGGTCCCGCCCAGGATGGCGACGCGGTCGGCGTCGCTCAGCCCCGGCGTGGCGAGGATGAGGTCCACGGACGTCTTCGTCCACGGATACGGGTAGTCTGTGCCCATAAGGGGTTACACTAAGCGGGACGCCGGCTCTACCGAACGAGAAGAGGAGCTCTATGGCACGCACGCTGCTCGACAAGGTATGGGAAGCGCACACGGTCCGGACGCTGCCGTCCGGCCAGACGCAGCTCCTGATCGGCCTGCACCTCATCCACGAGGTGACGACGCCGCAGGCTTTCCAGATGCTCAAGGAGCTGAAGCTCAAGGTGCGCATGCCCGAGCGGACCTTCGGCACGCTCGATCACATCACGCCGACGACCGACCAAAGCCGCCCCTACGCCGACCCCATGGCGGAGGACATGGCGGCGCACATGTACCGGAACATGACGGAGTTCGGCCTGCCGCTCTTCGACATGTCGAGCGGCAAGCAGGGCATCGTCCACGTCATCGGGCCTGAGCTGGGCCTCACCCAGCCGGGCATGACCATCGCCTGCGGCGACAGCCACACCTCGACCCACGGCGCCGTCGGCGCCATCGCCTTCGGGATCGGCACCACCCAGGTCCGCGACATCCTGGCGACGCAGTGCCTCGCCATGGCCAAGCCCAAGCTGAGGCAGGTGCGCGTGGACGGGGCGCTCGCCAAGGGTGTCTACGCCAAGGACGTGATCCTCGCCATCATCGGCACCCTCGGCGTGAAGGGCGGCGTGGGCTACGCCTACGAGTACGCCGGCGACGTCATCGACCGCATGACCATGGAAGAGCGCCTCACCGTCTGCAACATGTCCATCGAGGGCGGGGCGCGCTTCGGCTACGTCAATCCCGACGCGACCACGATCGAGTCCCTCCGCGGCCGGCCCTATGCGCCCGCGGGCGCGGCCTTCGACCGCGCGGCCGCCTGGTGGAAGACGATGGCGACCGAGCCGGGCGCCGCGTTCGACGACGTCAAGCACCTCGACGGCGGGGCCATCGAGCCTCTCGTGACGTGGGGTATCAATCCGGGCATGTCAGTGGGCGTCAGCCAGAGGATCCCGGCGCCCGAGGCCCAGCCCGAGGCCGAGCGGCCCACCTTCCGCGAGGCGCTCGCCCACATGGGCTTCGCGGCGGGCCAGCCGATCAAGGGCGCGAAGATCGACGTGGCCTTCGTGGGCTCCTGCACGAATGGGCGCCTCTCCGATCTTCGGATCGCCGCCGAGGTGGCGAAAAAGGGCAAGGTCGCAAGCCACGTCCGCGCGCTCATCGTGCCCGGCTCTCAGCAGGTCGCAAAAGCGGCAGAAGCCGAGGGCCTGCACGAGATCTTCCAGGTCGCGGGTTTTCAGTGGCGCAAGGCCGGCTGCTCGATGTGCCTGGGCATGAACGAGGACAAGCTCCAGGGCCGCGAGATGAGCGCGTCGTCCAGCAACCGAAACTTCATCGGGCGGCAGGGCAGCCCCACGGGGCGCACCCTGCTGATGAGCCCGGCCATGGTCGCGGCCGCCGCCATCGCCGGTGCCGTCACCGACGTGAGGGAGATCCTGACATGACCACCAACTACCAGCGCCGCCAGGTGTCGGGCCGCGGCATCCCCGTCACGGGCAACGACATCGACACCGACCGCATCATCCCCGCGCGCTTTCTCAAGGCCGTGACCTTCGAGGGCATGGGCGAGCACGCCTTCGAGGACGCGAGGAAGCAGAATCCCGAGCACCCCTTCAACCAGCCCGTCTACCAGGGCGCGAACGTGCTGGTGGTCGGCCAGAACTTCGGCTGCGGGTCTTCGCGGGAGCATGCGCCCCAAGCCCTCATGCGCTGGGGCATCCGCGCCATCGTCGGCGGGTCCTTCGGCGAGATCTTCTTCGGCAACTGCGTGATGCTCGGCATCCCCTGCCTGGGCGCCACCCAGGCCGACCTCGAGTGGCTCCAGAAGGCCATCAGCCGCGAACCTCAGGCCCCGGTGACGGTGGACGTGGAAAAGCAAGAGGCGCGCTTCGGCGACCGCGTCATCAAGGCGACCGTGCCCGACGGCCCGCGCAACCAGCTCGTGGCCGGCACGTGGGACTCGACGGCGGTGCTGCTCGAAGCGGGCGCGGCGATCGAGGCGACAGCGGGGAAGCTGCCGTACGTCGCGGGGTACTGACCCGCTTCAGGCGGGGTAGATGGCAAGGCCGATCGCTCGGGCCGCGGCTGCCAGCCGCGCGTCGAACGACGCGAGCGATGCCGCCCGCGCCGAGGTCGCGAGTGCCAGGTGAAGAGCGTCGGCGGCGCGCAGCGGAGTCTCCGGCAGGCTCAGGAAGAATTGTTCCGCCCGGCGGTGGACGTCGCGAGTCAACTCGACGCGGTGGTACACGCCCTCGTCGACACGCCCGAGGATGGCATGCTGAAGGCGTCGCGCAGCCTCCCGCGGGAGGGACCCCTGACGCAGACGCCGGGCGAGCGCCGAGATGAACTCGGTCACCGCCAGATCGGACACGAGGACATCGTCCCGGCCCTCCACGACCTCATTGAACTGGTCGCTGCCTGGCTCCGGCAGGTAGAGCTTGAGCAGGGCGCTGGTGTCGCAATAGAGGGGGCCGGGCAGCCCCGCTCGGTATGCCGCCCGCCGCTCGCGAAGCGACGACGGAACGCGCTTCCTAGAAGCGATCCGCGCGGTCCTCGGCGACGGTCGTGGAGAGTGGAGGGTCGAGGACCGGCATCTTCCGTCGGAACGCTGCAAGGTTCGGAACGCCCTTGCCGCGCGGGCGATCAGGCGGCACCAGCTTCGCCACGGGACGCCCCCGCTCTGTGATGATGACCTCGCGCCCCTTCCGGACCTCGTCCAGAAGCGCCGAGAGGTTCTGGCGGGCCTCGCGGACGCCGGCGGTGCGCATGGCCTCAGTGTGCTACATGTAGCACTTTGAGTCAACCTTCCGTCGAAGGTTACGGCAGGAGATCGGCGACGCGGATGCTCGCCGCTCGCGCGGCGAGCGGCGTGACCGTGGCGTCGGCGCCCCGCGTTTCGATCACCAAATAGCCCCAGTTCCGCCGTGCCGGGCCTGGGCGCGCCGGCTCACGGTAGACTTCCAGCACGCGGTCGCCCAGGTTGAGAATCCAGACCTCCTGACCTACCCCTCGCGTGAAATGTCCGGTTTCAGGGGCCTGGCGGGGGCGCCGGCGGCCCGGGTTTGGGCCGTGGGCCCGGGAAGGCCAGGCCTATCTGCGGGCGCGGATGGATAGCGAAGCGCAGCGGGAGGCGAGATCCAGGAAAGACCGTGGTCGTCTCGGTCAGCGTGTCGCATAGCGCCTGCACGGCGAGCGTGCGATGCGGCGAGCTGAGGGGGTGGAGCGTGACCCGGAGCTCGGTGCCGGTGACGTCGATGTCGGCGGCGGCACGAAAGAGCTCGTGCAGAAGTGTGCGTCCCTCGGCGTTGCTGCGAGCGTAGTGCGGGCTCAGGAACGCCAAGAGGTCGCTCTCGGCCTGGTACGCGAGCATCGTGATGAGGTTCGTCAGATGCTTGCGCTCGGTGGCGAGCTTGACGACGACGCCGTCGCTCACGTCACGGACTTCGACTCGCTCCGGGAGCGCGCGGCGGCGCGCCCGGATCTCGGCGAGCCGGTCGCGTGCGGCCCGAAGCTCCTTGCCGATCTTGCCATGGGCGATCTTGAACCCGCGCATGGTCGGGCGGCGGCCCTCGGGATTGTTCACCGCTGCCGCGCCGTAGGCTTGCTCGAGCTTGGCGACTCTGACGCGGGCGCTCCGGAGCTCCTTGGCCAGGGCGCGGCGCTCGGGGTTGGGCACGGTGCGAGTCGGGTCGTCGGGCTCCACCTGGTAGTCCGTGAGCGCGTCGAGCAGGAACTCTTCGCGCAGGTACTTGAAGAAGTTCTCTTGCCGCCAGCGCTCGAACATGCGGGAGGCGACCGCGATGTCGGCGAGGTCCCACCGACTGGTGATCACCTGGGTCTGGTGCCCGTCGTCGCTCAGGCGCGTGACCTGCCGGAGCCGGAGGCTGCCTGTGAGGAAGCGGACGGCTTGGTCGTGCAGGCGGTACTTCACCGAGCGGTCGTCGATCGTGGCGCTGCGCAGAACGAAGCGATGGGCACCAACGCGGCGGGTCTTGCCCTTGCGGTACGTCACGATGTCGAAGGTGTGGCCCAGCAGCTTCTCGAAGAGCTTGGGGCTCCAGCCGCCTCGATCGAAGACGATGGTGACGCGGCGGTCCCCGACGAGCTGGCGCACCTGGGTCAAGACGTCCGGGAGCATCTTGACCATGCCGGCATTGGCCTGAGCCGTCAGCACGAAGAGCGGGTCGCCCGACTGGTCGTTGACCCAGTAGTCGGTGGTC
>Ga0209211_10008584_pt1 | contig 13912 bp, 10 predicted proteins | sample RifGroA2_FD_183992 | JGI IMG/M metagenome (GOLD analysis project Ga0209211, IMG submission 183992) | Groundwater microbial communities from Rifle, Colorado, USA - Groundwater A2 (SPAdes) (version 2) | ecosystem: Environmental > Aquatic > Deep subsurface > Groundwater | place: Rifle, Colorado...
TGCACCAATAACTTCGTGCACGCAAAGGTAGTTCTCGGCTCGCCTCTTGACCTAGGCGGCGGCGTAAATGCAAAAATCACTCACAAAATAAACTGTGCCTGTCCCTAAAGAACAAGTCCCGGAAAATGAGTACCAACCTATCCCCTTAGCCGGGCAAAGAAAATATCAACTTCATTCTTATCCCATCCGGTATTTTGGGCAAAAATCTCACGAAGGTCTGATTCCTTTTCACCGGCAGCCCGCTCCCGTCGCACCCACTCCTGAAGTTGAGTGGCATCAAACACTAACTTCTTGGGTTTTATGAAATGCCCCGCGCCGATAATTAATACAATGATCAATAAAGCTGCTGAAGGAACTGCAATAAAATAGGACTTATACTGCTTCCAGATTCCTGAGCCTAATGGCTTCTGGACTTCCCCTGCTGCTTTAGCCGACAATCCAGCTTGCTTCCCAGATACTGGCCCCGTACCTGCAGTGGTTTTTGGAACAACACAGGTTCGTTGTTCTGCCGGCTTGCTCGCCACTGTCCCGCAGGCATAGGCATCAGTACATGTTCTCGTTTGCTGTCCGTTGATACAGCTCGACCAGGCTCCGCAGGTCCATGATTCAGTGCAAGGAGTGCAGGCTCTGATTTCAACAATCGCCTTGCCGCTACAATGATTGGCATCGGTGCAAGAGCGCGATTGTTGTAAGTTCGTATTGCAAGGTGTCCATACACCGCAATCTAAGGCTGGAACACAACGCTTTCCACCTCCGCCTCCGCCACCTGAACTGCCACCTGAACTGCCACCTGCGGCACCGCCAGCAGCACCTCCCCCAGCACCACCATCACCGCCTGGCGCTGGCTGCTCCTGCACACCCACAAACAAACAATTACTGCCTTTCGGTCCGGGCTTGCCGTTACAATTTACATCATTGCAATCTATTTGCCCATTATAATCATTATCATTAGCATCATTGCAGGTTACTTCTAAGGATACTTCACAATTGAATCCATTCGGCCCGACCTGCCCATTACAATCAGTATCGTAACAATCACTACTGATATCATTATCATCATCAATTCCATTGACGCAATTTTCAACTGCCCCCTCACTTCGACAGGCGCCAGTACACCCATCCCCATCGGCAGCATTCCCATCGTCACATTGCTCGGAACTATCTCTCATTCCATCACCACAGCGCGAGGTAGTACAATCCGTTCTACAGGCATCGGGAGCAACATCACTGTTGGCTACGCCATTATCGCACTGCTCGGGCACTTGCTGAACTCCATCACCGCAAAATTCTCCTGCCGGTGTTAGGAGCGCTTCCATGCTATCCTGCCCATCAGGAAATAAGTCTACAGCCGTTAGAGCATCATACACATCAATGGTTCTTAATTGGAAATTTACTGGTTGTTGCAATGGAGTCTTGAACTCTAGAATGGAAAAGGTTCTGCCAATCGCATCATCCCTATTCAATGTCGCCGCGCTATAATATAATATTTTATTGACACACGACACATCATAAAAATCGCCCCACAACCCACTTTCTATTCCTTTTTTTAGATCAGCTGCATCCAGCAGCGAGCATACATCAAACCCATCCGTAGTCGACAGCTCTAAATATACTCCCGTGGTGGCAACTCCTTCCTGTAAAGTCACAACCACTGCTGCTGTATTTTCTGCCGAAAGAAGAACATCAACAGTATCACCGCCGAGATTCAGGACTGCCAGACCTACCAGATTGGTCGAACTAGTCAGCATCGCCACCGAGAAACTTAAGAGAATAATAATCGCTATTCCACCAGCGATAAATACTTTCTGCCCCCATGAAAACTGAGCCCGCGGTCTAGGAAAAGGATGCCTTGACCTCCTCGCCGTATTTTTGTGGATTGAACCATTCATGGATGAACCTCATTCATTGTCCTGCTCCACTCTACTACTCGGGAGCTTCTGCTACCGCTTGCGTAAAATAGGTATTGAGATGAACTCCTAGCTGGGCAATAAGTTGAACTTTCTGCTCCGGTGTAATCTGCTCTCCTTTATCTTGAAGTAAATCAGTAACATCTTTCACTAGCTGGCCTCGGGCGCCAGGCAATCCTGCTGGACAGCCAACGGGAACGGGACAATCTGCCCGATTAATCATTCCTGCACATAGTGATGCTTTATTGGCATTACAAGTGCCTTCACAATTAGCAAAGATACTGCAATCTTGTCCACCAGCTGGAGCTGGTACAGGGTCTACAACTGGTACTGCTAACGCTTCTTCATCACTTGGTTGTTTAATGCGATTTTGAACAATAATATTCTCATTATCAGCTAAACTAAGAACTTGGATATCTGAGAAAGTAATTGCTTTGAATTGTACCTTGGTGAGAGTTCCTTCTTTCACATGAAAACGAACTGTCGCCAAATTTTCAACATTATCCGTTAGTTTTGCATTAAGATTCAAAGTAGCGTGCTCAAAAGTAAGAACATTATTTTCATTGGTAAGTCGGCGAAATTCTTCACCGCCCATACGCCAGGCATCATCGCGAGGAGTTGAAATACTGACAAATTCAAGCGTATCTGGATATTGCAATTGAAATGAATAAGCAACCGATTGTTCATTACCTAAGATTGCTCCTACCACAAAATCAAAATCTATTTGACCAAGAAGAGGATCCATCGTTCCAGAAAATCCCGCATCCCCTTGAACTATAGCAGCATCTTCACCGGTAAAAATCGCCCGTCCCGCCGTTGGACCTTTGACACCAAAATAAAAGACGGCGACTAAGACAACTACTACCAATATACCAATAACTGAAAGGGCAATAACTTTCTTTTTGGATGCATCCAGTGATTGTGCTCTTTTATTCATGGAAATGAACCTCAATGATAATTACGCAAAAAGACCCCGAATCAAACGTGCTAGCCTGCTAATAAGAGCAATATTCCACTGCTGATTCTCTTGGATTGCATCAATCTCTGCTTTAACTGCTTGCTTTTTCTGCTCATGGGCACCCCCTTGTTGATGTTGGCTACAATCAGGAGTACATTCCTGAGTTGACCCATCAGCATTACAGGTTGTATCACAATCCTGGGTTGAACCATCAGGACATACTTGAGAATTATGTGTGGATACGAAGTTTACACAAAGATTTGCTGGTTGACACGTTGCTTGACAATTTCGAGAAGAACATTCATTATTATTAGCACAAGCTGCATCATTATCGCAAGTTCCCAGTTCATTACACGTTTTTGCACGACAAAACCCTGCATCAAGCACTTGACCATTAGGGCAGGTAATACATCCAGGGAAATCAGTGGCACCATTTACACATTGATTGGCTACACAAATGCCTCCATTTAAATTAAACCCTGCATCACAAGTATATTCACATTTTATATTTAAGGTACAGGCAGCAACAAGAGTCCGTGGCGTGTCAGCAACTAATCCACTATCATCACCGGCACAGAGTGCAGCATTGGAAGGAGCAACGCCGGTACATTGCGAATCTGGTACATTAACTGTAAGAGTTACTGCTCCTGCAGAACTCACAGGTTCGACAGCATCACCTAAATCATCAAGAGCACTTAAACCAGTAAGACTCAACGTTATGGAATTGGGAGCATTGGCTGCTGTTGTTACTGGGACAGTAAGGAGAACACCATTTCCACTTACACCATTTATCCCAGAAAGACTACATACCAGCCGATTTCCAGCAGCATTACAGCTTGGCGCGCCAATTTGAGAACCTAACGCGCCAGCGGCAGCAATTCCATACGTGAGACCACCGGTTGATTCAATAGTAAAACTCGCACCAGCTATGGGGGTTGCCGCAGGAATATCTGCACTTACTGTTACTGTCGAACCTTGACCTTGATTGACAGTGTTGGGATTTACTGTAATAGTATATGTTACATCTGCTGCCGCAAACGCCATCATAGTTAAAAATAACAGTACAAAAATAAAAGCAGCCTTGCTTATGTTTATCATTTTATTCACCTCAATTTATTGTCCCGGACAAGTGCCCTCTGCGTTTCGCGCTATGCCTAATCCACTATCACAAATGAATCTTCCTGTATCACCTATGGCACAGGGATGCTCACCAGATGCACCACACCCATCAGCAGCATTATAACTGGCACCTTGGAATTCACCAAAGGCAGCGTGTAAATTAAATTTAACAGCATCACGATTATTTGCTACACCATTTTGATCATAATCACCTAACGGACAGGTTTCTGGACAAATGCCATCTGCATTTCGCGCTATGCCTAATCACTATCAACAAATGAATCTTCCTGTATCACCTATGGCACAGGGATGCTCACCAGATGCACCACACCCATCAGCAGCATTATAACCGGCACCCTGGAATTCACCAAAGGCAGCGTGTAAATTAAATTTAACAGCATCACGATTATTAGTTACACCATTTTGGTCAAAGTCTCCTAAACTATAAGTTCCGGGTGTACAAGCAACTTCACAAGCATCTCCTACAGTATCACCATCGGTGTCTGCTTGATTATTATTTGCTGCATTAGGACAATTATCATCATTATCAAGAACGCCATCACCATCAGTATCAACACAGACAGCAGCATCAGCACAATCTGTATCAGCACAATCAACCAGTCCATCACTATCTTCATCACCAATTGCGGCGCATTGCTCTGCTGCTTGATCACATACATCCCCAATAGTGTCACCATCAGCATCTGCTTGATCAGCATTCGCTACCGCAGGACAGTTGTCATTTGCTCCCGTTTTAAATCGAAGGTCAAAGTGCGCTCCAGCACACAAGCCATCTCCATCTTGATCGTTCTGGGCATCATCACGACAAGGATCATTCATATCACGAAGGCCATCATTATCTCTATCTTCTGCTGTACACTGCGCAGAACATCCATCATTATCAACTTGATTCCCATCATCACACTGTTCTGTCCCTTCCTGGCGTCCATTGCCACAGCCAGCAGTACTGCATTGTGGATCAGGATTATCAGGACAATCATCGTCACCATTCCTTGTCCCATCCTGGTCGCGATCGCCATCTTCGTGCTGCGCACAAACTGTCCCACCAACGGGGAAGTTCGCGCAATCTGCATCACGGCAGTCTCTTCGCCCATCACCATCATCATCAGCATTGTTATCACACACTTCACGGGCATCGCCATCACAGGCATCACCCACACCATCACCATCGCTATCCCGTTGATTTTCATTGGCAACATTAGGACAATTGTCTCCTACGGGAGGCTGGATATCAGCAACAGCCGGCAGACCATCAGCATCGTGATCAAATCCTAAACAGGTAGTCTGATCATCATTATTACAGATGACATTCCCTTCATCCCGAGTAACAGTACTCTCTTTTTGGGTAAGTCCTCCCCGATTCAGGAAAACGGCATTGGAGAGAAGCATAATATCAGTAGCATTGGTAAGTTTTATTCCTGCACCTTTATTACCACTGAGGGTATTTTCCCGAATCATGCTGCTTTGAACGCTTTGGAAATTAATGCCGGTTAACGCGTTCTTTTTAATATTATTTTGTTTTATAACATACTCTCTTCCTTGGCTGAGGCGAATGCCATTTTTAAAATTAGAAACCCGGCAATTTTGAATGACCACATTTTCTTTATTATTAATAAAGATGCCATCATATGAGGTTTTTGCATCTGCTGGTTGCCCATCACCCGTAATAGCATGGCTTAGGCAGTCGAGAGCTACATTATTTGCACTGATAATCATACAAGATCGATCATTATCAACCACGTCATTGAGAAGGAAGTAAGTTTTTCCATCCATCCATCCACTTTTTTTACAGGCACTTAATGTCTCCACAACAGGAGTTGCTACGATTTTAAACTTAGAGTGCTCTCCGGTTAATGGTATAATTCGATTATTTTTATCAAGAAGCCTTCCTGACTGCATTCTTAAGATACTGTCACCAAGAGGAGCACCTGCAGAAACACGAAAGCTGATAGTGGCGATTTTCTGTTCTCCACGTAACAAAAACTGGCTTATATCGACAACTCCTGCTCCCGCAGGAGGTAAGGTGTAAAACGTTATTCCTTTTTGCATTACTCTTGCAACTCCGTCTTGAAGAGGAATCTCCTCCTCTCCATTTATTGTAATGTACATATTCTGAGCACTATTTCTTTCTAGTCCTAACCATTCTGCTTGGTCGGGATTATATCTTAACACTAAATCACCAGCTAACGAAGAAACTTCCTCCGGAAAGTTGCCATACACATCAACGTAAAACGTTTGACCGGGTGCAAGTTGTATTGCAGTACTGCGTGGCTCATCGATAATTACATAGGGTTTAGAAAAACCAATTACATTTTGCCCGATATTTCCCACCTGCACCGCCTTCCCAGCAAATGGCCCGGTTCTGAAGAACAGAAGCGCAGCAAACGCAACGATAATAGCAATAGAAACCACCCCAATAATCAAAGGGCGATTATTCCGGTGCAATGGTGGCTGTTTTGGTTTCATTGCCATCTTATGAACACCCCACTCCCCATCGGTTAAACATAGTCCAGATAAATGTATTCAATGAGTTTATATTATTATCATCCCCTAACAGGCCCTGAATGAAAGCAATAAAGCCTCGTGAGGGAGTATTCCCTGCTTCATAAATATCTGCGGAGTCATAACAGCCATTTCCACTAAGGTCACCAGCTAGCGCTTTAGGTGCTGGTGGCGTTCCTCCTGGGGCTGGTTGCACTTCTGTTACACACACAGAGGAACAGCCATCATCATTAACTTGATTCCCATCGTCACAGGTCTCTCCTGCATCTATAACACTATTTCCGCAGACTGCCCCTTGACACTGTCCATTTTGACAAGTTTGTCCCGGAGAACATATCTCTGCTTCAGCAGGCCATGTTCCACCAGCTTGACACACTCGCCGACTGGTTTGACCGACACATTGTGATGTGTTAGGAACACACTCTTGTACTACAGCCGTACATACTCTATCATTATCAGAATCTTCCGTTCCTGCTCGACAAGCAACTAAGCAGTTTGCTGTTCCAGCATCATTATCATCATACCAGACACTTCCTGCTACAGCAAGACAAGTATCTTGAGTTATACATAAATCACGATGATTGACGTCACAAACATCTCCATCTGCTCCGGCAAATGTTATTGTTGCGGGATCAGGAGCATAGACGGCAGTAGGATTCACATTTTGTACATCTAAATTCAATCCCTCTAACCCCTGCAGAGTAAACGTAAGACTACCGGCAGGAACAGCTTCTACTCTTGCCGTAATATCCAGAATAGAATTAAACTGATTTAAGTTTCCTACACAGGCTGCACCTTCCCCTAAGTCTCCTTCACAGAAATAATTTACATCATTTCCACTTTCACGATATGCCCAATTATCACCACTTTTTTGATTACTTCGTATTGTCCGCAACGGTCCAGAAGAAGAAGCGCTTTGAAACGTGATAGAAGCGGGATTAGGATTCACTACAGTGAAAGCAATTTCACCAATAATCTTTTCGTTAACCGTCCCCACAGCTCCCCCTTCTGGATTATAATGCACCAGAAGATGGAACGTATCTCCTACATTAAACGGCCCCGTGGCAGGAATTTCCAGTTTCACTTGATCAGCAAGCACGGAACTTATTAAAATACTCAACACTAATAAAAATAAAATTACTTTTAACTTCATTTCTATACCTCGTTTTAAGTAGAGATAAAAACGTTTTCATTTATATACCTATCGGTTTTGTCAGCTTGAATTAAAAATTTGTTTTTGTCAAAAAAAGGAACTAACTATCACTTTTTCTACTCGCACGTAACCGGTGTAGAGGCGCTATATTTCCCGTTATCACACGCATACTTGCTTCGGCGGCCAGCACGAAGCAATGAACAGGGATTCTGATCACTCGCACCACAACTGGGATCTTCATTCGCCAGAGCAACACGATTAAAGCCATCAGTATCGCCGGTTTCAATCCGTTGATTGGCATTGAAGTCAGTAGTGGGAAGTAATGAACAAAGAACGTTCTCATTACAACTGACTGGTACGGAAGCGCTATATTTTCCACTATCACAGGAGTACTTGCTCCGGCGGTTAGCACGAACTAAGAAACAGGGATCCTGATCACTCGCACCACAACTGGGATCCTCATTCGCCAGAGCAACACGATTAAAACCATCAGTATCGCCGGTTTCAATCCGTTGATTTACATTGAAGTCTCCGATCTGAAGAATGGTACATTGCTGCTCCACACATCTGCTCTGCTGACAGACCCTCTGGACTCCACAATCGGCATCCACGGAACATTCTACATTCTCCTCACAGCCATTAGTCCATAAGCCATCGGCATTCTGATTCTGGCCCAGACAATGGCACGCCCCATCACGAAATTCAGCATTAATGTCGCAAGGAGTTACATCACAGGCGTCTCCCACATCATCACCATCCTGGTCTTCTTGTCCGGGATTACGGTCTATCGGACAATTATCCAGATTATTCATCACACCATCACGATCACCATCAAATTGTATCTCTTCACAAACTCCTTGCGCAGAACATTGCTGATTCTCCGCACAATGCACATCTTCCACACAGTTGAGGCAATTTTCTCCCCGATCAACCTGCCTATTCCCGCAGGGAGAACGTAATTGATCTAAGTTTGCCGGATAGGCACGGAAAGAATCAGCGGTAAGATACGCTGATGAGGGATCTCCCATAGTAATGTTATGAAGAATCAACTGCACTTGCGTTACCCCTTGTTTTGGACGGAAAGGAATGCTGGCAAGGGAAACCTGCCCACTTTGGAGATAAGGTTCCTGCACATTAAATCCTCGGATGGTAAGTTGTTTCAGAGTACTGCCAGCAACATCACTAAGGCGATAATATATCGGTTGTCCCTGCCGTGCCTGGCCCGGCATAGAGGAATTGACCCACATGCCACTTTCTACAAAATCCATAGTAGCGGGATCGAAGCGTAGGTTAATTTCAAATCCTACACTTTCCTGTAACGGATTCACGACAATATAGGCGGTAAAAACCCCATCATGGATATCATTGAATCCAATGCCGGAAGCGCCGGGCGCTTCTGCGCTGATATGAATCGCTTTTCCCACAAAATTTCCGGAAAACAAGAACAGGACCGAAAATAACGCAATAACCACTACCGAGGCAATGCCAATAATCACCGGCTTGCTTAATTTTTTGCGTGGTGCAGAAGATGGCGGTGATGCCATGAGATAAGAAGCGCATTGATCTAATTTCTCTTTTACGACCATCTGCAGCTTCTGCAGGGAACTCTGTACCTGCTGCAACCGCCGTACTTTTTCCGGATCACATTGCTTTTGGTCCATTAGCGACACCATAAATCTGTTGATTCTGCTATTGTTTGTAAAAACTGACTGTAACTTCCCATATTTTTTCCAACGTTGAATAAATCGGTAAGATCAATGCAATCATCTTGATTCTGGTCAAAGACAAAACAGCCTATGCTTTGATCATGAGGATCTAACCCGGCAACATAATCCATGGCTTCACCTCGACCAACCACAATGGGAGTATGCGGACAAGTATCATTGATATTCATTATTCCATCGTTATCCCATTCGTTGTCGCAGGCATCTCCTTCATCACCATCGTCGAAATTTAACTGATCAACATTTGCCACATTATCACAGTTATCACAGGTGTCGGGAATGCCATCCCCATCACTGTCTAAAGGATTACGCTCACTGCGTAGGAGTGGGCAATAATCATCCCGGTCAGGAATATCATCATTGTCATCATCATTATCACACGCATCACCACTATTGTCCCGATCGTTATCATTTTGATTAGGATTGGCAACAAGAGGGCAATTATCATGATCTGTAACGCCATCACCATCATCATCATCCTGACAGACATCTCCCTTACCATCACCATTAGTATCACGCTGGTCGGGATTTGGTTGATAAGGACTACGAGGACAATTATCCATCACCGGAACACCATTAGAGAGAAGACCAAAAGTGCAGAGATTTACAGGAGTATCGCACACCCAATCATTATCATCATCTGGATCACAGACATCACCAAAGCGATCCAACCACCAGTCTGTATTAGACTGATCTGGATTTGGTATGGTGCGGCAATTATCCAACCAATCCGGAACGATGTCATTATCATCATCATTATCGCAAGGATCGCCTAAGCCATCATTATCTGAATCCGTCTGGTCAAAAAATGCTACCGTTGCACCATAAATGATACGAGTGTAAGGACAGTTATCCCGAGCATCAGGAACTCGGTCATTATCATCATCGTCATCACACACATCACCCTGCTTGTTATCCCCCTCGCTGCCGGAATCAAGATTTTCCTGACCGGGATTGGGAACGAGAGGACAATTATCATAATCATCATCTATTCCATCGTTATCATCGTCCCTCTCGCAGGCATCCCCTACACCATTTCTATCAGTGTCCTGCTGATCTGCATTCCCTGCACGTGGACAATTGTCTTGTGCATCTAAAACAGCATCATTATCATCATCTGGATCACAGGCATCTCCCCTTCCATCGCGATCCACATCCCACTGGTTGTCGACAACATTAGGATCCTCACCATAGTGAGCGGTGTTAAAAACAGTGGGACAGTTATCAAGATTATCTTCATACCCATCGTTATCATCATTAGGATCACAGGCATCGCCAGCACCATCTCTCTCGCTATCTATCTGGTCTGGATTAGCAACCAGAGGACAGTTGTCATTGGCGTCAACGAGATTATCATTATCATCATCAGGATCACAGGCATCACCTGCACCATCTCCGTCAGCATCACTAAGAGGATATTCTGTCACCAAAGGACAATTGTCACAGGCATCGCCATATCCATCCTCATCACTGTTTTGCTGATTCCGGTTAGGAAGGGAAGGACAATTATCACTCCCATCAGCAATGCTATCCTCATCTAAATCTTCTCCTACACAAGCATTACCTATTCCATCACCATCAGCATCTGCTTGATCAGCATTAGCTGTCGATAGGCAATTATCGCAGGCATTACCTATGGCATCAGCATCAGAATCTTCCTGATTAGGATTAGCAGCCTGTTCACAATTATCACAAGCATTTCCAATACCATCATTATCCCAATCCACTTGTGCCGGGGCAGCAAAGTCCGGACAGTTATCTTCACTATTAGCGAGCAAGTCATTATCTCGATCTCCTTGAAGATCCTGCGTACAGGCAGGAATAGCACAATCTCCCCAGTCACGACAGTCTATAAACCCATCGACATCATCATCAACAGCGTTATCACAAATTTCTGGGACTCCTGGCCCTCTTGCTCGTGATAAATCAGAAATTCTAATTCCACCTAATTCTATATTGTAAATTCGGATGTTGTCAACTTGACCTCGAAAGGCAGTAGCAGTATTAAAGCCTCCCTGTACTTGAGGCTGACCAGCAAGCGGAGCGCATAAAGCGGGATATTCACAAACTTGACTTTGACCAACAACTAACGTTCCACCAGAACTGAGAGATTTACCAGTGGCAATATTTATTCGATTTTCACCCCTTGCTTCCCTGTTTTTAGAGATTCCATCAACATAAAGTGCAGCTCTGCCTGTTCTACTACTCCATGTAATTACGAAATGGTGCCAATTATTATCATAAATGGTCCAAGGGGGAACAATTATCAAATCACTACCACTCATTTCCATTCTTAATTTTTGTGAGGGAGTCCTAGTAATAAAAATCTTAATCTTATTCGCATTTTGTTCTGGTGCTCCATCTACTACATAAGAAAGCAAAGTCGCACCCTCAGTACCACCGGCATCACTACTAGCAGGAATGGCACCAAGATTATTAGCCCAAAAGCTAATAGTAATGGCATTACTGGCAAAATTATTGATATTTTGAGCGGCAATAAAACTATTAGCTGTTCCATCAAGAGTAACTGCTCCATTGACAATGTGCGCTGCCGCTCCCAACTCTCCATTGTTACTATTACTACTATCATCCAAAGCATCAGCAGTGAAATCATAATGAAGAATTAATCCTTCTTCCGTAGAGGAAACTAAAGGAATCAATAAGAATAATACTATAACAAACAGAAAATAATGTTTTCCCACATTCATTTCCCCCTCTTTTTAATCAATGAGGAAACATTTATTTATATAGTTGTCGGTAAAAAAAGGCGCCACGGGCCGGATTTGATAAACCACCCCAATCCTAAATCTCCACCCCTTTTTGTTCTGCATCTGAAACAATACTAATTTGCTTGCGCAGTTTCTTAAACTCTCCTGGAGTATAACACAAAAAGTCCACTGGATAATCCAAATTCCAGTATTGGCGAAAACCTAGTGGACGATACCTAAATTGCGTATTCCTAAACTTCTTACTCACAATAATAAGATCAAAGTCACTCCATCTTCGCGCTTTCCCCGTCGCTCTGGAACCAAACAAGATCATCTTCTCTATAGGGATAGATTTAGTTAATTCTCTCTTAAACTCTTTTAAATAATCTATATGTTTTTTTCTACCCATTGCAAAATCCTCATAGCCCTTCCTAGATCTAACGCCGTTTCTTTTTGAGAATAGATGTTATTCAAAGTGTCAGGATACCGTGTATCGACATAAACCACCGTTAATTTTTCACAATCGGGCATGTAGCCGACATCGATATCAACCAGTTGCGCTAGCTTTACTAAATCATGAATTTTGATGAGCGTTCTTTTTTTTTTAAGAAGTACTGCTTTCAGTCCTTTCTCTACCGCTTGTTGACAAAAAAAGGATGCCTGCTTATACTTTTTACCATCAAAAAGAAATTTTGCTACCTCCAAATCCTCTTGTGCTTGAAGAACCCATCTCTTTATTTCTTCAGTCATAAGAAAGATAAATGAGTATGGTTTATATACTTTTAGGCTACTAAATTTAAAAAAAAGCGCCACGGGCAAGATTCTCACATAAGGGGGCTTCCCCCTTATCAACCCCAAAGCTATGCAACAATAAAAAGAAAAAAGTAAAAAAAGCGCCACGGGCCGGATTTGAACCGACGATCCCAGAGGGACGGAATCTTTGTATGGTATAGGGGCAAATCTGATTGACAATTGCCAATAGCAATCCCGCGCAATACCAGGTTATGCGACCGTGGCGTAAGTATGAATGGGTGATACTCATGTGATTCTGACAGGTCGCGCCCGAAATCCGCAGATTTCAAGGATGCGACCGTGGCATAAATGTAAACTCATAAACTTATACAACTATGTCAGGTCGCGACCAGAAACCGCAGTTTCTGTGTATGCGACCGTGGCACTCATAACCATTTTCTCCAAACAGTCACACTTTTTTAAATGTTTCTAATAGGTTTCAATAATGAGCCCTTTAATTCTTTTAAAATGCTTGATGTTTCTGGTAAGGACCGCCTCCCCATAATGCCTGGCAATTCCCGCAATCATACTATCTTCGGCATCAATATTTAATCCTTCACCTGCCAACACCCCATCAATTTTACCGGCCTCTTCAGCACTTGGCTGGTTTAAATCTAGGATCAATTGAGACTGAAGAACAGTAAGAACTTTCCTCTTTTCTTGATCTGATTTTTGACTCCGAACAATCCCACTCCACAGTTCAAAGACCGACACCACTGTAATAAAAATATTCTCCTTTTTTTCATGTAATTGCTGCATTTTTTGTACAGCTTCTGGAAGACCATCCATCAAATCAATAAGATAAGAGGTATCGAGTATCATGTAAGAGCCTTTGCTATTGTATCTACTTTTTGTCGCGATAAATTTCGTTTAGCCGATATATGTGCTCTTAATTCATCAGCTTCTTTATGAGTTAATATTCCCGCTATTTCCAACAGAGAATGTTTAGGAAAATGTTTTACAATAACATCACTGAAACTTTCATTCTTATCTTTTAAATTAACCAGTCTTTCATACGCATCCTCAGT
>Ga0209211_10008587_pt1 | contig 13909 bp, 16 predicted proteins | sample RifGroA2_FD_183992 | JGI IMG/M metagenome (GOLD analysis project Ga0209211, IMG submission 183992) | Groundwater microbial communities from Rifle, Colorado, USA - Groundwater A2 (SPAdes) (version 2) | ecosystem: Environmental > Aquatic > Deep subsurface > Groundwater | place: Rifle, Colorado...
CCAGGCACGCGTCCTGGCCGAGCCGGCGCCGGCCGTGTTGCTCAAGGAATTTGCCGATTCCGGCATCAACCTCGAACTCGGCTTCTGGGTCGCCGATCCGGAGCAGGGCGTCGGCAAGCTGCGTTCCGACATCAATCTTGCCATCTGGCGCGACTTCAAGCAGGCCGGCATAGCGATCCCCTTCCCGCAGCGCGAAGTCCGCATCCTCAAGGACGCCGCACATGACTGATACCCGCCTGATCCACGGCTTTCATGCCGTGACCGCCAAGCTGCGCCACGCTGCTGACGACGTCAGAGAAATCACCGTGGCCGAGGGCCGCCAGGATGGGCGCATGCGCGAGCTGCTGCGCCTCGCCGAAGCCCATGGCGTACGCGTGATCCTGTCCGATGCGAAACGGCTCGACGGCCTGGCCGGCGGCACGCAGCACCAGGGCGTGGTGGCGAAGGTCGCGGCGCAGGCCAAACATGTGACGCTGGACGACGTACTCGAAGGATTGGCCGAGCCGCCGCTGCTGCTGGTGCTGGACGGCATCACCGATCCGCACAATCTCGGCGCCTGCCTGCGCGTCGCGGACGCGGCCGGCGCCCATGCCGTGGTGGCGCCCAAGGACAAGGCCTGCGGCCTCAATGCCACGGCGATCAAGGTCGCCAGCGGCGCCGCCGACACGGTGCCCTACATCGTCGTCACCAATCTCGCGCGGTCCTTGCGCGAGATGCAGGAGCGCGGCATCTGGGTCATCGGCGCGGCGGGCGAGGCGGACAAGGAACTCTATGCCATCGACCAGAACGGCCCCTGCGCCTGGGTGCTCGGCGCCGAGGGCGCCGGCATGCGCCGCCTGACCCGTGAAACCTGCGACGAACTGGCGAAGATCCCGATGCATGGCAGCGTCGAAAGCCTCAACGTGTCGGTCTCCGCCGGCATCTGCCTGTTCGAGGCGCGGCGCCAGCGCGGCGCCTGAAATCGCGGTGCCGTGCGCCTTGCCTGCTTGAGAGTCGGCGCTGGCGGGACGGCGAGTTCGCCCGTGGCATCCACTATGCGTCTGGCGATACTGCACTGCCTGGTCGTGCTGGGCATTGTGCTGCAGCCGGGCTTGCCGCGCGCCGAGACGATCGAGGGCCGGGTTGTCGGTGTCATCGACGGCGACACCCTCACCATCCGCGACAGCGGCAAGGTCCGGCACAAGGTCTGGCTCGTCGGCGTCGACGCGCCCGAGGCGAAGCAGCCGTTCGGCCAGGCCGCAAAGACACACCTGACCGGCCTGGTATTCGGCAGGGATGTCACAGTCGAATGGCGCCAACGCGATCGCTACGGACGCATCGTCGGCAAGCTGATGCTGCAGCCGTCCGACTGCCCGAACTGCGCGCGGACGGTCGACGCCGGGCTGGCGCAGATCGAGGCCGGGCTGGCCTGGTGGTACCGGGAATATCGCCGCGAGCAGTCGCTGGAAGACCAGGCGCGCTATGAATTCGCCGAGTTCGACGCCCAGGCCAGGCGCATTGGCTTGTGGCGCGACGCCGCTCCGGTGCCGCCGTGGGAGTGGCGCAAGCGGGTAACCCCGTCCTGGTTGAGCCGCTCGCCGCCGCAGCATGATTTGCGCAGCGACGAGGACAGGCTGCCCATCGCCATGCAATAACCTGCTGCTGGCGGGCTCCATGACCGTTTCATCAAGCCAGCCCGTGGACCTGGCGGACTGTTAGAGTGGAACCCTGCCGACCAGGAGCCACTCATGAACGATCGCGTTCGCCATCTGCTTGCCCAGATATCCGTCCTCGAGGACGACTTGCGCGCGGCGCTCCACGAGCAGGAGGACAGCGTGCTGTTCCAGATCAAGGGCAAGCGCGTCGAGTTCGAGCAATCCATCCAGCAGGCGCATCGCCGTCTCAAGACGGGATTCTTCCACTGGCTGGTCGCCTATCGTCCGCAGAACCTGATCACCGGGCCGATCATCTATTCCATGATCGTGCCGTTGGCGATCCTCGATCTCTGCGTCAGCGTCTACCAGGCAATTTGTTTCCCGATCTACGGCGTCGCCAAGGCGCGCCGCGGCGACTACATCGTGTTCGACCGGCAGCAGCTCGAATACCTGAACTTTGTCGAGAAATTCCACTGCACCTATTGCGCCTACGGCGCCGGCCTGATTGCCTACGTGGCCGAGATCGTGGCGCGCACCGAAGAATACTTCTGTCCGATCAAGCACGCACGCAAGATTCTCGGCACCCACTCGCGCTATGCGCGCTTTCTCGACTATGGCGACGCCGCGGACTACGAGGCGCGGCTGGAAGCCTTCCGCGTCGGGCTCGGTGAAAAGAAGTGATCGCGGCGACCCGCCGCGGCCCGACATCGCAGAATCGGCCGCACGTCGGCGGCAGCGCGAATCAGTTGCCGGCTTCCCAGGCTTCGATGGCCTGACGCAGCTTTTCGGGCAGCGGCCGCGAGGTTTTGGTTTCTGGATCGGCGTTGACATAGACCATCTCGCCGCTGATCAGGCGTTCGCCGTCGCGGAAGATGCCCATCTCGAATGTCATGCTCGACGTGCCGATTCTTGCCGAGCGAACACAGATGTCGAGGAACTCGTCGAAGTGCGCCGAGGCGTGATAGTTGATCACACTCCTCACCGCGAACAGGTCGCCGCCGGTGCCGGCGATGCCTTCCGGGTAAGGCAGGCCGATTGCGCGCCAGTATTCGGTGATGCCGATGTCGAAGTAGCTCAGGTAGTGGCCGTTGAAGACGATGTTCTGCGGATCGACTTCGGCCCAGCGCACGCGCAGGGTATGGCGCAGGCGGAAGGCGGCGAGTTCGGACGGATTCTTCACGCTCAGGATTCCTCGGTGAGCAGCGAGACGCCCAGCAAGGCGCGGCGCTTCAGCCACGGGCTGGGCCGGTAGCGCGGGTCGCCGTAGAACTGCTGCATGGCTTCGAGCACAATCAACACGTTCATGGCGCCCAGCGCATCGCCGAGCGCCAGCGGTCCCTTGGGATAGCCAAGGCCCAGGCTGACCGCGCGGTCGATGTCGGCCGGACTGGCGACGCGCTGCTGGGCGATGTCGCAGCCGATGTTGACGATGCAGGCGACGATGCGCTGGGCGATGAAGCCGGCGCTGTCGCGGATCACGCTGACGGCGCTGCCGTCAGCGGCGAACAGGGCGTGCGCGGCATCTCGCATGGCAGGTGCGGTGAGCGGGGTGCTCATCAGCGTGCGCCGCTTGTCGAAGCCGAACAGGCAGTCGATGGCGAGCGTGCGCTGCGGGTCCAGGCCCTGCGTCAGGCAGGGCGTCGTGGCATCGGCGCCGAGCGGGGTGACGATGCACAGGGCGGCGCTGCTCGGCATTGTCTCGGTTTCGACTGCGACGCCGGCCTTGCCGGCGATCTCGCGCAGGGCTTCCGCCCATTCCGGGTGGGCCTGGCTGATCCATACGCTGGCGGGTTTGGCGGTTGGTAAGACGGCCGCCGGCAGTGGCGCCGGCGTGCCGTTGGCATAGCTGTAGAAGCCGCGGCCGGTCTTGCGTCCCAGCAGGCCGCCGGCCAGCCGTTGTGCCGCGAGCGCCGAGGGCCGGTAGCGTGGCTCCTCGTAATACTGGTGGTAGATCGACTCCATCACCGGCTGCGAAACGTCGAGGCCAGTGAGATCCATCAGTTCGAAGGGGCCCATGCGAAAGCCGGCGGCGTCGCGCATGACGCGGTCGATCTCGCTGAAATCGGCGACGCCTTCGCCGAGGATGCGCAGCGCTTCGGTGACGAAGCCGCGGCCGGCATGATTGACGATGAAGCCCGGCGTGTCCTTGGCTCGCACCGCGGTATGACCCATGCGCCGGCCCAGCGCCAACAGCGCCTCGGCGACCCACGGCGCGGTGAGCAGGCCTTCGATCACCTCGACGATCTTCATCAGCGGCACGGGGTTGAAGAAATGGAAACCGCCGACGCGTTCCGGCCGCTTGCAGGCCGCGGCAATCGAGGTCACCGACAGCGACGAGGTGTTGGTGGCGAGTATGCAATCGGCAGCGACGATGTCCTCAAGTTGCTGGAACAGGGCCTTCTTGACGTCGAGATTCTCGACGATCGCCTCGACGACGACCTGGGCCGAGGCCAATTCGCCGAGGGCGGCGACGACTTCCAGCTTGGCCGAGGTGGCGGCGAACTGTTCGGCGCTGATCTTGCCTTTTTCAGCCAGTTTGGCGAGGGTGGCGATCACCGTCTCGCGAGCGTTGCCGGCGGCGCCCGGAAGGGCATCGAAGAGCTGCACGCGGATGCCGTTCTGCGCGGCGATCTGGGCAATGCCGCGCCCCATGGCGCCGGTGCCGACGATGCCGATGCAAAGGAAGGGCGACTGGATGTCGACGGACATGGGAGGGCTCCTGGTGTTGTTGCGCGCCCGGTCTGCCTGACGGCATCCGGGGATACGTGTCGTTCAGAGGCTTACCAGAGTTTCCACCACGGCTCGGCGCGGTTGATGCCGCGCGCGTAATACTCGCTCTTGGGGAAGTTCTTGCGCATCACGCGTTCGGCGTCGTCGCGCAGGTCGTTCATGCCGAGATGGTCGTAGGCCTTGATCATGATGAACAGGGCTTCCTCGTTGGCCGGAGCATCGACGTAGGTCTTGACCGCGGTCTGCGCGCGGTTGACCGCGGCGACGTAGGCCTCGCGCTTCATGTAATAGCGGGCGACATGCACCTCGTGCGAGGCCAGCGCGTTGACCAGGTATTTCATGCGCGCGGTGGCGTCCGGCGTGTACTTGCTTTCGGGGTATTTGTTGACCAGCACCTTGAACGCATCGAAGGAATCGCGAGCGGCCTTGGGGTCGCGCTCGGTGAGGTCCTGCAGGCTGACGTAGCCGAGCAGCCCGAGGTCTTCGTTGAAGTTGGCGAGGCCCTTGAGGTAGTACGCGTAGTCGACGTTGGGATGGTTCGGGTGCAGGCGGATGAAGCGGTCGCAGGCGGCAATCGCGGACGCGGGTTCGGCCTGGCGGAAATAGGCGTAGGCAACTTCGAGTTGCGCCTGTTGCGCGTAGCGGCCGTAGGGGAAACGGGCTTCGAGCTTTTCGAAATACTTGATCGCCTTGTCGTAGGCGCCGTCAGCCATCGAGGCCTTGGCTTCGCTGTAGAGCTTGTTGGCGGACCAGCCGGCGGTTTCGTCGATCTGGTCGGGCAGCAGGCCGCAGCCGCCGAGCAATGTCGCGCCGACCCCGGCGCCGATGAAGACGATGGGGGCGAGCGCCCGCAGGAATGCCGCTACACTACGCATGGTGAAAACCTCGCATGAATATCCGGCCGATTATAGCCGAAGCCCCTGTCCGCTCCCGAGCCTGGAAATCCCCGCGGAATGTGCCGGCTGGCGGCTCGACGCGGTGTTGGCGAAGCTGTTTCCCGAACACTCGCGCAGCCGCCTGCAGGGCTGGCTCAAGCAGGGGCTGATTCGCCTCGACGGGGCCGCGGCGGAGCCAAAACGCAAGGTGTATGGCGGCGAGTGCGTCGATTTCGACGCGAGCGCCGCCGTCGCGCCAGCGCCGACTCTTGCCGAGGCGGCCGAGGACATTGCGCTCAGCGTGGTGTTCGAGGACGAGCAACTGATCGTGATCGACAAGCCGGCCGGACTGGTGGTGCATCCGGGCAACGGCAACCCCACCGGCACGCTGCTGAACGCCCTGCTGCACCACGCGCCGCAACTCGCCGAAATCCCGCGCGCCGGCATCGTGCATCGGCTCGACAAGGACACCAGCGGCCTGCTGGTGGTGGCCAAGACCTTGACCGCGCAGACCGACCTGGTGCGCCAGATGCAGGCGCGTTCGGTCAAGCGGCATTATCTCGCCCTGGCGCTGGGCCAGGTCGAGCGCGACGGCACGGTCGACGCCCCGCTCGGGCGCCATGCCGTGCAGCGCACCAAGATGGCCATCGTGCGCGCCGGCGGCAAGGAGGCGCGCACCCATTACGCGGTGCGCGAACGCTTCGCCAAGGCCACGCTGCTCGAATGCCGGCTGGAAACCGGGCGCACCCACCAGATTCGCGTGCACCTCGCGTCGATCAAGCATCCACTGGCCGGCGATCAGGTGTATGGCAAGGCCAGGAGCGGCGATGCGCGACTCGACGCTTTCCCGCGCCAGGCGTTGCATGCCTGGCGTTTGGCATTGATGCATCCCGCGACGGGCGCCGAAATGGCCTGGGAATCGCCGCTGCCGGCCGATTTCGCGCAACTGCTGGACGCATTGCGCCTTGGTTAACGTGAAACACTTACGTACGGAGTCTCCTGTGATAGATGCGCATAGCGCGCCGAACAGTAACCCCCCGCGAGGGGGGAAGGGGGGCGGGCGAATAATTGGCTTTTCGCGTGTTGCATCTTCTGCGGGTGGCGCTTGGTGCCATGAGCGTTAGCTTGATCCTTCCCGATTGGCCGGCGCCGCCCGGCGTGCGCGCCCTGGCGACGACACGGCAGGGCGGAGCGAGCCGCGCGCCGTGGCAAAGCTTCAATCTTGGCGACCATGTCGGCGACGATCCGCGGGCGGTGGCCGCGAATCGTGCGCTGCTGCGCCGCGAACTGCCCGCCGAGCCGTTGTGGTTGACGCAGGTGCATGGCGCGCGCTGCGTCGATGCCGCCGGCGCCGTGCCGGGGACCGAGGCCGACGCCAGTTTCACGCGCCAGCGCGGCGTGGTCTGCGCCGTGCTCACCGCGGACTGCCTGCCGGTGCTGCTCTGTGACGAGCAGGCGACCGTGGTCGCGATCGCCCATGCCGGCTGGCGCGGTCTGGCGGCGGGCGTGATCGAAGCGACGGTTGGTGCCATGGCCGTGCCCGGCGAGCGCCTCCTGGCCTGGCTCGGTCCGGCCATCGGCGCGCAGGCCTTCGAGGTCGGCGGCGAGGTGCGTGATGTGTTCGCCGCCCACGATCCGCGGGCGGCGAGCGCGTTTGCCGCGAACCCTCAGGGCAAATGGTTGTGCGACATCTACGAGTTGGCACGGCTGCGACTGGATGCGCTGGGCATTCGCCGTGTTGCCGGCCCGCGAAGCGGAATCCCCGGCATGCAAAGCCCCAGCGCCGACTCCTGTACCGTGAGCGAGACGGAACAGTTCTTCTCCTATCGCCGCGACGGTATCACCGGTCGTATGGCCAGCCTGATCTGGCTGGAATAACACCTATAATCGCGGCCTCATGTCCGTTCTTTCCTGGATCATCGTCATGTCATTGGCCGGCGGCGCCTTCAGCGTGTTCGCCGCCGCCGTCTTCGCCCTGACGGCGCGCACGCAATGGGTCTCGCTGCTGATCAGTTATGCCATCGGCGCCTTGCTGGGAGCTTCCTTCCTCGAAGTGCTGCCGCATGCCATCACCGCCAGCGGCGACGCTTCGGCCACCACGGCGACGGTACTGGGCGGCATCCTGGCCTTCTTCGTCATGGAAAAGCTGGTGCTCTGGCGCCATTGCCACATCGAGTCCTGCGAGGGGCATGAACCGCTGGCGCACGAGCATGGACATAACCACATCCACGATCACGGCCGCAGCGGCTTGCTGATCCTGGTGGGCGATACCTTCCACAACTTCGTCGATGGCGTGCTGATTGCGGCGGCCTTCATGGAAGACGTGCGGCTGGGCATCGTCACTGCGCTGGCGATGATCGCGCACGAGATTCCGCAGGAGGTGGGCGACTTCATGATCCTGCTGCATTCGGGCTACTCCAAGGGGCGTGCCTTGGCCTTCAATCTGCTGTCCAGTCTGGCGACGCTGGTTGGCGCCCTGCTGGCCTATCTGGCGCTGGGTCAGGTGCAAAGCGCGGTACCGGTGCTGCTGGCGCTGGCGGCGGCGAGCATGATCTATGTGGCGGTGGCCGACCTGATTCCGGGGCTGCACAAGCGTCCGGAAATTCGCGCCACGGTGCAGCAAGTGCTATTGATCGCGGCGGGCATCGGCACCATCGTCCTTACCCACCACGTCGTCGACCACCTCGCGGGCTAGGCGCTGCCTGCGTCGCTGCGGCGTGCCAAAGAGCCACAGGAACAGCGCCAGGGGCGCGATGCCATAGACCAGAAAAGTCAGCACGCCAGCGGTAAGATTCTGTTCCGTGGCCGCCATCAGCAGGGTGACGTAAAGCCACCCGATCGCGATTACATACATTCGACAATTCTACGGACAAGGAAAGCGCGCCGCATTCTTGACACCGTTTATTGTGCAGTGCAAAATCGATCCCGTTTTTGCTCAGGCCGTTTTGCTTGACGCCCGCCGCGCTTGGCCTGGCCTGCGCTGAAACCCCGTTCCTAGGAGCCCCGGATGTCCTCCCCCCCCGATCAGAATGCCGCGTTGCAAGCCATGTTGCAGGCGGGAAGCGCCATGGCGAAAGGTTTCAGCCAGTTTCTCGCCGAGCAGCAACATGCGACGGCGCCAGCCGGCATCAATGCGGCGGCGTGGAGCGCGGAGTCGGAGGCGCTCAAAGCCTTGCAGCAGGAATGGATGGGACGTCACGCCCAACTCTGGCAGGGCATGCTGGGCAAGGCTCCCGAACAGCCGGCGCCGCAAGTCGCGGCCCCGGCGGCAGGCGACAAGCGCTTCGATCATCCGGCCTGGGCCGAGAGTCCGGTCTATGACTACCTGCGCCAGGCTTACCTGATCAACGCCGACTACATGAAGCGGATGGCCGAGGCGGCGCCGGTGGCCGACGGCCAGGCGAAGAATCGCATGCGCTTCCTGACGCGGCAGATGGTCGACGCGATGGCGCCATCCAATTTTCTCGCCACCAATCCCGAATTCGTCAAGAAGGCCCTCGAAACCAAGGGGGCCAGCATCCAGCAGGGCATCCAGAACCTGCTCGCCGACCTGGACAAGGGCCGCATCTCGATGACCGACGACAGCGCCTTCGAGGTCGGTCGCAATCTGGCGATCACGCCCGGGGCGGTGGTGTTCGAGAACGAGGTGATGCAACTCATCCAGTATTCGCCGCTGACCGACACGGTGGCGGAGCGGCCTTTCCTGATGGTGCCGCCCTGCATCAACAAGTACTACATCCTCGACCTGCAGCCGGAAAATTCGCTGGTGCGCTATGCCGTGGAGCAGGGCAACACGGTGTTCCTCGTCTCCTGGCGCAACGTGCAGGCCGATCTCGGTCACCTGACCTGGGACGACTATATCGAAAAAGGCGCGCTGACCGCGATCAAGGCGGTGCAGGACATCTGCAAGGTCAAGCAGATCAACGCCCTGGGTTTCTGCGTCGGCGGCACGATACTGGGTTCCGCATTGTCGGTGGCGCGGATTCGCGGCGAAAACCCGGTCGCCTCGTTGACCCTGCTGACCACGTTGCTCGACTTTTCAGAAACCGGCGAGATCGGCTACTTCATCGACGAGACGGCGGTCCAGGCGCGCGAGGCGGGGATCGGCAAGGGCGGACTGCTGCGCGGCAGCGAACTGGCGACGGTGTTTTCCGCGTTGCGCGCCAACGACCTGATCTGGCAATACGTGGTGGGCAACTACCTCAAGGGCAACAAGCCGCCGGCCTTCGACCTGCTCTACTGGAACTCCGACGCGACCAACCTGCCCGGCCCCTTCCTCGCTTGGTATCTGCGCAACCTGTATCTCGAAAACAGCCTGCGGGTGCCGGGCAAGCTGGAAATGTGCGGCGTCAAGGCCGATCTCGGCCGGGTGGACATGCCCGCCTTCCTCTACGCCAGCCGCGAAGACCACATCGTGCCGTGGAAGACCTCCTACCAGTCGCGCAGCCTGCTCGGCGGCGAGACCACCTTTGTCCTCGGCGCCTCCGGGCACATTGCCGGCGTCATCAATCCGGCGGCGAAGAACAAGCGCAGCCACTGGCTGAACGACAGCAAGACCGCGAATGCCGATGAATGGTTCGATGGCGCGACGGAAACCGGAGGCAGCTGGTGGCCGGTGTGGGCCAAGTGGCTCAAGGGTTACGGCGGCAAGGAGATTCCGGCACGCGGACGTCTTGGCAGCAAGGCCTACCCGCCCGGCGAGCCCGCACCCGGTCGCTACGTCAAGGAAAAGGCATAATGGACAAGCCGGTTGCCAGCGGGGGGCGCTGCTTCCGGTGCATGAGTGCAAGCCCCGCTCAAACAAAAAATACAGGAGACGCAAAATGCTACGAGTAGCGCTGGTAACTGGTGGGATGGGCGGTCTGGGCGAGGCAATCTGTATCAAGCTGGCGGCACTCGGCTACAAGGTGGTGACGACCTACAGCCCCACCAACACCAAGGCCCATGAATGGTTGCGGACCATGAACGACATGGGTTACGGCTTCAAGGCCTATCCTTGCGATGTCGGCGACTTCGATTCCTGCAAGACGTGCGTCGAGCAGGTGAGCAAGGATATCGGTCCGGTGGAAGTGCTGGTGAACAATGCCGGCATCACCCGCGACATGACGTTCAAGAAAATGGGCAAGGCCGATTGGGATGCGGTGATCCATACCAATCTCGATTCCGTGTTCAACATGACCAAGCAGGTGATGGACGGCATGATGGAGCGGGGTTGGGGCCGGGTCATCAATATTTCCTCGGTGAATGGACAGAAGGGCGCTTTCGGCCAGACCAACTACGCGGCGGCCAAGGCCGGCATGCACGGCTTCACCAAGGCGCTGGCACTCGAAGTGGCGAAAAAGGGCGTCACCGTGAACACCATTTCGCCGGGCTACATCGGCACCAAGATGGTCATGGCGATCCCCCAGGAAGTGCTCGACAGCAAGATCCTGCCGCAGATTCCGCAGGCCCGTCTGGGCAAGCCGGAAGAGGTGGCCGGCCTGGTGGCCTACCTGTCGTCCGAAGAGGCGGCCTTTGTCACCGGAGCCAATATCTCGATCAACGGTGGTCAGCACATGTACTGATCCACCCTGGATGGAAGGCAGCGGCTTGCAGCGCGCCTTCCGCCCGCACAGATTTTTTAGTCGCAGAGGAAGCAGCAAACATGGCACAACGAATTGCATTGGTAACGGGCGCGATGGGTGGTCTGGGCACAGCGATCTGCAAGGCGCTGGCGCAGAGCGGATTCACCGTTGCCGCAAACTGTCTTCCGGGCTTTCCGCCCAAGGACGAATGGCTGGCCAAGATGAAGGCGGAAGGCTTCAATTTCATCGTCGCCGAGGCGGATGTCAGCGACTACGACTCCTGTGCCGCGATGGTCAAGAAACTGGAAGCCGAAGTCGGCCCGGTCGACGTGCTGGTGAACAACGCCGGCATTACGCGCGACTCCGTGTTCAAGAAAATGGACAAGGGCCAATGGGACGCCGTGATGGCCACCAACCTCGACTCCGTGTTCAACGTCACCCACCAGGTCCTCAACGGCATGGCCGAGCGGGGCTGGGGCCGGGTCATCAACATGTCTTCGGTGAACGGCGTCAAGGGACAGTTCGGCCAGGCCAACTACTCCGCGGCCAAGGCCGGCATCCTCGGCTTCACCAAGGCCATCGCGGCCGAGGTGGCCAAGAAGGGCGTCACGGTCAACGCCATCGCCCCCGGCTATATCGGGACGGATATGGTCATGGCGATCAAGCAGGAAGTGCGCGACGCGATCGTCGCCACGATTCCGGTCGGTCGCCTGGGCAAGCCGGAGGAAATCGGCGCGCTGTGCGCCTATCTGGCCTCTGATCTGGCCGGCTACATGACGGGTGCCACCCTGAACATCAATGGCGGACTGCATTACTGCTGATCCGGCCTGGTTTGGGCAGAATGCCAACCCCCGCTGCGGCGGGGGTTGGCATTTGCCACCTTGGCATTAAAATGGTTTCTTGGAGGGGAAAACGATGGCCGGACAGAGCCGACTGATAAAGAAATATCCGAATCGCCGCTTGTATGACACGCGCACCAGCACCTACATCACACTGGCCGACGTCAAGGAACTGGTTCTGGCTCACGAAGGCTTCCAGGTGGTGGACGCCAAGACGGGCGACGACCTGACGCGTGCCATCCTGCTGCAGATCATTCTCGAAGAGGAAGCCGGCGGGGCGCCGATGTTCTCGTCCGACCTGCTGTCGCAGATGATCCGTTTTTATGGCAATGCCATGCAGGGGATGATGGGCAACTATATCGAGAACAACATCAAATCCTTCACCGAAGTCCAGGCCAAACTCAAGGAACAGGCCAAGACGCTGTATGGGGAAGGCGCCGGTGACAGCCAGGATTTGTGGGCCCAGTTCCTCAAGTTCCAGGGACCGGCGATGCAGCACATGATGGGCACCTACGTCGAACAGAGCCAGAAGATGTTCCAGCAGATGCAGGACACCATGCAGGAACAGACGCGCAAGATATTCCCCGGCATCTACGTCAAGCCCGAAGAGAAGGCCGAGAAGAAGTAGTTTTGCGCGACCGGGGCGCCGATCCGCGAGATCTCCCGCGGCGGCACTGTCCGTTGCCCGGCTCGCCGGGGTGCGTCGGATTATGTCGCTTGACGCCATAACTGCCCTATGGCAAAGTACGCCATATGAGGGCGACGCGAGCGTTCTACGACCGAGGGGAGTTTCCAGATGGCGCCATTGTCGAGATGACAATCTGGAGGGTTCCCGAGCCGGTGGCCGGGAGTTCTCACGCGTTCAAGTACAGTTTGTTCTACGGGTTTCCGGGCAAGCGCCTCGTCGGTTACGACAACGAGCGCGGCAAGTGCGATCACCGGCATATCGAGGACCGTGCACAACGGTATGCCTTTTCTTCCGTGGAACAACTGATTTCCGATTTTCTGTCCGATGTGGGGCAGGTACGAGGTGAGTCATGAGCGAAACTGTCCGGCTTCACGTGGGTTCCATCGACGAGATGGGAAAACGTTTCGTCGGGGCGTGGCGGCGACTCGAACGCGGCAAAGCGGTCAAGGAAACTCATCTGACCTTTTTTAGCCTCGAAGCCATGATGTCGACGCTTTCGCCCAAGCGTCTTGAACTGTTGAAGCATGTCCATCGGCATCCTGCGAGCACTGTGGCGGGACTGGCCAAGACGCTCGGGCGGGATTACAAGCGGGTGCATGACGATGTTTCCGCGCTTGCCCACGCCGGGTTGATCGTGCGCGACGAAAATGGAATCCGGGCTCCTTACGACAGCGTTCAGGCCATCGTGTCGCTCGACGCCTGAGCTTGCTTGCAGTCATGAAGCGGAAAAAGAAGATACCTACCGTCGGATTCGTTAGTCTCGGCTGTCCCAAGGCGGCCTCCGACGCCGAACAGATCCTGACCCGGCTGCGCGCCGAAGGCTACGAGATCTCCGGCAGCTACGACGGCGCCGACCTGGTGGTGGTCAACACCTGCGGCTTCATCGATGCGGCGGTCGAGGAGTCGCTCGACGCCATCGGCGAGGCCCTGGCCGAGAACGGCAAGGTCATCGTCACCGGCTGTCTCGGCGCCAAAAAGGATGCGGCGGGCAATGACCTGGTGCGCGCCGCCCATCCCAGGGTGTTGGCCGTCACCGGGCCGCATGCGATGCCGGAAGTCATGGCGGCGGTGCATCAGCATCTGCCTCCCTTGCATGATCCTTTCGTCGATTTGGTACCGGCGCAGGGCATCCGCCTGACGCCCGACCACTACGCCTACCTCAAGATTTCCGAAGGCTGCAACCACCGCTGCAGCTTTTGCATCATCCCCTCTCTGCGCGGCGATCTCGAATCGCGTCCGATCGGCGAGGTGCTGCGCGAAGCCGAAGTCCTGGCCAAGGCTGGCGTCAAGGAATTGCTGGTGATCTCGCAGGACACCAGCGCCTATGGCGTCGACGTCAAGTACCGCACCGGCTTCTGGGGCGGCAAGCCGGTCAAGACGCGGCTCTACGAGCTGTGCAGCGAACTCGGCAAGCTCGGCCTCTGGGTGCGCCTGCACTACGTCTATCCCTATCCGAGCGTCGACGACCTGATTCCACTGATGGCGGAAGGCAAGATCCTGCCTTACCTCGATGCTCCTTTCCAGCACGCCAGCTCGCGCATTCTCAAATTGATGAAGCGTCCCGCCTCGGCGGAGAAGG
>Ga0209211_10008589_pt1 | contig 13906 bp, 13 predicted proteins | sample RifGroA2_FD_183992 | JGI IMG/M metagenome (GOLD analysis project Ga0209211, IMG submission 183992) | Groundwater microbial communities from Rifle, Colorado, USA - Groundwater A2 (SPAdes) (version 2) | ecosystem: Environmental > Aquatic > Deep subsurface > Groundwater | place: Rifle, Colorado...
ATTATTACGACAATGAAGCCAGCAAGCAGTATAACGCCTTTTCTTATGAAGATTTTGACCGAGGTTCAATTTATTTCACGGAAAAATCGGGAGGAAGAATTTCCGCGGCTATCGTGAAAAACGGATATAAAGCGGAGATAAACACCAAATTTTTGGCCAACCCTGAAGAGGCGTATAAAAAATTGTCGGAAATAATTCCTTTGGATAAGGATTTTTTTATGTCAAAAGCGTTGAAAAAGGACGACCCGTCCGAAGTCTTGGCCAGACGTTTGGACGAAACGACAGCCCTTAAAATAAAAAATCTGAAAATGCCCGGTTTAAACGCTTATCCGGAATCGTGGCGTTATTATCCATTTGATAATCTGGCTTCGCATGTCTTGGGATTTGTCGGCTATAAGGATGATAAACTTGTCGGGCGTTACGGACTTGAGTTGTATTATGAAGATATGTTGAAAAGAGACGCATCAAGCGCGAAACTTAATTCTTTCGCCGAACTATTTTTTGATTTGAAAAAATTGATTGCCGGAGAAATAACCGCCGGAGATGTGGTTCTAACCATTGAACCGACTGTCCAAACGATGCTTGAGAAAAATTTGGAAAAGACAAAAGAAAAATATAAAGCCCAAACAGTAGGAGGAATGATCATCAATCCGAAGACTGGCGAGATTGTAGCTATGTCGGCCAAGCCAGACTTCAATCCTAACCAATACGCCAAGACAAAAGATTTCTCCATATTTATGAATCCTCTCGTGGAAAACGTCATTGAAATGGGATCCATAATGAAACCGTTGACTTTGGCCGCATCTATGGATAACGGCAGTATTACCGCCAGCACTACTTACACGGACAAAGGTTTTCTTGTTTTCGGCCCGTCAAGAATAGAAAATTACGATGGCAAGGCGAGAGGAACGGTTGATATACAGAGAGTTCTCAATGATTCCCTCAACACCGGCGCCGTTTTTGCCATGCAGAAGATGGGTAAAGACAAGTTCAGGGATTATATGCTAGGCTATGGCTTCGGAGAAAAAACTGGCATAGAATTGCCTCAAGAGGCGAAAAACAATATTTCCAATATTATGGAAAATAATCGCGACATAGAATATGCGACTGCTTCTTTCGGCCAAGGAATTGCCGTTACGCCGATAGCGATGGTTGCCGCTTTGTCCAGTCTAGCCAATGGCGGATTGGTAATGAAACCGCATATCGTTAAAGAAGAAAGCGTGAAGGGGCTAAGAAATCGCGTCGCATCGCCCCAAGAAATCCGGCGGGTTTTAAAAAAAGAAACGGCGGAAGAAATTACCAGAATACTAGTCAGTGTGGTGGATAACGCGCTGGTGGGAGGAGTTCACAAAATGGAGCACTACAGCGTGGCCGCTAAAACCGGCACTGCCCAGTTGGTGGAAAAAGGCAAGAGAATTTACGCCGAAGGAGAATTTATCCATACTTTTTTCGGTTACGCTCCGGCTTTTGACGCCAAGTTCCTGACTTTTTTGTTTATTGTCAAACCGCAGGGAGCCCAATACGCGTCCAATACATTGACGGAGCCGTTTATGGACATCACTAAATTTTTGCTTAATTATTACGAAATTCCGCCAGACCGGTAAACTATCGACATCGAATGTCGATATAAATAAAATGCTGAAAAATTTTTTCAAAAAAATAATAATAGCGATTTTGCGCTTTGAGGCCAAGCTGATATTGGCCAGATTTAAGCCGAAAATAATCGCCATAAGCGGGACGGTGGGAAAAACTTCCGCCAAGGAAGCTGTCGCTTTGGTTTTGGGAAGCGAGTTTGACATCCGCAAGAGCGAAAAAAGCTACAACAGCGAAATCGGCGTTCCGCTTGCCATTATCGGCGCCAAAACGGGCTGGGGCAGTTTCAAACAATGGTTGCTTATAATTTTTAAAGGAATAAAAGTTTTTTTGTTCTCCGCTAATTATCCCAAAATTTTGATTTTGGAAATGGGCGTGGACAGGACGAAAGATATGGAGAAAATGGTTTCCTGGATAAAGCCTTGCGCGGCCGTTATTACCGCTATGGGAACGGTGCCGGTTCATGTCCAATACTTCAGCGGGCCGGAAGAATTGATAAATGAAAAAAGAAAATTGGTGGAATGTTTAAGCGACAATAATTGGGCTATTTTAAATATTGACGATAAGGCGGTGGCGAATTTCAGAAAAAATACGAAAGCCCAAACTATAACTTACGGATTTTCCGAATCGGCGGATTTAGTCGCTTCAAATTATAAAATGGACGGCAATGGAATCGTTTTCAAAGTCAATTACAAAGGCAATATCGTTCCAGTGAGGCTGGATAAATTTTTCGGCCGGCACAATGTCTACATAATCTTGGCGGCTATAGGCGCTGGCTTGGCTTGCGGGATAAATTTAGTCAAAAGCGTTGAAGCTGTTTCCGAGATGAAACCACTTTTGGGCAGGATGAATTTACTGAAAGGAGTAAGCGATTCTTTGATATTTGACGACTCTTATAATTCTTCTCCGATAGCGGTTGAAGCGGCCGTGGAAGTCTTGTCGGAATATCCGGCTAAAAGAAGAATCGCCGTCTTGGGCGATATGAGAGAGTTGGGCGCGTTTTCCCAAAGCGAACACGAGCGAATAGGGGAAATGTTGAGAGCGAAAGGTGTCTGGCTTTTGTTTACGGTCGGCATGGAAGCCAAATTTATCGCCGAAGGAGCTAGAAGAAGCGGATTTGACGCTTTCAAGATTTTTGAATTTTCCGGCTCGGCGGAAGCGGGGGAGGCGGTAAAAAAAATAATCCAAGAAGGGGATTTGATTCTAGTCAAAGGTTCCCAATCGGCCAGAATGGAAAAAGTGGTGGAGAAAATAATGGCTCATCCGGAAGACAAAGAAAGCCTTCTAGTCAGGCAGGAAGAAGAGTGGAAAAACAGATAGTTTTGTCGGTGTTGACAAGTAAGCTTAATTAGTGCTAATATAGGGGCAAATTTTAGTGGGCGGATCTTTAATAACTTTTTAATAGGGAGGCGGATATATGTGAATATCTTTAAGATTATTAGTTTTATTTTCTGAATTGCTGTCGGGTTAGTAGCCATAATCGTTGTGTTTATGGCTATAATTTTTAGAAAAGGGGATTTTAGAGGAGGGATAAAAAGATGATATTGGGAATGAACATTTTTGCGCTAGCAATTGCGGGGTGGTTATCTTTTTTTGGGATTACAATGACGGAAGCGGCGATAATAGTTACTGGGGCAAATCAGCCAAGCGCCACTCTTGCTCCACAAAGGGCGATAGTGGAGTTTACAAACTTTACCGTCAGACCGGGCGGACAAGAAGTTATTTTGTCCGAAGTTGTGGTAGAAAGGAATGGGCTAAACTGCGCCGACGCTGTTGCTGAGATAATGCTGATAGCTAAAAAACATCTTGACGTTAATTCCCAAATTTATTCGCAAGATGAAGACAGGGTTATCGCCACAGGTGTTTTTGATTCTAACGGCAAAGTTAGATTAAAAAACTTGCCGAAAGATGGCGGATTTGGGTCGTTTAGCAATAATGCCAAGTTTACTATTGCCGCCGTAATGAAAAGCGATTTGGCTTCTTATGCCGGCCAAGTGATTTACTTAGCCGTGAAAAGGTTAAAAATCACAGACTTGAACGGCAAAAGGCTCAAAGTTAGAGGCAAGTTGCCAATTACCGGCGCCGGACACACAGTAAATTCGTCACTGAACATTGGTTCAGTGACGATAAACAGCGAGTACAAAATCGGGCATTCTTACGCCCAATTCAACATCACTGCCGGGCCGTCTGAACCTGTTTTGATAGAAAAGATATTTATTCGACTGGGTAATTTTACCGGCGGGGCTGATCTGTCTTTATCGGTATCGGGACAAAAATATCAGTTTAGTCAAAATGGAGAATGGCTGGTTCTTTATCTTAAAGAATCGCTGGAAATTTCCGCCGATACGGTTGTTGCGGCGGAATTGCAAACTAATGCCAAAAGCGGCTTGCCGGAAATATCTATAAGGCCGGAAGACATTGTGATAAAAGGGAAAAATTATAATTATCGCATCTTGCCGGAATTGAATCTTGAAATTACAGGAGAACCAAAAGGTTAAAAAATGCCACTTTGGCGGTTTGAAGCTATAAGCTTGAAACTGTCCAAGGTGGCTTTGTTTTTTTGCCATAAATTTGCTATCTTGTAATTGAATTTGAATAACGACCCTATCGTCTATCGGTTAGGACACCGCCTTCTCAAGGCGGGAAGCGGAGTTCGATTCTCCGTAGGGTCACCACTTCGCTCTTAAAAAATAAGAGCTTCGCGGTGCAAGCATAAAATTTGACATCTCACAAATTCTATGCTACCTTTAAAACAGAACTTTATTTCTTTAGACCTTTTAAAAAAGGAGGTAAAATCGTGAGTACTACGATTACTTCAAAAGAGACACTAAAGATATTAAATAAATCTGGAGTCAAGAATACGGTAATTATTGATATTCGCTGCATGACTAATAAATTTGAACAGGTTAAGGAACGTTTGAATAATCCTAATTGTCTCAAGGTATTTTACGGCGGGACTAAAGAAATTTTAAAAAACATGGTCAGGACGCTTAGATTACGAAAAAGAAAAGATTTGATGTATCGGAAAAAATTAACAACTCGCGTAGCTTGTAAGATTACTATTTATTATTTATATCATTATCGTAAATTTTGAAATTGCCAAATGTTTTTATAAACAAGGAATTATGATCTCAAAAGTGGTGTCGTTAATTTTTTGCGACACCACTTATTTTTTAATCTGAATGAAATTAAGGTATATTTGCTATCGCTGGTAAACTGTAATTTATAAAAAAAAGAATAATTTAGATTGTTCCAAAAAATAAATAAAGATATACTGGAAGCGTTAATTTTATGCTTTTGAAAACGGAAAATTTTGAGGGGCCGGTCGGGTTGCTTTTGGATTTGATAGAAAGGAAGAAAATGCCGATAAGCGAGGTGTCCTTGGCGGCGATTTCCGGACAGTTTCTTGACTACCTTAAAACTTTTGAAAATTTGCCTTATGCGGACACCACTTCTTTCATAGAAACGGCTTCTATTTTAATGCTGATAAAGTCCCGTTCGCTTCTGCCTCAAATGGAGATAAGCGAAGAAGAGCGGCAAAGCATTGAGGAATTGGAAAAACGTTTGGATATTTACAAATTCATTCGCGATGTTTCGGGAGCGATAAAAAATATTTACGGCAAAAATCCGATATTTGCCAGAGAGTCGTTTGCCAAGTTTGACGCGCTTTTTGGCGTCAAACCGGCGAATTTATCTTTGGAAAATGTCCTTGAGGCGGCAAGAAGAGTGATAAGTTTTTTACCAAAAGAAGAAAGCTTGCCTCAAGTCAAAATCGGCCGGATAATAAAGCTGGAAGAAAAAATTGCCGAACTGGCCCAAAGAATACAAGATAATATTCAGACTTGTTTTTCCGATTTTTCCGGCCTTGCCTACCGGCAGGCAGGCCAAAATAAGTGTGGAAAATCCCGGGAGGAATTAAACGAAATGAAAACGGAAATAATCGTAAGCTTCTTGGCTTTGCTGGAATTGGTAAAGCAGGGGATTGCGATGGCTGATCAGGAAGACGCTTTCGGAAATATAAATGTAAAAAAATATGGATAAACTTATCATTCAATTGGAATCAATTTTGTTTCTAAAGGGCGAGCCGGTGAGCGTGAGTTGGCTGGCCAAAACTCTTGATAAAAAAGAAGAAGAAATAAATATTTCGTTGGAACAATTGTCCAAACAATTGGAAAACAGAGGAGTAAGACTTGTCCGAAACGGCAATGAAGTTGTTTTGGCGACCGCGCCTGAATCGGCCGAGATTTTGAAAAGTATCGTAAAATCGGAATTTGATTCGGAGTTAAGCAAAGCGTCTTTGGAAACATTGTCCATAATTCTTTATAAAAATACGGCCAGCCGCGCCGAGATAGATTATATCCGAGGTGTTAATTCATCTTTTATTTTGAGAAATCTTTTAGTCAAGGGGTTGATAGAAAGGGAAGTCAAGAAAGGTGAAGACAGAAGTTATATTTACAAGTCGTCATTGAGTTTGTTGGAACATCTTGGCGTCAAGTCCTTGGAAGAATTGCCTGATTTTGCCTCCGTATCGGCGAAATTGAAAGATTTTCTAAACGTGGATAAAAAAGAAAAAGAGGGTAGTGTTTAAAATTCAAATACTACCCTCTGTGGTTAATATATAAAAGATTTTAAGTTTTTTATACACCTAAGGTCTTTTGCCCAAAAAACTCTTCCTTTATTTAAGAACTCCGAAGACCAAGATACTATTTCCAAAAAATCTCTCTCCCTGCGAGAGCCACCCACTATGATTATATTTTTCTTCTGCTCGCACTCCAATTCCAGCCTTTCTATAATCCCGGGGTTGCCAATCGCGTGGTTTGCTTCAACCACGCATATATTACTTAAACATAACTTTTCAAGATAATTTTTTACCCCTTCTCTATACTCCTCCCTCACGGAAAGAACGACTATACCGTTGCTCATCTTCCTCTCCTTATTAAAAATGTTTAAGAGCTAGATTAAAGGACTGTAATAAGTCTGTCATTTTAATAAATTTTTGCAAGCAACTGCACAAAAAAATGTTCTCCTTAAAAATGCTATCGCCTAAATAAGGAGAACATTTTTAAAAAATTAACTTATAAACTGTTTTGGCTATAAGTTTTTGTAAATCTCTTCAGTTATCAGCGCATGATATTTGTTTTTTAATTTAGTTTCTTCTCCATTTTTTCTTTTCGGATGAAGATAACTGTGCGTAATCGCTACGGTTATTTTTTTGGAATAATCAATCATTAGGGTTGGTCCGGTAAATCCAGTCAAAGATAAAATTCCTTCAGGGACTTTTTTCCCCGTTATCCTATAATCATTGATTCGCCATCCTCCCAAAGTGTGGCAACAGCCAGCCAAGGTTTCATTTTTGGCGTTAGGATAGGGACACATTTTTGATCCATCAATCAAATCTTTAGCAATAAGACTCTCGCTGTCATTTAACCAAAAAGAGCCGATTTTAATTAAGTCTTCCGCTGTTGAAAATAAGCCCGCATAGCCGGAAATTCCGCCAAGCTTATGAGCCGACTCGGTGTGAACTTCGCCCCAAACAAGTTTGTTCCGCCACGGGCAATCTTCCGTTGGGGCAATTTTATTTTTAATCTCCACAGTGGGATTAAAAATAGTATTTTCCATTTTAAGCTTTAAAAATATTTCTTCTTTAAAAAAGACATCAAGGTGTTTTTCTGAAATAATTTCAATTATTTTCCCCAGCAAATAATAACCTTGATCCGCATACCATATCGCTTCGGCTGGTTTTGTCGCCGGTCCGGCGCCCAAAATGATCCTTTCCATTTCCTCTTTGCTTTTTTCTTTCATGGAACCGAGAGACAGCCTTAAACCTGAAACATGCGACAAAAGATGCCTGATTTTAATTCCCTTAAAAACTTCTGTTTTTAATATGCCGTCAATTTCATCGTCCAGCGAAAGATTTCCCCGGCTAATCAATATCAAAATTGCCGTCGTTGTTACAATCTTCGTCAGAGAAGCGATGTCAAAGAGTGTTTTTTTGCCAACTTCAAATTTTTTATCAAACAGAGGGTCTTCCGGGTAAAAATAATTTCCGAAAGATAAAAATTGCGGAGAATCGTTTCCGCGCTTAACACCAATGACAACACCGGGAAAAACTTTTTCTTTTATGGCCTTATTTATTATTTTTTCCAAGCTAGGCGGCATAATTATCATATAAAAATTTAAGCATTATTTTTGATCATTGTAAAATTTTGGCTATATTTTATTTTCTGGTATCATATATGCAAATGTCCATCAATGTCGTTAAAATTTTCGGCTTGTCCGCTTTCGCCTTTTTTATCGGAGTTGTTTTGACCCCTCTTTTGACCCGCTATCTTTACAAATACAAAATGTGGAAGAAAAGCGTTCGGGCGAAGACTTTCTCCGGCGATGATGCGCCCATCACTTCCGAGCTGTATAAAGACAAAGACATCGGCACGCCGAGAATGGGAGGAATATTGATTTGGGGAAGCGTCCTTATAATCACCCTTATTTTTTACGGCTTGTCCAAATTTTTTCCTTCCGACTTGAATCAAAAACTTAATTTTTTAAGTCGAAATCAGACTTGGGTGCCGATTTTCGGCCTGATTACCGGATCTCTTATCGGTTTGGCCGATGATTTGTTTGTCGTGTTCGGAAGGGGAAAATATAACGGCGGAGGGATAAGTTTCGCCAAAAGAATGGGGCTGGTCGTTCTGATGGGCTTGGCCGGCGCATTTTGGTTTTATTATAAATTGGGGATGGACGGCGTTTATATCCCATTTTTCGGAGAGGTTGTTTTGGGAATATTATTCATTCCGTTTTTTGTTTTCGTGATGACGGCTATTTTTACCGGCGGAGTGATAGACGGGCTGGACGGGCTTTCCGGCGGAATATTCGCCACGATTTTCGCGGCTTACGGCGGAATAGCTTATTTCCAAAACCAGATAGACTTGGCGGCTTTTTGCGGGATAATGATGGGAGGGACGTTGGCTTTCCTGTGGTTTAACATTCCGCCAGCCAGATTTTATATGGGCGAAACGGGAATCTTGGGCTTAACGACAGCCTTGACGGCGGTGGCATTTCTTACCGACACCGTGGCGGTTTTGCCGATTATCGCCTTTCCGCTTTTCGCCGCTTCCGGTTCTTCTATTTTACAGATATTTTCCAAGAAATATCTCGGTCGGAAAATTTTCAGGGCGGCTCCCGTTCATCATCACTTCCAAGCTTTAGGCTGGCCGGATTGCAAGGTGGTGATGCGTTTTTGGGTTATCAGCGTCGTTTTAGCCATGATTGGCATGGTGGTAGCTCTTGGAGGGAAGTCGCCGATACTATAGAATTTTGTTTTGAATTTTTTTAGAAATTAGAAATTTTTAGAGCCATGTCTCATTATTCAACAATAATTAAAAACGGATTGGTTTTTGACGGCAAAGGCAACAAGCCGGTAAAAACCGATATCGGCATAGAGGGCGATGAGATAAAAAAGATAGGCGACTTGCAGACGGAAGCCGCTTACAACATCGTTGACGCGACCGGCAAGTGCGTGGCCCCTGGCTTTATAGATATAACTAATCACTCCGACACTCATTGGACGATTTTTTCTTTTCCGCGCCAAGAAAGTTTGGTCAGCCAAGGAATTACCACGATTATCGGCGGAAATTGCGGTTCTTCTCTAGCGCCGTTTCTAGGCGAATCCTCGGCTAAAGAAATAGGCCGATGGACGGACACTTCAAAAATAAACATCAACTGGCAGACTACGGAAGAATTTCTGATGGAAATGGATAGGCATAAGCTGGGACTGAACTTCGGAACACTGGTCGGATTAAACACCATAAGGAGATCAATTATCGCCGACAAGCAAAAAATAGCCAAGATTAAAATGTTGCTCCAATCATCTTTGGATCAAGGAGCGTTTGGACTTTCCACCAATTTCGGACTTAATGATCTTGGCTTTTTTTCCGATGAAGAAATGGCGGATATTTTCAAAGTTCTTCAACCTTATGGCTCTGTCGTCAAACACCATTTGGAAGACGAAGGACAGAATATTCTGCCGGCCATTTCCAGATTGATCGGGGCGGCTAGAAATTCCAAGACAAAAATGCACATTTCACACTTCAAATCTTTGGGGCGAAGTTCTTGGAATTATTTTTCCAAAGCTTTGGATATGGTGGAAACAGCCAGAAAAGAAGGCGTTGAAATAACTTACGATTTTTTCCCTTACACAAAAACAGGATCAAGCCTTTTTGCGGCTCTTCCGCCGTGGTTTAGAAAATACTCTGCGGAAGAAGCTATGCTCATTTTGTCCTCTTCCGATGACAAAAGACGGCAGGATCTGAAAGATTATCTTAAAAAAATGACTTTGCATTATGGTAAAATAATAGTCGCTTCCGCCAGATCAGACATCGGTGTTCCTGGCAAAACAATCGGGCAAATCGGCGCTGAATCCGGCCGGGACGGGGAAGAGGTTATTTTGAATCTTTTAGAAGCCAATGATTTGCGGGTTTCCATATTCAACGAAGTAATATCGGAATTCAATCTTGAACTTATGGCCAAAGACAAGTTCTCCGCTGTTTCTTCCGACGGGGTCGGTTACGATTTCGCCGCGAAAAAAACAAACGATTTGCCCCACCCGAGGTCGTTTGGAGCGTTTCCGCGCGCTGTCAATCAATTGGTCAAAAAGAAAGGCATAATGCCTTTGGAAACAATAATTTTCAAAATGACCGGCCTGCCCGCTCAAATTTTAGGGATAAAAGACAGGGGGGTGATAGAAAAAGGGAAAAAAGCCGATTTGGCCGTGTTTGACCCGGAAACAATCGCGGATGCCGCCACCTATGAAAGCCCTTTCGCGCCTCCTTCCGGAATCCCATATGTTTTTGTGAACGGACAAGCGGTTGTAAGCTCCAGCAAAATTACAGGATCGTTGCCGGGCAAAGCGTTAAGAAAACAATGAGAAAGCAACACAGCGTGGACAATGTTTTTCTTTGGACGGTTTTTGGTTTTCTGTTGTTTGGTTTTTTTATTCTCGCCTCGGCTTCAATGGGGCTTCTGGCCAGAACGGCGGGAGCGGATTTTTCTTCCATAATATTCCAGCAGATTCTTTACGGCCTTGTCGGCTGTATCGGCCTTTATTTTTTCGCTTTTAAATTAGATTATAAAATATTGCGGAGATTCGCTTTTCCGCTGCTTATTTTCGGTCTCATCATCGCCTCTTTAGTTTTTTTGCCAAAAATCGGTTTCAGCTACGGAGGGGCCAGCCGATGGATAAAAGTCGGGCCGCTTTTTTTTCAGCCGTCGGAATTTTTGAAACTGGGGCTTATCGTCTACATTGCGGCTTGGATTTCTTCCAAAAAAAGAAACATCACCGACTTTAAAACCGGCTTTTTGCCTTTTGCCGGAATTTTGGCGGCGGCCGGATTCCTTCTGGTTTTGCAGAGAGATATGGGCACTTTGGGAGTTATTATAATAACTTGCGTGGCTTTATTTTTTCTGGGAGGCGGGAAAATCAAACATTTACTGGTCGGCCTGGCGATTATCGGGATCGCTTTTGCCTCTTTGGTTTACTTTGAACCGTACCGGATGAAGCGCATAACGGTTTTTTTCAACCCTTCTTATGACCCGCAAGGCGCCGGCTATCAATTAAGACAATCGCTTATCGCCATAGGCGCGGGAGGCGCAACGGGAAAAGGTTTCGGTATGAGCGCGCAAAAATTCACTTATCTGCCCGAACCGATCGGCGATTCCATTTTCGCCGTATTTGCCGAAGAGTTCGGATTCGTCGGCAGTTTGTCTTTGCTTTGTTTGTTTTTATTTTTCTTATACAAAGGATTTTCCATATCTATCAGGGCGCCGGACGACTTCAGTAGACTTTTGGGGGCGGGAATTGTTATAATGATAGTTATCCAGTCGCTTATCAACATAGCCGCGATGGCGGGAATTTTTCCCCTTACCGGAATCCCTTTGATTTTCGTAAGCAAGGGAGGTTCTTCTTTGATAGCGACTTTGGTTGAAGCGGGCATATTATTGAATATTTCAAAATACAGGAGAATTTAACTTATGAAAATATTATTGACGGGAGGAGGAACAGGAGGACATTTTTATCCGCTTATAGCCGTGGTTAAGGCTCTTAACGCTGTGGCCGACCAGGAAAAAATCGCCAATCTTGAGCTTGTCTATATGGCGGAACATCCTTACGACAGAAACATTCTTCTTCAAAACGGCATCAAGTTCAAAAAAATTTATTCAGGCAAAATAAGAAGATATTTTTCTTTTCTTAATATCATTGACGCGGCCAAACTTGTTCCGGGAATTATAAAATCGATATTGGGAATGTATTTTGATTTTCCCGATGTCGTCTTCAGCAAGGGCGGATATGAAAGCTTTCCGCCGGTTTTAGCCGCCAGGATACTGGGAATTCCCGTAATGATTCACGAGTCGGATGCTGTTCCCGGAAAAGCCAATGTTTGGGCGGGAAAGTTTGCCAAAAGAATCGCCGTTTCTTTTGCCGGTTCGGCTGAATATTTTCCAAATGGCAATGTGGCTGTTGCCGGAAATCCAATCAGAAAAGAATTTTTCATAAGAGAAATCTTGGGGGCGAAGGAATATTTTAAACTGGAAAACGAAACACCGGCGGTTTTCGTTTTCGGCGGTTCGCAGGGCGCCAAAAATATAAACGATAATGTTTTGGATATCTTGCCGGAGCTCCTGCCAGATTATCAGATAATCCATCAATGCGGGGAAAATAATTATCAAGAATGCAAAGGCCGGGCGGATTTGATTTTAGAAACATCGCCGTTTAAAAGCCGATACAAACTTTTTCCATATTTAGAATCCGGCGCGATGAGAATGGCTTACGGGGCGGCGGATTTGGTCGTTTCCAGAGCCGGCAGCGGGTCAATTTTTGAAATAGCCGCTTCCGGATTGCCGAGCGTAATCATTCCTCTAGATGGCTCGGCCCAGGAACACCAGCGGGAAAACGCTTACGCTTACGCCAAAAGCGGGGCGGCCGCGGTGATAGAAGAACGCAATCTCAAGCCCCATATTTTGAAGTCGGAAATTGACCGCCTTTTTGCCGACAAAGAAGAAATGGGAAAAATGTCCGAGGCGGCCAAGCAATTCGCCAAGCCGGACGCGGCCGAAAAAATCGCCCGAGAGATTATCAGGTTAGCCATTGAGCATAAATAAAATGAAAATTTTTAAAAATGTTTTTAAATTTTTTGACAGAACGGAGGACAAAACCAGGTCAAAGCTAAGCAAATATCCGGTGCTTTACGCCACCATAGGCGCCGTGGGGCTGGTGCTTTTGTGGCGGGGAGTTTGGATGGTGGCGGATTCGCTTTCCGTTTTTGACAATAATCCTTTTGACAAAACGGTTTTTATTGACGGAGCCATCTCCATAGGCGCCAGCGTGGTGATACTTTTGGTATCCGGATTATTCGTCTCTTTTTTCATAGGGGACAGGATTATTTTGTCCGGCTTGAAAAAAGAAAAGAAAATGGAAGAAAAGACCAAAGAGGAGCTGGATGCGGAAATGAACGCGGTGAACAAGATGGAAGAAAAAATTGAAAACATAGAAGAAAATATAGAAAAAATAAAAGAATCTCTCTCCGGCGGCGCCTGCCATTCGGAATCGGAAAACAAAACCGGGCAAAACAAAAACACTGATATTTATAATTAAAAAATTTTTAAGCCCTCTTGCTGATCAGCAAGAGGGCTTTTTAAATGAATCAATTTTTCCCTTAATGGCGGAGAAAGAAATATATCTTATAGTTTCTTCATCGTAATCTCTTTTTATTACCAAAAGAACTATTTTAAGATATTGCTTCTTTTTTTTGTTTAAAAATTTGTTCGCTCCGGTTTCAGAGCTTTTAATTTGAACAAAAACATCTCCGAATAGAGTATGAACAATGAAATCTATCCCTTTCTGGTCCTCCTTTTTTGTCGCCCAAGAAATTCCTTTATACCAAGACGGATTATCGCCATTGCCGTTTTCTATAGCCCTAATGAATTTTTCTTCGGTTTGAAACCCTCTATTTTTTTCTATCTTTCTCATTATTGACAGCACACGAAAATTCAATTTTGGTGTTTCGGGTATTTTATGTATTCTCCAAAATTTTTTCGATTTCATCCCGTCTCCTTTGAAAAAAGTTTAGGATATAAAATTTTTAAATAGCCCTAATATTATTTTAGCACAATTGATTTTAAAAATCCAGAGAATGCATAACCCCACCCATTTTTGCACTCGGCTGGTAATTTAGAAACATAATACTTGGAATCGGTTAACGCCTCAAGCGGTGTCATTTTGTTCTTGAAAGCATAGTGGACTCTTTTGGTGTTGTAGAAG
>Ga0209211_10008590_pt1 | contig 13905 bp, 20 predicted proteins | sample RifGroA2_FD_183992 | JGI IMG/M metagenome (GOLD analysis project Ga0209211, IMG submission 183992) | Groundwater microbial communities from Rifle, Colorado, USA - Groundwater A2 (SPAdes) (version 2) | ecosystem: Environmental > Aquatic > Deep subsurface > Groundwater | place: Rifle, Colorado...
AGAATGCCTCAAGCATTGCGTGATGATATCTCAAGAATAGAAATAGTTTTAGGCATAGATCTAGGAATCACAATTACAGATGAATCAATTTTAGAAGGTTCTTATGAAATAAAATTTAAGGATATAGATTATGAAGCTAAATCACAAGAAAGACAAATCGGAGTTGAAGTTCATGCGGCTAATACATTTATTTTACCCCATTTATCGAGAACTTTAGAAATAGACACAAGACTTGGAATAAACCCTATCCTTTCTCATCCATTGCCGCCTAATAAAATATTAGAATATTCTTTTGATTCAGATGGAGATTATTTTAAATTTTATTCATGGTACACTCACAATTTACATGATGTAGGTGAAGGATTTTTTCACTATCTTAGGGCATTTGCTATTGAATTTAATAATCACGGTTTGTCAAAATTATAATTTAACCAATAGCTCTTCTCATGTCAACAACTTCAGCAGAGCTTACACCTTCTATGCTAGAAATCTTGTCTGCAAGATCTTCAGAACCTTTAGACTCATCTAGATAAAAAATTAATTTCAAAGCATTTAAGCCAAAAGCCACAGGTTCTATAAAATCTTTATCCAAAAGTTCAGCGCCAAAATCATCACTTACTTCCTTAGCTTTATCTCTTAGAATTTTTAAGTCTATTTCAGGAGATTCGGGCATTATTTTTATAGTAATAAACATCTTTGCCATTTTTTAATTCGGTCCGCTAAATGAGCAGTTAGGGCATATATATTTAGCAACTATCTTTCTGCAATGAGAACACCTAACAATTTCTGTTTCTCCGCATTTAGGACACTTGAATCTTACAGAACCAGGCATATTTGTAATTCTAACATTACATGATGTGCATGTTATTTCTTGTGCCATTAGCTCAGCACGTTTACAAATCTTTATAAATTTAACTATATAGAAATTTGTGAGGTGAACAAGAAATTCTCAAATTATGGCTAGAATACTTTATGGAGTAATAAGTGTTGGTTTTGGCCACGCAATGAGAAGCAAAGCAGTTCTAGATCATCTAAAAAAATCAGGTCATAAATTATTTATACTTACAAGCCACAGGATTTATAATTATTACAAAAGCCATTACGATAGTGTGCACAATATTGAGGGTTTGGAATTGGTATTTAGAAAAAATGCTGTCCTAAATATAAAATCTTTATTAAAAAACATTCAAAAAATTTCTAAGGAGAATTATAACAAGCTAATTAAAGTAAAAAAGGAAATAGATGAATTTGACCCTCAAGTTGTGATATCAGATATGGAAACATTTAGCAGTTTTATAGCAAATGAAAGAAATATTCCTTCTATATCTATAGATAATCAGCATTATCTAATACATGGAGAATATAGTTTCCCTGAAAAGTACAGGTTGAGTTATCTCAAAGCAATAATGATAATAAAAGGGATAATGTTTAAGACAAAATATTACTTGGTTATGGCTTTTCCAGGTTGCAAATTAAAAAATAAAACAAACCTATTTCAGATTCAGCCAGTATTAAGAAATGAGATATTAAATGCAAAGTCTAAAAACTTAGATTATATATTTGTATATCAGTCAACTAAAAGTCATGAAAAATTAATTGAAATATTAAAAAGAATTAATTATAAGTTTATTGTTTATGGTTTTGATAAAAACCATAAAGTTGGAAATTTAATATTCAAGAAATTCAGTGATGATAAAGAATACATCAATGACTTGTCAAATTGCAAGGCAGTTATTACAAACGGTGGGTTTACATTAATTAGTGAAGCTATTTACCTAAAGAAGCCAATTTTGGTTGTTCCAATAAAAAAGCATTTTGAGCAGATAATGAATGCCATGTATGTTAAAGAAAATAAAATAGGGGAGTTTTATGATGATCTGGATGAAACCCACGTGGTTGAGTTCATAATGAATCTAAAAAGATATAAATTTGACAAGTTTGAGAAGTGGGATAATGAGAAAGCATTTAGGTTATTAGATATGCTGATACGTAAAGAGACAAAATGAACTCATTTATTATAAACATAATTTACTTACTTCTTCCAGCAGCATTAGCAAATATGACTCCTGTTCTAGTAAAAAAATATTTTAAATTTCTGGCTTATCCAGTAGATTTTAATAAGAAATTATTTGGAAATAGAATATTTGGAAGCCACAAAACATTTAGAGGATTTTTATTTGGAATTTTATCAAGTATTTTAATTGTAATTTTTCAAGCATATTTATACAGGTTTGATTTTTTTCAAAATATAAGTTTATTAGAATATAACAAAATTAATCCAATTATTTTTGGGTTTTTATTTGGATTTGGTGTTTTATTTGGGGATTTGATTGGTAGTTTCATTAAAAGAAGATTAAAAATTTCTCCAGGAAAAAGCCTTTTGATATTAGACCAGATTAATGCAGTAATTGGAATTGCGGTTTTTGTATTCCCATTTTACTTAAAATCTTTGGAAATTTTAATATGGATAACTTTTGTTTGGTTAATAGGGCACTTCATAATAAGATACACTGGGTTTTTATTTGGATTAAATAAAGAAAAATTATAAATTAACAAGATAATATCTTATAGCACGAACTAATGGATTTCTCATAACTCTTCTATCACTAACTTTTTTAGGATATAGTTTTATTACCAGTCTTGACTTTACATCATATGTTTCTTTCCATAACAGATCTCTTGAGCCAAAGTGTATAAGCAAGTCTGCGCCATTAACTTTTAAACTTCTTTTGTCCCATGAATAAAATGGAGCCCAACCAAGTTTTGTATAGTCCATTCTTAATGTTATCACTTTAAGTTTTCCAGCGCCAGGTATTTTTCCTTGGCCTTCAATATAATTAGTGTGTATATGGTTGCTAACAATAACTCTAGCTTTATATGCTTCTCCTGTAATATTAAAACCATAATTAGCGCTTATATAGCAAGGTTCTTCTATAAGTCTTCTGGTTCTTATTGGCATACCATAAGTAATAAGCAAAAATATTTAAAACTTTTTTAAAAAACAAACATTTTTATTAAAAATACAATCTAGAAATATATGGCTTTGCTGACAAATTTATTGTTTTTTATAATTGCAAGCACAGTTCTGGCTGTAAGTGCTTTTGCATTGACTAAATCATTAATCAGAATTGCAGCTTTTTTAAAACTAAGTGAATTTACAGCAGCTTTTATAATTATGGCCTTATCTACATCGCTTCCAGAATTATTTGTAGGTATAACTTCAGCAATAAATAAAAATCCAGCATTATCTTTAGGTAATGTAATCGGGGCAAATATATCAGACCTTACACTTGTTCTTGGATTTGCAGTTATTGTTGCAAAAGGAATTAAGGTAAATAGAAAATCAATAAGAAAAGACAGTTTCTTCATGTTCTTAATTGCGATTCTGCCAATAATATTAATGATCTTAGGAAAAGGTATATCAAGATTGGACGGTGTAATTTTGATATCAGTATTCTTATTATATAGCTGGAATTTAATAAAAGAAAGAAAATATTTTCATGCAAAACTTGAGAACAAAGTTGGCAGGTTAGAAATAATAATATATAGTATGATTTTTATTATTAGTTTGGTAGCTTTATTTTTTAGTGCAAATCAAATTGTTAAATCTGGCTTAGTTCTAGCAACAGATTTAAAACTTCCACTAATTTTAGTAGGAATATTTTTAATTGCATTGGCTACAACATTACCAGAACTTGTATTTGGAATTATTTCTGCAAGAAAAGGCCATCCGGATTTTGCATTGGGTAATTCTATAGGTAGTGTTGTTGTTAATTCAACATTTGTAATTGGGATTGTTGCATTAATACAACCCATAACTGCAAATTTTCTGTTCTTCATGACAAGTTCTTTGTTTATGATAATAGCGTGCCTGTTATTTATTACATTTATTGAATCTGGAAATGAAATTGATTTTAAAGAAGGATTAACTATGATTTCATTGTATGTATTTTTTATAATTATAGAGCTTACAATAAAAGGTTATTTTGGAAATTTTGTTTAATAAAAAAATAAAAAAAAGGATTTTATACATCCTTCAATCCAGATTCTTCCACATTAAATATTGCCTCACCGTCTGGTAAGTGCGGACTGTCAATTAGCTTGGCAACTCTAGTTCCTTTTTTTCCTTTTCTTAAATAAATTCTTGTGGAGCTGTTGTGCCCTACTATGTGCCCACCAATTGCTGCTGTTGGATCTCCAAAAAAAGTATCTGGTTTAGCCATAACTTGGTTCGTTACATACACAACAAGGTTATAAGCAGTAGCTAATTTTTGTAGTGCATGCATATGCTTATTTAATTTTTGTTGTCTGTCTGCTAATTGACCACGGCCAGAGAAATCAGCACGAAAATGTGACATTAAAGAATCAACAACCAATAATTTTACATTTAAGCCTTCATTTTTTATTAAGTCTTCAACTTTTTCTGCAAGAAGCATCTGATGGTCACTATTAAATGCTCTAGCAACTTTAATGTTCTTTAAAATTGGTATTGGATCAAGACCTAATGCTTCTGCCATTTGTTTTATTCTCTCTGGTCTGAATGCGCCTTCAGTATCAATGTAAATACAAACTCCTTCTGCTCCTCCTTTTTCTTTTGGTAACTGCGTATTTACTGCTAATTGATGTCCTATTTGTGTCTTGCTTGAACCAAATTCTCCAAAGCATTCTGTAATGCTGCCAGCTTCGAAACCTCCACCCAGTAAACCATCAAATGTTTTTGACCCAGTAGTTATTTTCAAAATGTTTTTTCTTCTCTCAAGTAGTTCGTCTCCAGATTCAAAACCCATATTCATAGCGTCTCTTGCAGCTTTAATCACCTTTCTTGCTGTGGACTCTGTTAAGCCTCCAGCTTCAACTAGTTCTCCAGGTGATGCTACTGCTAAAGAAAGTAAACTGTCATAGCCAGATTCTTTTAGTTTTTCAGCTGTCGCAGGACCAACGCCAGGCAGGTCTTCGACGTTTTCAATTTTAGTTTTTTTCACAATCTTTTCTTCTGGCATAACTTCCTGTACCTGCTCTAATATTTCAGTTTTTCTATTGCTCATCTTCATCCTCCTCCTCTTTCTCCTTTTCTTCCTGTGACAAAAGTAATTCTTCCATTGTCTTTTGCATTAATACTAAAACCTTAGGAATGTCATGCTTTCTCAATTGTATGACAGCTTCACGCCAAATTCCTTCATCATCTTTCCAGCTTTTCTGCAAGCTTACTGTCTTAAAGCCTACAATACTATCATCCTTTAATTTTCTTTCATTAAACCATATTGCAGCTTCTAGCTGTCCTGCTCTAAATTTTTTTATAGGTCTGTTTCCCATTTGTTTCACGCTCCTTGCTTTCGCTTCTTATTTCAATCCTCAAAGAAATCAAATTATAGGAACTTACAATAAAACCTCGTTCCTTTATAGGTTTTTATTTCAATGAGGTCTAAAATAATATAAGTAGAATTAATATATAAATCCTGTGCGCGTCTCCTGCCATGCCGTCCACACCTATAAAGAAAAATATATTTTACAATATATAAATTATCTTTTGTTTATTTATGATCCTAAAAAGTTAACAAAAGCTAAAAAGGTTCATGCAAAATCGTTAGGTGTTAGAAAAGGACTAAATAAGTATTTATATAAATTTAAAAGTCCAAGAAATAAGAATGATGCTTTACTTTATATTATTGAAATAATCTAAAATTATATTTGTGGTTCTTTCGTTATACAAAGTTTATATTCAAATTTATTAAAGTATTATCTTATAGAAAATTTAATAATTAAGGATAATTAAGCTTGAATATGCCGCACATACACGATAAAATTGACTTTACAGTTGAAGTGTTCATTGTTTATAACAACAAGGTTCTTTTAAGGAAGCATGATAAATACAAAATGTGGCTTTCTGTAGGTGGGCATATAGAACTTGATGAAGATCCAAATCAGGCAGCAATAAGAGAAGTAAAAGAAGAAGTTGGTTTGAACGTTAAATTATCAGGAGTATCAAAATCATTTAAAGACAAAAATGAATACTATGAATTAATTCCTCCAAAATTTCTTAACAGGCATAGAATAAACAAAGACCACGAACATATTACTCTGGTTTACTTTGCAGCTTCTGATACTGATAAATTAAGTTTATCTGATAAAGAATTATCAGAAGAGTGTAAATGGTTTACAAAAGAAGAATTAGAATTGTATGATATTAAAGAAAGTATAAAATTTTATGCATTACAAGCACTTGAGGAATTAAAAAATAAACTTTGAATAGCTTTAAATATATATTATTTAACATATAATTATGCAAAGGTATTTACACTATGCAGCTAATTTTGGTATAATTAGTTTGTTAATTGGAATTCCTCTTGGAATAATAGATATACTTGAAACATTAAAAGAAGTACAATTAATGTCTTTAAACCTATACATAGCAATATATTTAATATCAATTATTTTTTATGTATTATTTATATATGGGTTTGTTTTGTTGGGAAAAAAAATAAAAAATAAAAAATTAACAACAGCTTCTTATCTTTTAATTATGGGTTCTGTAACATTAAACTTATTTCAAATATTAACACCATTCTTTCCAAAACTTCAAGGAATTATGTATCAGGCATTAGTATTAGTTGCATTGGGAATTGTAAGCATAGTTTTTGGCCGTGCTTTAATAAAACTCCAGTTTCAGTTGGGAAAAATAGCCAAAGCTGCAGGAGTATTAAATATTATAACAGGAATATCTATGATAACAGTAGTGTTATCTTTTGTTGGTGTTATTTTACTAATTCCTATTTATATGATGGAAATAATAATATTATTTAGAGCGTCTAAAAACTTTGACTCTTTATACTAATACATGAAAGATTTATTACATGTTAGGACAAAAATTATATTTAGAGAAAAAAAATAAATGTTACATGGATTCTAACCTACTTATGCGTCCATCAATATCAGGATGAGTAGAGAATAAATTTCCATTCTTAAAAGGATTACTAAAATACAAATGGGCAATTGCCTTGTTGGCTGTAGAACTTGGATTAGTTCCATCTTCTTTAATTTTCTTCAGAGCATTTGCTAATCCCTGTGGGTGTCTTGTCAATAAAGCGCCGTTTGCGTCAGCCAAAAATTCTCTTTTTCTAGAAACTGCTAATTTGATTAAAGTCCCGCCTATTGGAGCTAGAATAGCCAAAACCAAAGCAAATACCAAAAAAACAGCAGGAACTTTTCTATCATTGTCACCGCCTGAATAAAAGAAAGCCCTAATAAAAAAATCACTTAAAAGAATAACAATCCCAACTAAAATTGTAGTTAGCATCATAAACCTTACATCGTAATTTTTTATATGGCTCATTTCATGCCCAATAACTCCTTCTAGTTCACTTCTGTTTAATTTTTCCAAAGCGCCAGTTGTGACTGCAATAGATGCTTTTTTTGGATTTCTTCCTATTGCCATTGCATTTATTGTTGGGTCTTTTATTACGTATACTTTTGGCATAGGAATGCCTGCAGCAATGCTTAAACCTTCAACAGTATTAACCAGGTTAGCATATTGTTTTTTGTCTGCAGGTTCTGCATGACTTGCGCTTAGTACAATGTCATCTCCGCTAAACACACCTATCAATGTTAAAAATATAGAAACACTAACAGCAATCATAACTCCAGCTAAAACGCTTCCTAAAATTAAACCAATTAAATAGCCTAAAAAAACCATAAAAATTATTACAATTAATACTAAAAAAACAGAGTTTCTTTTGTTTGCTGCTATATGATCATAAAAACTGACCCTTTCCATATTATAAGTAATTAGAAACTTCTATAAATAACTTTTTATATTGTAAATAAAACAATAAAAAATGATTCTTCCTCAAGAAATTGTAGAAAAAGACTTAGAAGAAATACTTGTAGTTGATGACGATAAAAAAGACTACGAGAAAATAAAAAATTTAGTATGTATGACCTTGTTCTCAAGATATTATCAAAGGCGCATTTATGCTGCAAGGCAACTTAACATGTGCTTTAAGACAAAAGTTAAAGTAGAAAAAATTGAGAATAATGCTATAGTTTGTACATATATTAAATTTGGAGACGTTCAAAAATATATACTAGTTGGAAGATACAATAAAGCACTGCTGGAAGAAGTTCCAGATGATGAAGAAAGATTGCTTTGGGAATTCTATATTTACTAAATACATTTAGAAGAAGAATTACATGGAAAATAAAAATTCCATGTTTTATAGAAAATTTAATAAATTTTTATTATTTGTATATTTAAAAACGAAAGATATTTTAATCTTTTTCATGTAATTATTAAAATGAAAAGAAAAGCAACATTATGTGACTTGTATAATACTTTAAGTTACAGAGAATGGAAAACTGAACCAGAATTAATTGAAGAATTAGAAAAACAAGGAATGAAGGCAGGTCACTTTAGAGGTACAATGTACATTAATTTTTATCAATGGGAACAGCAAGGTTATATAACTTCTAGAGAAAGGGAATTATCTATGGTTGCTGCAGCATTAAAGCTAAGAGAATACCTACGTGTTTCTACAGGAATACCAGAAAAAATAATTGAAAAATATACTTGTCTAGAGAACTTAGTTGCTGCATAAAATTTAAACTTAATATATTTTAAATATACAAATTATATAATAAAAAGTACAGATAAAATAAGAAACCAAATTTCCAGAAAAAATACAATAAATATAAAATTTATACCAAAACAAATGTTACAAAAGCCAATATAAACCAATAATAGAAATGTCACATTGAACGCATTAAAATAATTTAACCTCTATAAATAAATTCTTCTTTATCATCGTCTAACGAAAATGCTCTTTGCCAGTGGGTATCAAATCCAAAAGCAACAGTATAAGGCAGAAATTCATTAAATAATCTTCCTTCCTTAAGAGGATGTTTTTTCACATAGTCAAATAGCTCATGGTATTTTTTTCTTAGTATTTTTGTAATTTCGTCTTGATATTTTATTTTCTGTTCAAAGATCTTTGTAGTTTTTTTATTAAAGTATAAAAAAGCAATAATTCCAAGCAGAGAAATTTGAAAATAAAAAAGAAATACGATTATTCCAAGAAGTCCAACAAATCCAGACATAAAAAATAAACTTTTCTTAGCAATAATTCCAGATATTATAAGCCCACATAGAGACAAAAACAATTTAGGTGCAGTCCTAATTAAAAACTTATTAAAAACACTTTTATATATAAACCACTCTTCTAAGGTTTTAACCAGCCTTTCATACTTATACTTTTTACTCTTGAATATTGCAAATCCCGGATTACCATACTTGTCTACGTAATAAGGGAATTTAAGTTTTCTTAATTTATTTTCATTATTGTAATAATAACCTGTTAATTCTTCATCAATTATTTCAATGCCGACATCGCTGTATTTAACTTCTTCCTCAAGAACTTTATGAAGTTTTTTGTCTTTTAATGTAATTTTGAAGTCTTCAATAGTAATTTTTTTCTTACCTGAAAATAAAACATTGAGAAATTCATTTTCAAATTTTAAGCTTGGTCTTGCTTTAGATAATGATATTAACTCTTTAACTCTTAGTTTTTCCCAGTTAGTTTTTTTGGGTGAAAAATCTATATAACCTTTAATTATAAAATCTACAATAGTAGCTATGACTTCCTTGTCAGCTATTCTGCCATCAACAATGTAACCAGCAATACCTGGCCTTAAATTAACTAAAAATTTTTTATTCATTGACTAGAATTTAACTTTTACAGCTTTTCTTTCTTCTTCACTCTCAGTTTTGAAGAACTCTCTTTGTGTAAAATTAAATAACTTAGCTATCAAATTACTAGGAAAACTCTGCAGTTTTATATTCCATTCTTGCACGCTGTCATTGTAAAATTGTCTTGCATATGCAATCTTGCTTTCAGTGCCGCTAAGCTCTTCTTGCAATTGCATGAAATTTTCACTTGCTCTTAATTTAGGATAGCTCTCAGCAACAGCAAATATAGTCTTTAAAGCGCCTTCCAGCATTCCCTCAGCTTTAGCCATATCTTTAGGTCCTTTTGCATTCATAAAAGAAGTTCTTGCTTCTGTGATTTCTTTTAAAGTCCCTTTCTCATGTTTCATATAACCTTTAACAGTTTCTATTAAATTAGGAATTAAGTCAAATCTTCTTTTAAGCTGAACATCAATTTGGCTCCAAGCATTGTCTGCTCTATTCCTTAGTCTAACAAATGAATTGTAAGCTAAAATAAGCCAAAATATAATTAATACAAAAACAATTATAATAATCCAGCCTAAAGTTAGAGTCATATCTAAAGAACTAATTAAGAACTTTATAAACTTTATGGAAAACACGGCTCTGTCCTGAGTCTCTAGAACAATACCTAACAAGTTATGGCAGATTAGTCTGCCATATATTTCAGCCTTTATTGTTTTAGCACTTTTAGAGCTTATGCTATGTCCATATTTTCTTTTTATTGACCCAAATCCAGATTCAATAAGTGATCTTCTATGATATGTTTTTTCTCTGAAAGTCAAAAACGATTTTCTCCTTGCACTCCATCTCTTATGTTTTGACTTTCCATATTCCCTTAATGGAATATGTGCTTGCATTCCTTTTTCATTGCATAAAATATGCAACCAGTTAGCATCATATCCTTTGTCTGCAACAAGAATATTTGCCTGTGTTCTTTCAAGTAAATATTTCACATCTTTAATATCATGTGCAGGCAAAACTCTTATTCTTGCAGAGCACCATTTTTTTGTTCTTGTATCTAAACAACCGCTTAATTTAATTGGAATTTTTGGTGTTTTACCATCTATTCTCATCAAATAATGATAACTGGGATTTGTTCTGCTAAATCCAGTTCCATCAATTGCAATTATATGATGTTTAATTCCACTTGTTAATTGCAATGCCTTTTCCCAAAGAAACTTTGGGATCTTCTTTGCAGTAGATTGCAAAGCAGATTTGCTTGGACAATCAAATCCAAATAAATCTAGGAAATGCACAATTCTTCTGTAAGAAAGTCTGCAATAATACCTTATGAGCAAAGCAACCAAATGCTCATAAAATTCATACGTCTTTGGTCCAAAATGGTGTAGCCATCTTGGTGCACCAATCAAGTTTAATAAACACTTAACTTTTTTAACTATCTTCACTTCTTTTTTCATGAAGGACCACAACTCCTTCCCCTGTAACCCTAACGGGTTACGTGGGTTAATAAATATTCTTAGAACTTAGATTCAGGACAGAGCCGGAAAACACCTCAAAAGCTTTAAAAGTTATTTAAATTCTATATCTTGGAGATGGTCTAAATGCAGATAAGTTTTTTTGAAGAATTTCCTAATGATAAAACATTAAACAAGTTAAATCTAATAAATTTTCCTACAAAATTATATCTTGCAGATTATAATATGGAAAGCTACAAACAATACAAGAAAGAGCTGCAAAATAAATATAAAAATGTCAAAGAAGTAATTTGGTGGCCGCTCCTAAATGAATATGAAGGTTATTGGTTAAGTCCTTGGTCAAAAAGAAGAGCATTATTAAGATTGTTTCATTCTTTGCTTAATGAAAAAGTTTCTATATTGTGGGATGCAGAATTTCCTAGAAAAAGATCATTAATTTACTGGAATTTCTTCAAATATTTCAAAAATAAAAAATTAATAAAATCATTTTTTAAAAAATATCAAGGTCAGATTTATACAGCAGAATATTTTACAGATGGTTCATTAATGAAAAAATTTCAGGAATTTAATTGTCTAAGTTTTAATCCTAAAAAATACAATAATACAAAAATTAAGATGATGTACTCTTCAATGTCGTCATGGCTGACAGAGAATATAATTAGAGATGAAATTAAAAGTTATAAAAAAGAATATGGTGATAAATTCTTTATAGGCTTGGGTGTTTTAGATGTTGGGATAAATAATAATGAAAAAATAATAACTTCAGAAAATCTGGAAAGGGATATAAGAATATGCAAAGAATTAGGTGTAAAAGAAATTGTTATTTATAGATTAAGCGGTTTAAATAAAGAATACTTGAAAGTTATAAAGAAATTTACTTAAATTTCGAAAATATTCCAAAAAATTTCAGGAAAATTAATAAAGAATAAGCTTCATTAGTTCTTTAAGTATTAATATGGTTAAGTCTAAAAAATATATCCTTGGAATTGCTGGAGTTATAAGTGGTGTAGTAGGAATTACATTTACCATTCCATCAATGTTACAAGGCAAATTGACAGCCTCAGTAGTATCAACTATCCTTATTGTTACAGGACTTGTCTTAATAGCATATGCCTTGGGTGATTAAATGGAATCTGAAAAAATAAAGAAAAATTTGTTAGACTTAGAGTACAATAAAAATTTGCAATATTTAAACACATGTATTGTTTTATTATTTACTTATTTTATAGGAATAATAATTGCAATATTTACAAATCAAATAAATTATAATAATTGGCGCAGTATTTCATTAACTGTAGTCCTATCTTTAATATTTTTATGTACTTTCTTAGGTTTTGTAATACATTTTAGATTTGCAACAAAAGAGATTAAATTAAAAATTAGAAAACTAAAATTATAGCATCATGTAAATTTTTAAATTTACTTAAATCCTTTAGCAAATTCTTTTATCTTTTCCAGTAGACTTTTTTTCTCTTCAGTTTTTTTAAGCTCTTCAAATAATTTTTTTTGTTCTTTGCTTAAGTTCTTAGGAGTAACCACATCTATAATTACAAAAAGATCTCCTCTTCCATAGCCGTCTAGATAAGGAATGCCTTGCCCCTTTAATCTAAACTTAGTACCGCTTTGTGCTCCGCTAGGAATTTTAATGCTAACCTCTTTCTCTAAAGTAGGTATTTTAACTTCATCACTTAAAGCAGCTTGGCTAAAACTTATAGGGACGTGCAAATATAAGTCATTTTCATCTCTTTCAAATATATCACTGTCTTTAACTTTCAAAATAATATACAGATCTCCAGCAATGCCACCCCTCACAGCAGCTTCTCCAGATCTTGAAATTCTTAGTTTAGAACCATTATCTACACCAGAAGGCACTTTTACTTTTACAGTCTTATTTTTAACCATTCTTCCAGTGCCATTGCATTCTTTACATTTATGCAGTATTTTCTTGCCTTCTCCACTGCATTCATTGCAGGTGCTAATCTGAGAAAATGTTCCAAAAGGCGTTCTTCTACTTACTCTAATTTGCCCAGTCCCTTTGCATTGTCCGCAAGTGTCAAATTTTTCATCTTTGCTTCCTGTTCCATTGCAAGAATCACAGCTATCTAATGTTTCTATTTCTATTTCTTTAGTACAGCCAAAAACAGCATCTTCAAAACCAATTTCAAGTTCATAAGCTAAATCTCTTCCTCTATTTTGTCTTTTTCTGCTTCCGCCTCCAAAGAACATATTAAAAGGACTGTCATCACCAAACACATCACCAAATATATCATTTATATCAAAGCCTCTAAAAATATCTTCTTGACTGTATCTTTGTTGGAATCCAGTAGAACCAAACTGGTCATATTGTGATTTTTTAGTATCGTCACTCAAGACAGCATAAGCTTCAGAAACCTTCTTGAATTTTTCAGCAGCATCTTTCTCTTTACTTATGTCAGGATGGTATTTTTTAGCTAATTCTCTATAAGCTTTCTTAATTTCCTCTTTAGAAGAATTTTTGCTTACACCTAAAACTTCGTAATAATCTTCAGCCATAGATTGCACATTTCAAATTTATTTATATATTTAATTATAATTTTATATCAATCATTTCAAGTAAAGTTTTATCTGCTTCAATTATAGGTTTAAGCCTTCTTGTTTTGTCTATATATTTTTCTTTCATTGTTTTTTAAATAATTTATTTTTCATCTTCATCGTCTACAATTTCTGCATCAACCACGCCATCTTTTTTACCTTTCTTTTCTACTTCTTCCT
>Ga0209211_10008592_pt1 | contig 13905 bp, 11 predicted proteins | sample RifGroA2_FD_183992 | JGI IMG/M metagenome (GOLD analysis project Ga0209211, IMG submission 183992) | Groundwater microbial communities from Rifle, Colorado, USA - Groundwater A2 (SPAdes) (version 2) | ecosystem: Environmental > Aquatic > Deep subsurface > Groundwater | place: Rifle, Colorado...
ATCCTGCTGCCGATGTGCTGATCACAAATGGCATGTTCTGCCATAACCTTCAACATCCACGCCAGTTCAATGTCTGCCATGGCTCTTACAGCGCATTTGCAAAAAATGCCCTCAGCCCTATTAGCCCTGATTACTACCGCCTGCGCTTCATCTATTCGCACTTTGAAAAAAAAGCGGCAAGGAACGCAAAGGCCGTAATTTCAAACTCCCTGCAGACGCAGGAAAACGTGAGAACGCTTTTCGGGCTCGGCTCACAGGTAATCTATCCCCCCGTTGATCTTGATTTATTTGCGCCAACCCAAAAGGAGAAGGCAAAACGGGCAGTTGGCTGGGCCGGCATAAACGCCCTGTTTGTAGGAAGGCCAGAGAGGGCAAAAGGTTTTGATTTTGTGGAGTTCCTTGCAAAAAGCAACCCTTCCGTTAATTTCAGGTGCATACTCTCAAGGCCATATGCCACAAACCTTGCAAACCTTGAGGTTATCGGGGCGATAGCTCATTCCAGCCTTCCCATTTACTACTCTGCTGCCGACCTTATAGTGTTCCCTTCGCGCTTTGAGGGATTTGGGCTTGTCGTGCCTGAAGCACTTGCATGCGGCGGAAAAGTCCTGTGCCTCAATACCGGCATCGCCTCTGAGCTTGAGGATAACGCCAATCTCTACATTGCCAAGCCAACTGAACGTGAAGTTGCAGCCAGCTTTGGAGATGCCATGGCTGCTAGGGCTGAAAAATTACCGTCAAAGGCGCTTTGCAATTTTTCTGTGCAGGAATTTTCAAAGAGGTGGAATGCAGTCCTTGAAAGCTGATAGTTTTGCACCAAATGCAATTTAAATACAGGCGGGTGTCAATTGGATGATGGCAGGCAAAAAAATCACTATTGAGGACGCTTCATCAGGGGGCGGGGCGCAGGTCATTGGGGGCCTAAAGTCCCTTGCTGAAAAATGCCTTGATAATTACACTCTGGAAGCGCAAAAAATTGAAGAGCGGCAGGCGCGCAGGGACTTCACACTCCTTTTTGCGCTGCAGGGCAAAGAGAAAGTGGGATTCATCGCAGGCTATGGGGACAGCGGCAGGATGCACATATGGCTCTTCGGGGTGCTTGGGGCCCTTCGGGGCGCAGGGATAGGCAGGATGCTGCTGGAAAAGTTCCACTCCGTTTCAGCCGCCAAGGGTTATAAAATTGTTAACACTATTACTTTTAACAAATACCCGCGAAAAATAATCCTGTCTGTCAGGAACGGGTACAGGATTGTAGATGTAAAGTATGCCCCCGAAAAGGGGGATTCAATGATCGTTTTGGAAAAGGAACTGGGGTGAGACTTGTGGAAAAAATCGGTGTTGGCCTTATAGGTTGCGGACAAATTTCACCGCGCCACTTTGATGCAATAAGGCAGATCCCTGAATTTGAATTAATGGCTGTTTCAGACATTGATGCTGGCGCGGCAAAAAAAGCCGGCACTGAGCAGGGTGTCCCTTTTTATACAAACAACAATGAACTGCTCTCGCGAAGTGACATCACGCTTGTCAGCATTTGCACCCCCATTTCTACACATACAAACCTTGCAATCGATGCCCTCAATGCAGGCAAGGATGTGCTCACGGAAAAACCTGTGGGGATTACCCTTGAATCCATTGACAGGCTCAGCGCAGTCGCGCTCAAAAGCGGCCGCAAGGTTTTTGTTGTCCACCAGGTGCGCTACAACCCGAGTGTTTATGCCCTCAAGAATGCTATCGATAGCGGCATGCTTGGCAAAGTGCTCGCTTGCAACCTTGTTGTCAGGTGGTTTCGCCCGGCGAAATACTTTGAGGACAAATGGTACGGGATTAAGGAAATTGCCGGCGGAACAATGCTTAACCAGGGCATACACTACATTGACATTATGCAATGGCTCATTGGCGAGGCAAAAGAGGTTATGGGGTTTACAGGCCATTTGCGCTACCCAAAAGTTGAAGTTGAGGACTATGCTGCAGGGACAATCTTTTTCAAAAACGGATGTGTCGGCCAGATGGAAATCAACATCCTCACTTATGACAAGAATTTCGAGTGTTCCTTTACCGTAATGGGGGAAAAAGGCACGATAAAACTTGGCGGGAAAGCCCTGCAGACTATTGACTATTGGTGCGTGCAGGGGCATGAAAAACTAACAATGCCGCTCGGGCTTGCGCCCAATATTTATGCAAAGGGCCTCTATGAGGGGTCAGTGCCAAACCATGTGGACGTATACAAGGACATACTGCGCGAATACCAAAACAACGGGAAAATGGAAATGACAGCGCAGGAAGCAAGAAAATCAGTCGAGATAGCCCTTGGAATATATGCGTCAAGTGAAAAAGGCGGCCTGAAAATGAAGCTGGGGGCAAAGAGATGAAAGTGCCACGCGTTGACCTAAGGCCGCAGGAGCGCCCCCTCAAAAAGGCCATCCTGCGCTCAATTTCAAAAATAATCGATTCAGGAGAATTCATACTTGGCCATAACGTGAAAGCCCTTGAAAAGGAAATTGCAGCTTACATGGGTGTGCCGGATGCAATCGGCGTTGCAAGCGGCACCGATGCCCTCATGCTCTCGCTTTGCGCACTCGGAATAAAACAGGGGGATGAAGTCATTACAACACCATTTACAATGGCTGCAAACGTCGAGGCTATTTTGCATGTGGGTGCAAAGCCCGTCTTTGCCGATGTTGACAGGAAAACATTCAACCTGCTTCCCTTCGAAATTGAGAAGAGGATAACGCCGAAAACAAAGGCTATACTTCCTGTTCACCTTTTCGGGAACCCGTGCAGGATGGATGAGATAACCGGAATTTCCCGCGAGCACAATATCCCTGTTGTAGAGGATGTATGCCAGGCATTTGGCGCCAAGTACAAAGGCAGCAGGTGCGGCTCTTTTGGAGTGCTTTCAGCACTCAGCTTTTTTCCCACAAAAAACCTTGGCGGTTATGGCGATGGCGGAATGGTGCTTGTAAACGATGTGCAGTACTCCCAGAAGCTGCGCAGGCTGCGAACCCATGGCCAGCAGTCCAAATACATCTATGAATATTTGGGGTGGAACAGCAGGCTGGATGAGATGCAGGCTGCAGTTCTCTTGCCAAAGCTTTCGCGCATTGACCGGTGGAATGCTGCAAGGGCAAAGGCGGCAAAGTTATATGAAAAGGGCCTTGCAGGGTTAAGTGAAGTTGAAACACCGCTGGCTACCGATGGCGGCAACCATATTTACCACCTTTACACAATAAAGGCGCAAAGGCGAGCTGAGCTTGCAGCACACTTGGCGTTACAAGGAATTGAAACTGCAGTGAATTTCCCCCTTGCCCTGCACCTTCAGCTGGCCTATAATGATGGTACATGGAAAGAGGGTGATTTTCCCGACGCGGAATGGCTATGCAATATGTCCCTCTCCCTGCCGATGTTTGTGGGAATAAGTGAAAAGCAGGTCTTAGGCGTGTGCCGCTCAATCAGGGGCTTTTACCGCAAGTAGTGCCTGCCGCTTGCGGCATCCCTTTTCTGCTCCCTTTTATGGAATAGCACATGCAGCACCCCCACCGCGTTGTATAAAATCAGCCTTACTGCCGACAGGAGGGGGCCCCCTTTAATGGGGAAATTTGGAGGATAGCTGCCAAAATAGAACAATACCGGGAACGGCATCTTTCTCCAGTGCCTGCCAACCCCCACATCCGTGTCGCGAAATGACCTTTGGAAAAATCCCATGTGGAAGCATATAACCTCCTCTTTAAGGGCGTTTGAGGAGAATTCTGAAAAATCCTTTTCAGGGAAATCCCTTGGAGCCCCATATTCAAACGGGTAGTTGCCAAAAAACCTTATTGTTTTGCTGCGCCATAACTTGCCGCTGAGCCTGTCTCTTGCAACAAGGTGGCAATCATTGACAAAATCCCTTATTGTCACTTCCACCCGTGCAATACTTTTTGGCAGCCCCATAAGAACCGCAAGGGCCTTTTTTTGGCCCTTGATAAAAAATATCTCATCGCCATCCACTACAAAAAACCACTCGGTCTTTGTCATTTCCGCCATCTCGTTACGCAGGCCAACCAGCGCGGAAGGTGACACCGGCCCCTTGAGAAACAGCCTTATTTTTTTGCTTTTAATCCCCCCAACTATCTTCACCGTGTCATCTGTTGACCCTGTGTCAAAGACTATTATTTCCTTCGCGATCGGCAGCACTGCCTCTAGGGCAGTGCGAATGAAGCGCTCCTCATTCCTAACCATCATGTGCACTGTGACGCCATCTTTCATCTCTCCACCATGCCTTTGGCCTTTCGCATTTCCCGCAGCACGAGCGCGCAGCCCTTATCGCGCGAATTATCCCGCGCAACCTTTACTATTTCATTCCTTATCCATCCCTTGCCAACAAACCACTTGAATTTATCCATAAATGCAGGCCAGTTTGTCTCCATAAAACCCAGATTATTTGATTCTATGAAATGCCGCAGTTCTGTGTTTCCTGCAGATGCCTTGGCGGCAACCGGCAGCCCTGCTGCAATGTAATCAAATACTTTTGCCCCAAGCACCTGCATCTCAAAGTCAGGATATGCCACAAGCCCGCAGTCCGCTGCCGAAAGGTATTTGTAAAGCCTTGCGAACTCCACATTGAAAATGAATTGCGCCTCGCCCAAGACCCCCTGCTTTTCAAGCTCTGAGCGCATATTCGCAATGATCCGCTTTTGTGCCGCTGTCCCCTCAAAACTGAGGATAAAAACCGCCTTTGCATGGTTGTTTTTCACAATTGCAGGGAATGCCTCCCGTACAAAACCCGCAATGTCCTTGTCCCCGACCCCGCCCACATAAATGAAAGTGAAGCTGTCATTCAATCCGAGCTCATTTCGGGTTACATCCCTTGCCTTGGCGTCAAAATAAATTTTTTTTGTGTCACTTCCATTGGGGGCGAGGACAGCCCTATCCTTTGGAACGCTGTAGGGCGTGTTGAGGAAAATAACCCGCTCACAATTGCGGAAAGTGAATGATTCCATCATCTCAAAGAGCCGGAATTTCAAAGACCCTGCAACATCAGGCTGCAGCTTCCTCATAACATCCGTGAACGGGTCTTTTGCGTCAAGGAAAAAAACAGCCCCGCATGCCTTTGCGGCAAGAAGCGCAAAAAAATTGTGCGTGAGCGGCGGCGAAGTGCCTATTATGGCATCAAACTTTCCTGCAATTATGCGGCGCATAAGGTCTGCTATGCCACTATACCGCAAAACATTTTCCGCTCCCTTTGCGCCGGCCCTTGCGGGCGCAAAAATGCTCACCTCCTCTCCCTGCTCCGTGAAATGGCGGCATAATCCGTTCACCCGCACGACACATGCCCCCTTTTCAGGGTCTGCATAAGGGGTAATTATGAGTATCTTCATTTCTTCACCCCCAAAATCCTGAGCGGGTCTGCCGCAAACCTTCGGAACAGCTCGGCATCCTGCCTATCCAGAAGGACGAACTCTGCGATGGGGTATCTTGCGCCCGTGATCTGTGCCATGTACCTGCGCTTTAGCGCAAGGTCAATTGCAGGGCTGATCAGGTGGTTTAATGCGATTCCCATAAGTCCAAGGTAACTTGCGAGCGCAGAACCGGCAAAAAGCGTCGAAACAAGGATAATCGCCGAAACTATTGTAAGCTGCTTTTGTGCTTTCAGGTTATAGAAGAATGGTTTCATCGGGATATTTGCAATGAAAATCAATAGGGTAAACATGAGGATGCGCAGCACGTTTGCATAAGGCACAACCTCCTCGCCAAGCACGGTCCTGATTATAGGCTCAGCAAACAAAACCACTCCTGCAACCACCGGTATGGAACTATACAGGATATACTTTGTTGCCCGGATTATCTGCCTGCGGGAGTCTTCAGGGCTTCCAAGCCTGCTCACCATCGGGTAAAATACCGTTTCAAGCGGTTCAAAGAGCCTTATTGCAGTCACCTGTATTTTTAGAAGCGCAGAATATATGCCGACTGCATTCACCCCGAGGAAATATCCCACAATCCAGGGGGGTATATTAGATTCAAGGTTGCGTGCCTGTGAGGAGATTATGCTCCATTTACCATGTTTTGTAAACATTACTGCAAGGCTTTTGCGCGTCTGGGGCCCAAACAGGCCGGCCTTTTTAAGCCGTGCAGGGATATGCCCCCAGAAAGCTGCAAGGGAAATTATGCTTCCTATAGCTGTTGCAAGCAGCATGCCCTCGACATTTGCAAGTGAATACGCTGCTATGGCAGTCAGTGCAAGCTTTGCAAGCGCCTCGGCAAAGAGGAACTTGGCATAGCTGGAAAAATCAGAAACCACCTGGAATGCGGTAAGCAAGATGTTCCTTGCAGCGCCTGCAATCACCAGCATTGCTATAAGCCTTATATAAATTTCAATATCTGGCCCAAAGTACGCAGCCACACTCCCTGAGCCAAAAAAAAGGCAGGCAACAAGGATAATTCCAAGTACAACCTGCAGCAATATATACCCGCCAAAGAGCGCGCCTGCATCATCACCCTTGCGCTCATTGATGTCTTTTGCAACATCTGCAACTACAAGCTTGCCAACACCCATGTCAAGGAAAAGTGTTGCGACTGCCAGCACGCTCAGTACAAGGGAATATACCCCAAAACCGTGTGTTCCAAGTGCATTGAGGGTAATGAGGAAAGTGATGAAATTTAGTGCAGAAGCTGCAATATTCCCCCCTGAAATCAGTGTTGCGTTCCCAAAGATCTCACGCATGCCCATACACTCACCCCCCATATAACTTTTCGAGTGCATCGATCCGTGCATTCCATGAAAATTCTTTTGAACGGATGGCTGCATTTTTTGCAAGCTCTGCCTTACGGATTCTTCCTGCACCCACCACTTGCATAATTGCAGTTGCTGCATTTTCCGGATTGCCAAAATCAGCAAGGATTCCATCCTTGCCATCTGAGATGATCTGCGCAAACCCTTCATTTTCCTGCACGATGCAAATGCAGCCGCTTGCCATTGCTTCCACCAATGAAATCCCGAACCCCTCATATTGTGAAGCCGAGACAAAAAACTCCGAGACCGAATAAAGCCCCCTGAGCTCATCTGCCGAAGGGTTTAGGGCAAAATCCACATGCCCTGCAATCCCAAGCTTCCCCGCTTTTTCCCTATATCCTTCAAGCAGCCCCTGCCAGTCTGTGCCTGCGATTATGAGCCTGTATTCGGCATCCTTTTTAAGCATTGCAAAAGCAGCAAGCAGCTTTTCAACCCTCTTATTTTGCGCAAACCTCCCTACAAAAAGGAATGTATCCCTCTGCTTTTTTCCAGCGTAAAATCTCGAAATATCGATGCCATTTTCAACAATTTCCAGCCTGCTGCACACTTTGGAAAATATTTTTGCATCATTCCTGCTCACTGCAATGACCCTGTCTGCAAACGGGAGAAGGATGCGCTGCACGGTATTGAAATAGAGCCACTTGAGCAGCCCCATGTCTTTTGTGTGGAATATGCCGCCATGCGTTGAAATAAAAACCTTCCTGCGGTGCAGCGGCTTTGTGAGCAGCAAAAAGTCAGAGAAAAAGCCTATCCCATGCACATGCACAATGTCGGCATTCCTGATTTTTAAGAGAACTGAAGGGGCAATTTTGTAATAATGCAGGTCAAGGAAAGGAATCCGCTCAACCGCTATGCCCTCAGCATCCCATGCGCTTGCCAGTGGGCCTTTTGAATATGCGCAGCGGTTGAGGCAAACAACATTCACTTTATGGCCGCGTGATTCTAAGCCGGCCGAAATGTCCTGCACAACCCTTTCAACCCCGCCCATGCACGGGAGGAAATGGTTTGCGACCTGAACAATTTTCATTTTTCCGCCGCCTCTTTAATCGCTCCCGCCACAAGCCCGAGGCTGAATGCAATAGTCCTAACAAGGACAAAAAATGGCGTGCACAAACCAGCGGCAAAATCCTTTCCTACAGTAATAAAAGTAAGCCTTAGGGTAGATGCTATGAATGCGGTGCAGAGCACAGCCAGTGGCAAAAACCCCAGTATAGGCACAAGCAGGGCGCAGGCAATGGCTCCATATGCAAGCGCGATCTGCACTTTGAGCACAAGCGGGGTGTAGGAATCCTGGCTCATCTTTGCGGGGTGCTTTTTATAGAGCCTTATGCGGTAAAATGCCCTGTAAAATTTTGTCCAAAAATATCTGCCCAGTTTGTCCGGATGGGTATGGTATACTATCGCGCGCGGGCTGAAAACAAGCTTTTTCCCCGTTTCCTCAAGCCTGTAGCTAAGCTCAGGGTCTTCCCCTGAGGCTTTCGGGAACGATTCATCAAACCCGTTCGCGTCAAAAAAATCCTTCCTGCGGTATGCTGCAGAATAGCTTCCGATCCAGTCAAGCCGCCCTTTATTGCTTTCCATAAGCTCATAGCGTTCCTCTATTTCAAGCTGGCAAAAGCGTGCCACAATGGAGCCCTGCAGTGTCCTGTATGCGCCCTGCACCCCCACAACCTGCGGGTCCTTGAATGGCGCAAGCATTTGTGAGAGCCAGTCCTTTTGGCAGATGCAGTCCGCATCGGTAAAGAGTAAAATGTTCGCCGATGCCCTGCGTGCGCCCGCGTTGCGCGCCTTTGCAGGGCCGCAGTTTTCCTGCCACAAAACAATCGCGCCGCACTGCTCTGCCGCTTTTGCGGTCGAGTCAGTTGATCCGTCATCCACGACAATAATTTCATACTTGCCCGTAAAATCCTGTGACGAAAGCGCCCTTATGCACTCACTTATCGTGCCCTTGCTGTTATATGCAGGAATGATTATGCTTGCATCCATGCCGGAATTCACTGCATTTTTTTTGAGTGGTGCTTTTTGCACAGCTGCTCTTGCCTTGGCCAAATTCACACCTTCACCGCTTTGATAATCATCTCTTCCTGCAAAGAGCGCGGGAGGAAATGGTGCGCCAGCTTTCTTGCGACAAATGTCCACTTGTTCCTGCTGCCGTATGCGTTTTCCTCTGTATATGGCTGGCAGAAATATTTTTCAACCCTAAAGCCATTCCTTTCAAGCAGCCCCTCAAGCCCCTTATAATTGAAAAGGCTGATATGAATCGGGGTTTCATAATTGTGGAAAATCCGGTTAACCAGGCTGTCTTTGTTGGGTGTCGTGAGTATGAGAACGCCGCCCTTCAGCAGCACACGCCACGCCTCCTTTGCAAACAATCCTGGCTTTTCAACATGCTCTATGAGCTCGCCTGCAAAAACGGACCGGAACACCGAATCGGGAAAAGGGATTTTTTCCGCGCCCGCGCGCCTGTAGTGTTCCGTGTCTTTTTCCGTTTCAATATCCACGCCGTAAACGTTTTGCGCCCCGAACTTTTCGATGAACTTTTGGTGAATGCCGCCAACGCTATAACCCACATCCAAAAGCCTGCCTTGCAGGTTTTGCAGGCAAAATTCCACCCTGTCCAATCCTACCACCAAAACACACGGAAAAGCATTTGGCTAATTTTCAACAATGCCCCTGCATGCCAATCGCACGCTTTAGGCCTCTTGCCCCTCAACCTGCTTTTGCGCCGCCGACCTTTTCAAAAAATTGATATCCAAAAGGTATTTTGTAAACGTCTTGGCACCCATCAAAAGCCTGGGGGCCTCGCGTGGCTGCGTGAACATGAGCTTTATCCTGCTTGCAATGTATTCCGGCCTCATGTAAAATTCCTTCCTTGCCCAGTCGCATGCCTCGACAAGCTCCTTTCCGCTCAGTTTATCCGTATTGAGGATTGTGTTGTGCGTCCCTTCGGCAGTGAGCCACTCGTCCCATTTCGTGGTGGTCAAAAAGCCGTTCGATTCCGCCCACTTATAAGCTTCAGTTCCCGGATATACCATGAGCGGGAAGAACTGGGCCGTGTCAGGGGAGAGCTTTTTTGCCCACTCGACCGTCTTTCTTATTGTCTCATGGGTCTCCCCGTTGTTGCCAAGCATAAAGCAGCCGTGCACGAGCAGGTTGGCTTTCTTGGAATCGACCATAAACTGCTCGATCTTTTCTATGCGCGTCCCTTTTTTGATATTGTTCAGGATCTGCTGGTCGGCGCTCTCAAATCCCACGCACATGAGCCTGCAGCCGGCCTTTTTCATCCACTGCATCGTCTCAAGGTCCACATCCGCCCTTGAGTTGCATGTCCACGTAATATTGAGGCCGCGGTCCAGAACCTCCTTGCAAAGGTCAATTGTGCGCTGCCGGTCCTGCGTGAGGGTGTCATCCTCGATCATGATATCTTTTACATACGGCAGATTCTTTGCGATCCATTCGAACTCGTCAACCACATTTTTTACGCTCCTTGCCCTGTAAGAATGGCCTGTCAGCGTCTGTGGCCACTTGCAGTTGTGGACAACAATATTATTTGCAGTAAAATAACTGTTTTCGGTTTCAACATCATAAACAAAACCGTCATGTACCACTTCTTCAACGCGATCAACCGCAAGGAATGCCGGAACCGTATTTCTATAAAGGGAAACAGCTGCCCTGTATTGCACCTGCTTTACAAAACCTCTTTGGGTTACTTGTGTCTTTTCAATCGACCCGCTGGCAGCCAGTTCCGCTATAGTCTGCCTGATATTTGCGTGTGTCAGGCCGAGTTCTTTTGCAATCCCTTTTGCGCTCATGGGCTTTTCAAGGATTTTTTCGAGCACTAAAACCCTGTTTGGCTTGTGTTCTTTGAGATGCTCAACGATTTCCTGCTGCCTATTGCCGAAAAAACCTATTTCCTGCGTGAACTTCTGCCTATCGTCCCAGCTATTGATGGTTATCCTGTGGATTTCATGGTTGATTTTTACAGGCCTGTGTATGAAAGCATTTCCACGATTGTCCTGCATTTCCAAGGTATAATTAACCCCCTTTTGCGCAAGAATGGTCATGACTTGGTTTGCAAGGGTTTTTGATGAAGTGTAATATTTTATTTTCCGCGCCCCATCCCATGTGCCATCGCCTGTAAAAAGGGCCTTTAGGCAGGCATTCTGCAGATTTTTGCCGGCGTTGAAAACTATCCATGGCAGATTTTTGTTTTGCGCGCCTGCACGTATTCCGAGGATTTTATTGAACAGAAGATATATAAGCTTCCCGCCAAAATAGACCTGTGGCACCCGCTCAGTGCTGCCTTCTGTTTCTGTGACGTATGTTTGCGGGAAAGTGCTCTTTATGCACCTTTTTATTTCATCGCGCATTTCTAGGTCGGATTTTGTAATTGCAAGGTTAAAATTATTGTAATTGCCTTCACTCACAAAGAATCCTATCGCCGTCATGAGCTCTTTTGTTACCTGGAGGTAAAACGGCAATGGCAGGATATTCTTCCCGCCTATTTCCAGTTTTTCCGCAATTGCATGCGGCAAACCGTACTTTTCCTCAACCTTGCGGAATTCCATTATCGGAAGTATATTGGAATATTTCCAGTTCCTTTTCAGCATGGCATAATCCTGTGCAAATTCCTTTTCATTGGCTTTTTCCAAAAATGCGAAATATTCATTCACCCCGTGGATATAAACATCTTTGAGGTCCTTTGATGTGGCATTTTCCACCAATCCGTGGTAAACATCAATTCTGTCAAATGAATCAGATTCCGGCAGTGGATTTGAGAAACGGAGCATATCCCCTTTGGTTATTTCCCCTGCGCGAACTTCCAGTTCTTCTCCTGAGCGCATTATTGGCATTATATGGCCAGCAGTAAGTTCAATCGAAGTTCCATTGGAAAGTCTGATCTTGAGTCTCTTGTCCTCTTTAATCCTGCTCATATTCTTGACCGTGACAAATTCGCCGTTGCTCCAGATTTTTATGTCCTTTTTTTGGGTATTGAGCAGATCATAACCCTGTACATTTTTCCCTTCCCTCCCAAGATGCGTACCCAAAAGCGCGGAAATGCAGTCAACTTTTATTTTTCCATTCTCCTTTATTGCAATTACGCTATCTGCATCAAGGCAGAAAGTGCACCTGAACTTGCAGCCCCTGCCCGTTATGATGGTGATTTCAGGGTAGAGCACTGAAGGGTAAAAGTAATCCCTGATATTGACGTGCCTGTTGTAAACTTGGCTTGCAAAAGGCATCTTGTCAAGGCCGTCCTGCTCTATCGGCGGCATATTTGGGGTGAACTTCACTTTTCCTTCCTTGTCGCGGTATGTTATCCCAAACACGCCTTCAAGCGGCTTTTTATTTTCAAGTGCATCTGCAAGGTCGCGCAGGATATAATCGTACTCCCCGCGTGCCACTGCATCTATCTTCCCGCTTGAGCGCAGTGACATTTCAGGCAGGGCGCCCACATGGGTTCCGACCATAATGGTGAACGCATCAGGGCAAAGGCGCTTTAGCGTTTCGACGACCTTCACGTCATTATTGAATGAGGCGGTAACAGAATCCACGGCGATGAGTTGCGGCTTCCATTCCTTCACAATTCCAATAACCTGCTCAAGTGTCATGCCGCAAGCCGGGCAATCCAGCAGCTTAACTTCGTGGCCTGCCTGCTCGAGAACGCCGGTCGCATATCCCATCCAGATAGGGTAGTAAACGCAGCCGCCCTTGGAAATTGCAGGGCTCCTGCTCGTGCGCGAGAAGCGGAATAAAAACGGCGGGTTTAACATCAATACTCTCATTTGCGATTCCACCCTTAGCTTAAATGAAAATTTACCTAAAAACACACTATTTTGTTAATTGACTTAATTATTATGGTTAGGCTTTAAATAAGCCTTTTTGGTACAATGGCCATTTGGCCCAATCCCTAATCCTTGGCCAGTTTCCAGTAAATCTGGTAGCAAAGGTTGGGGATGTAGTGTGCTATCTTGATCCTGATGCCTGCAGGCAGCAGTATTGCAGGTTTTGTAAAATAGAGTTCTGTTTCATCTATCCTGAACTTGGCCTTTGAATAGCGTGAGAACGTGCCCTGCCTTGTATACCAGTCCCTCATGGTTGTTTCGCAAAACATTATATGGTGGAACGGTGTCTGGCCGAAATTATACGAATTATAATATGGCACTTCAATGTGCGCTATGCCGCCCGGCCGAAGGACCCTGTGGATTTCCGTAAGTGCCTTGTCAAAATTAAATGTGTGCTCGAGGAAATTGAGGCAGAACACCTCGTCAAAATAATTGTCCTTAAAAGGGATCGGCTTATCGTCACTCCAAATTTTATCCGCAGCGCTTGCCCTGTCGCAGTCTATCCCGACCGCCCCGCGGATCTTCCTGTTGCCGCAGGCGACATCAAGGACTCTGCTCCCCTTGGAAGGCTCATACGAATTTATCCTCTCAGTAGTCCAGTGCCCAACGCCTGCAGCCCCGTTCGAGAAAAAGTGCTTAACACCGCTGCCCATTCAAACGCCTTTCTTTTTTGCAACAATGCTGTTTGCACGCAAAAGCTCATCAAATGAGCCGGCATCTAGCCAGTCCTTTGTGAGCTTGCTTGCCATAAGAGCATTCATCTTTATGTAGTAGTTGTGTATGTCTGTGATTTCAAGTTCGCCCCGGCCTGACGGTTTGAGGCTTTTTATCACTTCAAAAACATGCGGGGTGTACATGTAAACCCCTACTGCGACCCAGTTTGTCGGCGGGTTTTTTGGCTTTTCAATAACCTTCGTGACCTTGTCGCCCTCAAGCACTGCGACTCCGGCTTTCCTCGCCTCTTGCGTTGTTGTCTTGTAGAGCAGGATGCGCGAGCGCTCATCCTCCCTTTTCTCAAATTCCCTGATAAATGGTGCAATATCGTCAAATAATATATTATCGCCATTGATGGCAACAAATTTGTCTTCCCCCACAAACCCTTTTGCAAGATCTATTGCCTGCGGCAGGCCCCCTGCTTCCTCTTGCACCCTGAAAGTGAAATTCACGCCAAATTCCTTTCCCGATCCTAAGAGTGAGAAAATGGCACCTGCATGGCCCGTGCCTGTTATGACAAGGATTTCGGTGATGCCCGCCTTTTTGAGGGTTTCAATGGGGTAATAGATCATCGGCTTA
>Ga0209211_10008594_pt1 | contig 13902 bp, 10 predicted proteins | sample RifGroA2_FD_183992 | JGI IMG/M metagenome (GOLD analysis project Ga0209211, IMG submission 183992) | Groundwater microbial communities from Rifle, Colorado, USA - Groundwater A2 (SPAdes) (version 2) | ecosystem: Environmental > Aquatic > Deep subsurface > Groundwater | place: Rifle, Colorado...
AGGTTTATAGTGGCAAGCTCGGCTGGGAAATGGGCAACATCAACACCCCATAAATTGGAGAGCAGGGTTGTGTGTGACCTCTCTCCCATGTTCTTGAGCCTGTCGTAGCCTCTTATAAGAAAAGTTCCCGTGCCGCAGGTTGGGTCGATAACCTTTGCATTTACTGTTTGAATACAGAAGGCGTTAATAAGGTCAACGAGTTCTTCCCTCGTAAAAAACTGGCCAAGCGCATGACGGTCTTCGGGCGGGATCAGTTTTTCAAACACGTTTCCCACCACGTCGTGCGGCATGTTGGAAAAGTTAAAGCGATTGAGGTCTTCAATCAGGGCGGCAAGGGGTTCAACCCCCGAAGGGGGAATAGGTATGCTGTCGGTAAAGTCCTCTTCAAAGACCGCCTGATAGTCAATCTGACGCGCCATCTCAAAGTATTCCTTTAGCTTTTCGTTTATTTGGGATGGGTTACTGTCCGCAAGGTGCATAGCTGGAAGGTCTGAGCGGAATCGTCTCAATGTGAGATAAAAAAGTACCTTTCCAATCAGGCGATAAACCACTTGCCTCGAAACTGTTTCATAAAATGCAGGGTCGTCATAATTGGCAATGGCCTGCTTTACAGCCCAGTCAAATAGTCCTTCTTTAAACCTTTTATCTTTTCCCATCTTTGTAACGAGAGATTGATGGATGTGCGGGATAAGGGACTTTACCGCCTCCGTGAGGATGTGGACAAAGAAGGTAGAATCAACATCGACAAGATGAAGATGACCATCACGGTGTAGCACAGATAGGTCATGGAGTATTTCTCTTGCTCTTCCCTTGAGTAGTTCCTGTTTTGGAACGACCCAAAGGTCATTGACCTCCGTAACGGGAAGTAGGGATGGGTATGTCTTTAAGCGGTGCTCATGGGTAACCTTTTCGTTCCTTTTTGGTGTCCGCCAGATAATGGCATCCCTCATATTCCATGTCACGAAGTAGTCCGCATTCATGGACATGGCTTTCCTGGCAGCATTCTCAAGAAGCGTTTTATCGTCTGCAGAAGTATCGGGCGTTTTCAGTTCCCATCCGCAGAAACCCACGCCCGAAGCTCTATTAAGCCATATCTGAATATCAGGAAAGTTTGTCGTGGTGGATGAGACCTTAACTGAGGTTTCTGACGAGGCTATGTCAAATGGATAAGAACCATACGAAATAACTTCGTTTAGCCAGGAAATAACCTGGCTCATGAACTCTCTTTCGTTGGCGTTAACGTTGGGCAAAGGAAGATACCTTATTTCAGGCCAGAAGCGATTTTACCAATCGTTCAAGTAAAAACTAACAGATATTACCTTTTATATTGGGTCTGGTTCAAGAGAAAAACTGTTTGACACTAAAAGTGTAGCAGTGTCAATCGTATGCATTATTATTGCTGGTTGTGCGTCCTTACCACCTGTTGAGGATAATCAGGCAGAACAACAGGTAATTGATGTATACGATAGTAAGGGAAACGTAAAAAAGCGTATGATTATCAAAGATGATTATATTACGATTTATGATAAGGATTGGAAGACAAAGGGGTATGGAAAGGTGCAAAAATAGCTTAAGTACAAGGATTATCCAAATCTCTTACAACTTTCAGGAACAATCCTGCCTATTTCAGGGATTTCATTTCTTTTTTCAATTCTTCAACAGAAATAGTCTTGCCATCTTTTACCGCTTCCTGCCCCTTTCTAATTTTATCTAAAACATAAAGCTGGTACATAATATCATCAATACTGGCAGAATCAGGTAGTTTTGAAATTACATCTAATGCTTTTTTCTTTATCGTTATCATATTTATAACTCCATTTAGTCTAATTGTTTTTTAAATTGTTATGCGCATTTTATCACAGCATGGAATTTAAGTCAAAAGGCTGTTCTCTGCTGTGAACTGTTACGAGTATGGGACGAGTCATTCTGGAAATAGGGTGTCGAGCCCATTGCACTCCCGATCCATGTCTGAGAACAAGTAAGAATCGAAATGAAAATTATGGTCGTTTTGATTTTTGATGTTCAGGATTGGATTTCGGGGATTACGTGAAAACCGGCTGCTATAAAATGGCGGTCAAAGGCCGCAACTTTTAATGCATCTTTATATCTTCTCAGAAAGCAAAAAGACGTACAGTCTGTAAAACTCCACATTTGATCTCGATAATTGATAAACATATCGTAGGAAAGGTTGAAAATTTCAGAATCTATAGGAAATATCTTTATGGAAGGGGATTCATAAATCTTTCGGGCTATATCTACAGCAAGGTTTTTACCTCCCTGTCTCATAACAGTAGTGAGGGTTTCATCAAAGATATAGTCTGTAATTATAAATGCAACCGATGTTTGTTGATGAATAAGATTTTGTACAAGTAATCTTGCTGTTGGATGTTTATCATCTTTCTTATTATAAAAAGCAATGAGGAAGGATGTGTCTGCAAAGATTATTTCTGACATTTCATGCCATACAATAATTCATCAATTATTTTATTATTAGTATGACCTATATCCGCAGGGGCAGATGAAAAAAAAGGATCATCCTTTTTTATCGGAACTGGGTTTATTTTTTTTTCTAAGGATTCTATGGCTTTTACATCTTTTCTTTTTTGCTTTACGGTACTCATATCCTTATATTTACAAAATTATAAAACATTTGTCAATGGAAAAAGTATAAACGATGTGGATGGAATTTTGATAAAATCTGATAAAAAACGTGCAAGCGCAGCTAGTAACAAATAGCGTTTGTTGTTGATGTAATGTGTATCATTGCAATAGCATGAGAATTTCATCCAGCAGGAGGAGAATAATTTGTATGCCTTTCATAAGCTTTCCAAAATGGATTGTTTAAAGGCGGACACAAACGAGACATTTGGGTTGTATTTCCGTTTCTCATGCTAAATAATATCCTTCGATTTAATGTTATATCTTTTCAGCATGCGCTGGAGGTATTGACGCTCTATTTCGCTCTCTTTGGCTGCATTTGTTACGTTTCCACTGTTTTTATTCAGAGCGTTCGTGATATATTTTGTATTGAATGCATCGAGCGCCTTTCTGCGCGCTTCCTTGTAAGGCTGAGAAAGCAATTCATCCCCAAAATCCCCGGCGATTCCCTCTTTTTTTACCAACGGCAAAATAACGTTTAAAGATATTATGTCTTCCGTGGTAAGGGTAACAGCCCTTTCTATGACATTTTCCAGTTCACGGACATTGCCAGGCCAGTTGTAATTGTAAAATTCCTTTTCTACTTCCGGCGAAATTCCCTTGATCTGCCTGTTTTCCTTTTTGTTATACTTTTCGATGAAATGTTTCAACAGGAGCGGAATATCTTCTTTTCTATCGCGTAATGGAGGCATCTTGATATTGATCACATTTAACCGATAATACAAGTCCTCGCGAAATTCCTTTTCCTGTACTCGTTGTAACAAGTCCTGGTTTGTTGCGGCAATGATACGCACGTCTACCTTCTTGGTAACGGTATCACCAAGTGAAATAAACTCTCCTTCCTGTAAGACCCTTAGAATCTTTGCCTGCACCGATTTTGGGATATCGCCAATCTCATCCATAAACAGGGTGCCGCCATCCGCCTCTTCGAAAAGGCCTTTCTTGTCCTTGATAGCGCCGGTAAAAGCGCCCTTCACGTGCCCAAACAATTCGCTTTCAAGGAGGTTTTCGGATAACGTGGCGCAATTGATTACGACAAATTTCTCGTCCTTTCGATTACCCGTAAAATGGATCGCCCTGGCAACAAGCTCTTTTCCTGTTCCACTCTCGCCAGTAATCAGCACGGTAGCAGTGCTGAGGGCAACCCTCGAAACCATGTCCAGCACCTTCTGGATTTCCTTAGAGCTTCCCACAATCTTTTTTAATCCATAGACCTTCTCCAGTTCAGAGTGCAGGTACTTATTTTCTTCAATTATCTTTTGCTGCGCAATGAGGCGGTCAATATTGAGGATGATCTCGTCAAGGTTAAAAGGTTTCGTAATATAATTAAATGCGCCGCGCCTCATTGCTTCTACGGCCGTCTCTATGCCGCCGTAAGCAGTCATTATCAATACCGAAGAGTTATATGTACCTTTAATCCTTTGCAGTAATTCCAGACCATCAATACTGCCGGGCAGTTTCATATCTACGATGATAATGGGAAATTCCTGCTTTTTAAGTTCATCCAAAGCCTCTTCGCCAGACGCCGCGGTTTTGACAATAAAACCACGCTCCGTCAGTGCATTGTTGAGCACCTTTCTGTAACCAACCTCATCATCAACCACTAATATTTTTGTGCCGTCTGTCTTCACTTAAATCACCATTCAAATTTTGTATCAATTCTGCTTACCGCTGAGAACGCTGAGATTGTTGAGAGAGACAAATAAAATTATGGAGATTCCTTTTGTTTTACCTTGCATTCTCCGCGTTCTTTGCGTTCTCTGCGGTGAGCTAATATCAATTATTTACAATTTAACCACACGCATCCCCTGTTCTTTTCTTGCCTCCAGAGGCAGAAATATTCTGAATGTCGTACCCTTGCCAATTTCACTCTCCACTTCGATGCTGCCGTCGTGCATTTTTACAATACCATAACTAATGCTTAAGCCCAAACCCGTACCTTTCCCATCTTTCCTTGTGGTAAAAAAAGGATCGAATATTTTCGCCAAATCATTTTTGCTAATACCAACACCTGTATCTGTAATAAATATTTCTACGCATCCTTTATCCGTGTGGAAACGGGATCCCACTGTCAACTCACCCTTTCGAGAGACTCCAACATGTTCGCCGTTTCCCAATGCCTCTCTCATGGCAAAAACGGCGTTGTTGGCAATATTAATGATAACCTGTTCCATTTGACGGGCGTCCATCATAACGTCAGGAACATTCGGGTCGAGTACACGAACCACTTCTATCTTCTCTTTCCTGTATTGTTTCTCCACAATACTGAGTATACTATCTATCAAATTGTTCACGTTGGACATGCACATTTCTGGCTTTTTTTGTCTTGAGAAATCAAGCAGACCACTGATTAAATCTTTACATCGTATAGACTCTTTTGCAGAACCTTCCAGATATTCGTATAAATAAGATCGGGTCTTGCTAATGACATTTGATATTTGTGCCAATTCCTTGCAATATTTGTCCAAATCATCAGCAATACATAAAAGCTCCTTCCTCAATGCATCCTTTTCCAGTTCAGCATTTGTTTTACGGTCCATGGATGTAACAACATCATTCAATCGCTTCGTGTTTTCAGAAATAGGAATGGAGGTTATGAGTTTTAAGGCATTCGTAACCCTCTCGAATAGTTTCATGCTTTCAGTGCTGTAAAGATAAATTACCCCGATCGGGTTATTGATCTCATGGGCAATACCTGCTACCAGTTGACCAATAGAAGCCAGCCTGTCGGATTGCACGAGTTTTTGTTCCAGTCTTCTTAGTTCTGTCACATCGTTGGCAGTGCCCAGTACACTTATTAATTGTCCCTCTTTATTCTTAACAAGCGCTGTGCTCAGTAACACATTTCTGATGTTTTTTTGTTTGTCCAATACCTCAACCTCAAATATTCTTCTGAAACCATTGTGAACAATCTGGTCAACATTTTCCTGTCGCTTATCAAATAAAATAGAAATGAACGGCTGTCCGATCAACTCCTTTTCATCATATCCCCACTCTTTAATTTTGGGGTTAATAAAGGTAAACTTCTCCTGTACATCCAACGTAAATATTAATTCATTTGCATGTTTTAAGATACTCTCCAAATATTCTTTTCTCTCTTCAAGGTCGGCCTTTAATTTCAGAAGTTTTTCACGGGCATCCTTGATATCGTCTGTCATGTAATTAAACGAGGCAGTTAGTTCACCCAATTCGTCTTTCAAATGGCTTTCAACACGAAAATTTAGGTCGCCTGACGCTACCCTCTTCATTCCCTTAACAAGAAGAATAATGGGATTAATAATCCCTCTTGAAACAAATAATGAAATAAATACAACACCAATGATACATATCACCACCACGGTAATTGCCCGATATTTAAACTCGGAAATTGGAGAGTACGCCTCCGACTCATCTGTTTCCACGAGTAATACCCACCCTGTCTTCTTTAAATATCTCGTTGCACCAATAACGTTCCTTCCCATATAATTTTTATATACACCCACAACTTCTTTTCCAGAATGCAGTGCGGCAGTTACTGGTTTGGTATTGATAGTTTGCTTTAAAATGGCGTTCTCCTTAAATCTTGAGCCTGTAATAAGTCTATTGTTTTTATTCACGATGTATGCTTCACTCGTCTTACCTCTTCTAAGAAACGTATCCACATCCTCTTTCTCACCTGCCATTTTCCCTGTTGTAATCTCATTTAGCTTGTTTGCATTATACCGTATCACGAGCACACCCAAGAACTTTCCACCTCGTTTTTTTAGAACTGGCGCCGCAAATGCCAGTGAATACTCACCTGTATTTTCGTCTCTATATACATCCTTGACATACGGACCTTCTTTGCCATAGGTAAAATAATCTGCGCCAAATTCTATTCTTCCAATACTGTTCTCGCTACTGGAGGCAACAATAATTCCTGCCTGATTTAAAATAAAGGTTTCATAAAAATCTTTGTTCAAATTTGTTTTATAGACCATGTAATCATTGAATTTCCTGACAATGCGCTTATTTTCCGGATCACGATTCAATATCTCCAAGTGCCTTCGAATAAACTCATCAGAGGCGAAAAATTGAGACGAATATTCACCCGCATTCAGGATGGTCTGAATGTGATTCTTGATGCCTTCAGCAAGGAAAGACTCTTCGTTCAGGAGTTCGTTTTTGATGGTTTCTCGGGCATACCGATACGTAAGGATGGCAACCACCATGATAGGTAAAATTGACAGGAATAAAAACCAGCACAGTAGTTTTCTCCTAATGCCGCTAAAAAGATTTACACCTTTTATCATAATTATGTTGTTAATATTTTACAATACCGCATTAGTAACATCAAGTAAGGGTAATTCATGAATTTCCCCTACAGGTTTATTAAATTATGTGCCTTTCATCAGTTTTGATAAGCCTGCAATTATGATTAAGATTATGCTTGAGTATCTAATCAAATATGTTATGTTAATGACAAAGTGCGCAATCCCGGTGGTTTTTTCTCTTATTATTTTTCATAGACAATTCATAGCTCAGCACAGCCGCAACCAAAAATATTACATGTAATTCCCCACAATCCCCCTTTGGCAAAGGGGGAATAAGGGGGATTTGTACGAATATAAAAAACAAAATCCCGCATTCAACGTATTTACCGTAGGGGCAGGTTTGAAACCCGCCCTACACACTGTGGTAAATCATAGTCATTATTAAAATTTTTCAAAAAACTAAACTATTACAAAAAAAGAAGTCTTTACATAGTAATACCCTAGACAGAGTATACCTCATGGCATTCATTTTTCAAGGATTTCTCTGTTATTTTTCAATATTAACAATTAATTTTTGGGATGTGCAGAAATTAAACTAATAAGGAAATTATAACTATGGATTTTTCATTTACCGAAGAGCAGGAACTTTTCAGAAAATCTGTGAGAGAGTTCTGCGAAAAAAAGATTGCCCCGAAAGCTAATGAAATTGATGAGAAAGGGGAGATTCCCCGAGAAGTCGTTGAAGACATGGCATCTTTTGGCATTCTTGGTATAACTATCCCGCAGGAATATGGCGGATCGGGAGCAGACTTCATTACAGCTGCAATTGCTACTGAGGAAATTGCTAGGGCCGATATCAGTATGGCCACGGCTGTTTATTATCTGGTAGAGGCTGGCTGGGGATTCCTGATGGATAGATACGGGAGCAAAAAAGCAAAAGAAGAACTCCTGCCTGATGTCACAAAGGGGAAGACTTTTCTGGGTATAGCTTCAACTGAGGCTGCTGGGGGTTCGGATGTAGCCGCTATATCTACTACCATGACAAAAGAGGGAGAAAAGTTGGTGGTAAACGGCTCAAAGACCTTTATAAGCGGTGTCAGAGAGGCTACTAAATATGGAGGAGGTTATGTGACAGTTGTAAAGACAAGTCAGGAACTCGCGCACAAAGGCCTATCACTTTGCTATCTTCCGGTAAAAGATATTCCGGGAATAACTACAAACATCTTTAAACAGATGGGCAGAGAAGGCATATCTACCGGCGCCATAATCATAAAAAATGTGGAGATACCGTCGCATTATCTCATAGGAGACTGGAATAAGGGCTTTTATTATGCTATGGAGGGCTTTAACTGCGCAAGGCCGCTGGTGGCTGCCGCGTGTATTGGCGCTGCCGGGAAGGCCTTAGAGGCTGGTATTGAATATCTAAAAGAAAGACAAGCCTTCGGCTCCCCTTTAGCAAAATTTGAGGGGATACAGTTTCAAGTGGCGGAGGCTTACGCAAAACTTGAATCTGCCAGATTGCTTGTCTATAAGGCTGCCTGGATGCTTGACCAGATGTATACGAAAAAAAGGTTCCGTCATAAAGAAATAAATAAAGCCGTAGCTTCAGCTAAACTTATTGCGCCAACAGTAGCCTTTGATATTATCAAGGATGTATTGATTTGGCATGGAGCTTATGGCTATACCAAAGAGGCAGGATTGGAAAAGGGTTTAAGGGGTGTTGCTTCATATATAATGGGAGCGGAAGGCGCACAAAATATCATGAAGTTAATAATTGGCAGGGAACTTTTGGGGAAAGAATTCGCCCCTTATTAAAGCTATAAACACGTGAGTTTTTGTAACCACGAAGAACACAAAGGGCACGAAGGAATTTATTTGTGGAATTAAGAGATTTGTTTTATAAATTTTTACTTCGTACCCTTTGTGTTCTTCGTGGTTAGGCTATTTGGTTGTGGAGAATAATTGTGGATATTATCGTATGCATCAAGCAGATATATGATCTGGGTCAGATAAAGGTAGATACTGCCTCTAAAAGCCCGATAACAGAAGGCGTCGCTAGAAAGATAAGCGACTTCGATAAAAATGCGCTTGAAGAGGCTGTCAGGATCAGAGAGAAACACGGAGGAACCGTTTCAGCTTTAATCGGGGGTACAAAAGAGGCAGCGAAGGAAGCCCTGGCTATGGGCGCCGATGAAGCCGTTATTTACAGTGCAGATACCGATTCTCTGGGCACTGCAACTATCCTGGCTGAGATTATTCACAAGATGAAGTACGACCTTATTCTATGCGGGGAGGCATCCATTGACGAATTTTCTTTTCAAATAGGCCCAAGACTGGCGCAGGCCATTGGAATTCCCGTATTAACATACGCAAGGAAAATTGAGTTAAACGATGGCGAGATTGTTGTTGAAAGAGGTCTCGAAAACAGATACGAACTTACCAAAGCAGAACTCCCTGCTTTGGTAACAGTTACAAAAGAAATCAACGAGCCGAGAATCCCCACGTTATTGCAGATTCTGGGCGCTTCAAAGAAGAAAATAACCGAAATAAGCCCTCCAAAACCAGAGGCTGGTATTGAGACTTTAAGCATTACAGCTATTGAGATGAACCGAAAAGAAATAATCCTGAAGGATACCGAAGAACTTGCCAAGGTCATACTATCCGCATCCAAGTAATACAACAAAACCACAGAGGACACGGAGAAATACTCTGTATTACAAATTTATAAAGCATTTCTTTTTTAGCAAAATATTTGATCTACCTTTGAAAGAATTAACCACTAAGGACAAAAACACTAAAAAATGTTTTTCCTTTGCGTCTTGGCGTCTTTGTGGCAAAGTTCTGGTTGTAGCTTAGCCACGCTATGTTCTCTGTGGCTAGATTTTGACAATACTAAAAATAGAGGGAAGAAATGATTTTCGCTTTCTCCGAGGACATTGAAACTGCTTTTGAGATCCTTGCAAAAGGGAGGGAAATTGCAGATGCTTTAAAATCAGAACTTGCCGCAATTTCAATTGAAGGACATGGCAAAGAGGAAATTTGTATTACCTATGGTGCGGACAAGGTTTATTCCATTGATTCAGGACTACAAGCAGATCTTATTGTCGATTGCATCTCCTCGCTCATAAATCCATACAAGCCAGAAATCCTCCTGATTGGTGGAACCAGACTGGGCAAGGAAGTCGCCCCAAGAATCGCCCAGAAATTTGGAGTAGGCTGTGCTTCGGACTGTATTGATTTTTCTTTAGTAAGGGGAGAGCTTATTGTAAAGCGCTTTGTGCTGGGAGGCAGATTTATCGCTACTCAGAGGTTTTTGCGTAAACCACAAATAGTTACCGTACCGCCGAGGAGGTTTGAAAAAAAATTAGACAAAGACAGAAAAGGCGAAATAATTAAAAGCTCCATAGAACTTGTAGAACCAAAAGTACAGATACTTGTAATAAAGAAAAAGACTCCAGAGGCGCTTAGAATTGAGGAAGCGAGCATCATTGTTTCTGCAGGCAGGGGACTAAAGAAAAAAGAAGACCTGAAGCTTGTCGAATCACTTGCAAAAGCACTCGGCGGCGCTCTGGGCTGTTCGAGATCCGTTGCTGCAGACCTAAAGTGGCTGCCTGAAGAGCACTGGGTAGGACTATCGGGACATAAGGTTAAACCAAAACTCTATATAGCAATAGGCATTTCAGGCCAGGTGCAGCATATCGCAGGCATAAGGGATTCCAAAACTATTCTTGCGATAAACAACGACCCAAACGCACCCATCTTCAAGGCATGTGATTATGGGATTGTTGGAGATTTATATGAAGTAGTGCCAAAATTGATAGAAATCCTGAAATAGTTTACCAGAAACCAGGGGGCGAAGAACGCAGAGAAAAATAAATATTTTGCTCGTTCCAAAACTCCGCTTGAGAACACCATTGCGGCGAAACGCTGTTTCACATATACAACAAGGATTACAAACTTAGCCATAATTCCTCTCAAAACAAAGTTTCTCTACCATCGCGTTCCCAAACAGAATTTGGGAACGAGTTGAAAAATAACCATAGTCATCCTCTATTTCACAACATACAGAAAGAAATGGCTAATGAATACAGGAAAAACTATTTTCTCACAAGTAATCGATTTCTTACCCCCATGCATAAATTTTGCAAATGTGACACAGTAGCCATAAAAATAAGGTAACTGTTCAGCCCCCTCCCGCCTGGGGAGTGGGAACACTTATTGATAAGTTTGTGTAATCTGAAATTGTCGTATTACCTCCCCCTTGATGGGGGGAGGGTAAGGGCGGGGGTGAACTATTACAAAATAAGTAGCTTGAAACATAAATTTCATTTTGTTAAACTTCTACCTTTAATTTTGAGTTTTGAGAAATTACTTAGTACTTAGTATTGCGGCACAGACTTACCGTTTGAATTATTATTAAAAACCATTTGGCACTTATGACAGAAGTACGTATACAAAAGATATTATCACTCCTTGAAGAGGCCTATCCTGATGCAGTACTTGTCCTCCATTACCGGAATCCCCTGGAGTTGCTTGTTGCTACCATCCTGGCTGCACAGTGTACAGATGAACGGGTCAATAAGGTAACGGGAACACTATTTAAAAAATACAAGACGGCAAAGGACTATGCCAATGTAAAACAAAAGGTTTTTGAGGAAGAAATCCGTTCAACAGGTTTTTACAAAAATAAGGCAAAAAACATTATTGCCTGCAATAAAGAGGTCGTCGAAAGATTTGGTGGGAATGTGCCGGATACCATGGAAGACCTTGTTACCTTGCCGGGGGTGGGTAGAAAGACAGCTAATGTGTTATTAGGTAATGTCTTTGGAAAGCAGGCCATTGCCGTGGACACCCACGTCTTTCGTGTTGCTCGCCGCCTGGAACTGGCAAAGTTTAACGACCCCGATAAGGTTGAACAGGAACTTTGCAAAACTATACCTCAAGAAAAATGGACAAGATCATGTCTTCTTATTGGAACACACGGTCGTCGTACCTGTATTGCACGAAAGCCACTCTGTAATGTATGCGTAGTTGAAAAATTGTGTAACTCGCCAGAAAAGATCAATATCACTAAATGTACGTTAAAATAAACTCACGAGTTCTTATAGTTTTTTCCTAATTTAATGTTTAGGAATTTCAAACTATCGTTCCTCCCCCTTGATGGGGGAGGCTAGGTGGGGGTGAAAGAAAAAGCTACGCACCCTCCCTTTGTCCCTCCCATCAAGGGAGGGAATATCTTTAATTCATATAGTCGCCGAAGGCCTAATTTAAAATGCCTAAACGTTTCAGGCTATCCCCTCGAAAGCATCAATAAAATTGCTCTTTTACAATCCATGAGATTGGAGAGAGTCAGGCCAAAGATACGCTGCCCAAAACTAGGAATCCATGTTCGTATGGAAAGCCGGCAATGCCGTTTCCCGCCTTCCTGTGCTAGAGATGGGTAAATTGCCACGTCGTATCCAGACGCCTCGCGGAAGATGTTCTCATACTCCTGTAGCCAGACCTTTTCATCAACCTCCAAATCCAGTCCGAACCTGATAAAGTGCTCGCCCAGCGGAGCCTCGCAATACAGCCTTTCTTCCCCAGAATTGTCCTTAAATTTTACCAGAAACACCCCGTTCCAATTTCCATCGAAGGGAAAGTCCTCAGACTCCAGTTTAAAATCGTGTTTGGCACACGCAAAGTCAAGTATCTGGTTTCTAATAGACTCTAAATCTAGCCTATCGGGTCTTCTTTTTTCTTTCATAGATATGATTACCCTGCTTTCCTCAATCAACTGACCTGTTCAATACCTAAAGCCCCTGGGTCTTCACAAGCAGGTTAACGATGAGATCAAATTCATCCTTTGTAAACCAGTCCTTTTTAAGCCTGTATTTTACTTCTGCTCGCATATCAGCAACACACTTTTCCCAATCTTTTCTGGACTTTCGCTCCAAAAGTATTCTCTCATCTTCGTGGCATACAATACATTTTTCCACCATTATCTGCGCTGCAATATCCTCACGTAATAGCAGACCCCTTTCAATAAGAAACTCTGTAAGAACTGGAATATCTTCATCAGAAAATTGTTCAGGTGCATTATCGCGCATCCTTAACACAGTTTCCTTCCATTCTTCCCTTGTCTTATCTTCTTTAAGTATCCTAGTCGTTGAATGACACTTGGTACACCTATCAATAAATAGCAATTGGGCATCAGCATATGTTTTCTTTTGAGGGGTAAAAATAATAGTATCCTTCTGTTTCCCTGTGATCTCATCGATGATCTGTTTACCCACCTCTTCTGTAATCCAGAATGGGCTTTTCTGTATCATTCTTGCAACGCAAACTCGCCATTCGTCTTCTGTCTTATGCTCGGCAAACACCCTTTCAAGGGTGTGACATTTTGAACATTTTTCCTCATATAAAAATCGCCATGTTTTATACGGAAACTCTTTTGGAGATTCTTGAGGTTCTTGTGCATAACAGACGAAAGACACAATTAACATTACGAACGACGCCAAAATACTCCATCCAGAAATCACTTTCACCTGTCTAAATTTACTTTTATAGAAGCCTTTTTAAAAGGTTTGGTTCGCTACTTAGCCACAAATTAACACTAATTAAATGTTTAGTAACAATTTAGCTCTTTGAAAAACCATACATTTGAATTTAATCCGAACAAAACAGAATACGCAGCGCGGGTGGTTTATCCCCCGCACAATGCCGACCACAATGGATCGGCGCTACCTTTTTCAAAGAGCTAAATTGTTACAATGTTTAAATATTTCAATCTTATTATAGATTCTGAAACAATGCCGAAATAAATTCAGCACATGGTTCGGAATGGTAATGCGACTCTTAGTCATAATGGACTTGCATCAACATAGACTCGACCAGTAATGCTTCGTACTACTATCCATCAACTTCTTGTTTTTTATGCTCGTTTTTCAAACTGCATAACTGTAATGCATTGATTAGACGAGGCTTACGTAAAGTTTGGAGCATTGAGTTTTTTGTCATTTGTCATTTGAAA
>Ga0209211_10008597_pt1 | contig 13898 bp, 13 predicted proteins | sample RifGroA2_FD_183992 | JGI IMG/M metagenome (GOLD analysis project Ga0209211, IMG submission 183992) | Groundwater microbial communities from Rifle, Colorado, USA - Groundwater A2 (SPAdes) (version 2) | ecosystem: Environmental > Aquatic > Deep subsurface > Groundwater | place: Rifle, Colorado...
TGGCCCTGGCTAATGTATTGGCGTACAGGAATGACCTGAAATTGAGGAGGACAATTGATTACGCAAATTTCTTGACAAACAATGCCGTTGATGAAAAAAATATCACCGCATTCTCGAGCGCGAAGCAGATGGATGAAGCCTCAAAAGTTTATCTTAGGGGGGCGTATGACTACTACATGGGCGATGGCTATAATCTCCAGATTATCCTCGTTGCTCTTGGAATTATATTCTTCATAGCAGGACTCATAATGTACCTGAATGTCATAATGAGGAGAAAACACAGGATAATTATCGAGGAGCAAATCGGAAAGGAAGCCATGCAGGCAGTCAGCGGCTTTATCAACATAATGAAGTCAAAGGGCAAGAGCAGCAGAAAAATCAGGGAAGAGCTCGTGAAGATGGGGATGGGCAGGAAAAGCGCTGACTATGTGATTGGCGTTTTGAAATGAGCTTTTAAATTCTGGAATTGATTTTTTCCCAAAAAAATTCTTACCGTCGTCAAATTTTCTCTTTTTTTGGGCTATTAATTAAGTGATTGTTTAATTAATTTCTTTGAAAAAGTACATAAATTCAGTAATAAACGAAACATTTAAATATAAGCTATATCTAATTACAAATTGGTATATGTTTTCGTATACTAAAATCGGAAACACAGACAAAAACAAAAAATGGAACTAGAGCTGCTATTTTCGGACCAGAAATGGAACATTTTGCGATCTCTTTCAGAGGGAAAATTCTCACCGCTGCAGCTTGCTGAAAAACTGAACACGACAATAGCAAACATAAGCCAGCAGATGCGGCTTTTGGAAGCCGCAAACCTCGTTAAGAAGGAAAAAGTCAGGAACAGGGACAAAGGAAAACCAAGGACTCTTTTCTCATTAAGTGACGATTGCGCATATCTCATCCCGACAATGAATGATTTTGCTGCAAAGAAATTATTGAAGGTTAATGACCATCACAGAATTATACTGAGAATTTGGTTCCTTGAAAATCCTGAACTGCATCCCCAGCTTGAAAGGTTTTACTGGAAGATAGAGCCACTGATTGAAAAGGTCAGTGCAATCCTCATCAATTCTGATTCAAAGGATATCATCGTGATATCAGACAACCCTTCTGAAATTGAAAAGGCAGCCGGGAAATCAAAGAGCTTCTCCACAATTGTATTTGGAAATGAAGAAGGGCAAAGGCTTGCAAAAGGCAGCAAGGCACCTTTCTCGAGTTCAAGCTTGTCAATAATCTATGACAAAAACGGGATTTTTTCAAAAAACGGAGGTCCGCAAAAATAACGCTAAGCTGGGGAATTTTGGCATCTGCATCTAAAACACCTCGACAATGCTTTTGATGTTTCTAAAGCCAAAGTTCTCCTTATGCTCAAAAGAGGGAAATGAAAATGAAAATGAAAATGAGAAATGTAATCGTTGCTGTGGGAGCCCTATTGCTCCTTTTGTTGAGTTACAATGCCTTTGCTGCGCCAACAGGGCCCGGTGATGTGAGGAAAGGGGCAAATGACAAAAGAGTGAATGGAATTGACAACACTACAGGAAGCAGCGCTATTGTCCAGGCGCAGGCTGGAAACGTCACGAATCTCAACATTAATTCCACTAGGCTGACAAACAGGTGGCAAGGTTACTACGGAAATGTCACCGGCCAAATAACACTCGATGACGCCAATAACAACACATTATATGACTGGGCGATTGCCTCTCCCCAAGGGGAAATTTATGCAGCAAACGGAACAGCAAATGGCGGCATTGTCACATGGGCAAGCGTGTTCTGCTTTAACTATACCAATAATTTAAGTGATGGCGGCGGCGCCAGAATCCAGGCCTTTAACGGCACAGATCTTGAAAGAATGATAGGGGCAACTCCAACTGATTCGGACAGTGTGAATTCAACCTTCAACAGCACTTTTGTAGGCACATTCCAAGTCGGCTCTGTGACAATCAACACGGCAAGTAGCTGTATGTCCACCCATCTTTACGCCAACGACGCAGCGCAGCAGACTAGGTTCACAGAAGTCCTTTTGAGCGACAACCAAAGCATAATCTACACAGCAATACTTGAGCAGAGCCAAGCAGGATTTCAAGGAGCATCTGTCGATTTTGAGATGATAGTTGGAGACAATGGAGAATCAGTTGCAACGCAGCCATATTACCTGTTCGTTGAGCTGTCATAAATAAAATGGACAGAATACAGAAAATGATGAGGAGGGATGAATGCTGCAGAATCTGCAACATTCGCCTCAAGACAAGGGAAAGTTCTGACAGCGTGCTTTTGGTATGCACAAATCCAAGGTGCAAAAACTATTGGGTTCATGAAGGCTCGGAAATAATAATGATATTAAAATGAAAATGAATGATAATAAAAATAAGAAAAAGGCTGCTTGATTTTTTTCTCAATTTAATTTATTTTGGCTTATTTATTTTTATCATTTTTTTTAGTGTTACGCTGTCAACAAACAATGTCACAGGATTGAATGTCACAAATGCCACAGTGATTGCGCGCGTAAACGTATCCGGGACAGAACCTTCGCTTTACAAAGTGATTTTTGACAATCCAGTTCCGATAGATCTTACTGCAAACACAGCTACCACCATTAGATGCAATGGTTCTGTGTTTGATCTTAATGGCTTTGACGACATAAAAAATGTGACAGGCACATTCTACCTGGCTTCTGTTGGGCCTAATGACATAAACGACAACAACACACATTATATAAACCAGAGCTGCGGGAACTGCACTGCTGTTCCTGGGACGGAAAATAGAAATGGAACTTGCACTTGCCAATTTGCAGTGCAATATTATGCAAACCCGGGATTGTGGCAATGCAACATTACAGTGAATGACAGCACAGGATTCATCAGCAGTGAAAACACTTCTTTTACAACAGTAAATGAGGTTCTTGGAATAAGCGTGGAAAGCAGCATAATGGATTATGGCAATCTTTCAGTTACCCAAATCAGCCCCTTTGTGCGCCAAAACGTCACAAATGGCGGCAATATGCCAATAAATGTGACTGTTCGCGGCTACGGAGGCTCAGACGAAGGAGAAGGCACAAACTTGACGATGTTATGTGAATTTGGGGGCAACATCTCGTTTGGCTATCAGCGTTACTATCCCGGGAATTTTACCACATTCAATGACATGCTTAATCTGACAAACCAGTCTCGTCAGATATTCAATCTCACAATTCCACAAAGAACTAATGACGCGCGTCCAGATAACAGCACAAACTCAACATACTGGAAACTGGAAATCCCTCCAAATGTAGGGGGTATATGCAACGGAACGATAATATTTGGCGCACTTGATGCAACGCCTTGACAAATACTTTGAATAAAGAGAACTCTAAAAAAATCATCTCCAGTTGACATTGACATCATCTGTCCTTTCATAAGGTTTGATGTCAATTCTGCCATATTCTTTTGCGGCGCTCTTCTTCTGCAAAATGCCAAGCCATGCTATCATTGCCCCATTGTCGACAAGAAACTCATTTTTTGGCGCAAAGAATTTTGCATTCCGCTCTTTGCACATTATTCTGCACATCTCCTGCAGCCTTTTGTTGCACGCAACTCCTCCACCAAGCAAAAGCTCATTCTTGCTGCAGTGCGCCATTGCCCTTTCAGACACTTCAACAAGCATTGCATAAGCTGTTTCCTGAAGTGAAAAGGCAAGGTCCTCTAACTTGTATTTTCCTGAATCAAATTTCTGCTTAAGGCTTGTAAGAATGCCTGAATAAGAAACATCCATTCCCTTGACAACAAATGGCAGCTCTATGTAATTTGCTCCATCCAAGGAAAGCTTTTCAATTTTTGGTCCTCCTGGAAATCCCAGATGCACATAACGTGCAAATGAGTCAATGAAATTCCCAACCCCCTGGTCAAGAGTCTCTCCAAAAACGCGGAACTTTTTTGCTTCATAACCAATTACTTGAGTATTTGCGCCAGATGCATAAAGTAAAATAGGGTCTTTTGCTCCTGTCATCAGTTTTCCAATTTCCAGATGCGCAATGCAGTGATTAACTCCAACAAGCGGCTTGTTGTATTTCCCTGCAATTTCCTTTGCTTTTTTCATCCCCACTAAAAGGCACGGAGCAATTCCCGGTCCTTGTGAAAATGACACTAAATCTATTTCTTCGAAAGTGACATTTGCGGTTGAAAGCGCAGTATCCACTACACTATCCTTAACTTTTTGATGATGCAACTTTGCATCGCTTGGAATTATGCCGCCTTTTTCAGTTGTAAAACTATCTTTTTCATTCGCAAGTATTCTTCCTTTTGAATCTACAATGCCGCAGCCGAACGTATGGGCAGTTGATTCTATTCCAAGGCATATCATAAAAAGGAGAAGTGAAATTAAGTTTAAAAATTGATTGTATGTACAATATTTTACTTAATTAATCACTTAATCAGTGGCTCTCTAAATTTATGTAATTCTGGATATTTTATTTCTATACAGAAATTAATTATATTTATATATGAAATTAATCATAAAAATCATCAAAATATTTTTCTTATTAAAAATAGAAAGATATTTAAATAAGTTATATCATAAAAATCATTTAGTATACATTAATGTATATTAGTTTGGAAAAATTTGGTGAATTAAAATCACAGACGAGAAAAGAGTCAATATTGCCCTGAAAGAGAAAACTCATGTACAGGCCAAGATTATTTCTACATTAAAAAAAATTCCGCTGAATAAATTCCTTGAGCAGGCAATTGAGGAAGCTGTTGAAAAGAACAGAAAGCTGCTGGAGGAGCTGTTAAAATGAAAGCGACAAAATATGTTGCACTGATGCTGTTTTTGATGTTGCCAATTGCACACGCAGCTACGCTCTCAATTTTTGCGCCAGACACTTTTATTGAGGGCCAGCAATCACAGGTTAATTTCTCAATAAATGGAATTCCGTTTGATGGGACTCTCGGATTCCAGTTCTCAAATATAAATTCATCAATAACCAACATAGGATTTTTCACTGCAAATTTCCAGGGAGAGTATTACAATTTCACTCTTTATGCGAAAGGATATCTTTCTGGAACATATACGATTCTTGCAACTCTGTTTAATTCCAGCTCATTAATTGCCTCATCAACAAAAAGCGGAATCGTGAATTCATCAGTGCCTGTGATAAGCTCTGTATTCCCAAATGGGATAGTGTCAGAAGAATCTGCAACCCTTATTGTGCGCACTAACGAAATCGCGCGCTGCAAGTTTGATTCAAGCGACAAAAAATATGAAGACATGGCCTCAACTTTTGAGAACACTGACAAGGTTTTCCACAATTCAACTTTAAGCGGCTTAAGCCAGAGCGAATTAACCTATTATGTCAGATGCCAGGACCAAAACAACTATACCATGAACGAATCAGCTGTCATCAAGTTTAAGATTGACCTGGCGCCAGGCGCTGAAATTGTGCTTTCAGATCCTGATCCTGTGAAAGAAGGAACTATTGTTGTTACTGTCCACACAAGCGAGGCGCTTGACAAAATACCTTCACTTGAGTACAGCTTCAATACAGCTCCTGCCGATAAAAGAATTATCTCGCTTGCAGGCTCTGGTTCTGTATGGAAAGGGTATATGATTATTACACCAGAGGATGACAATAAAGTCGGAACTTTCTTTTTTAATGCTGTTGATAATTCAGGCACTATTGGGACCAGAATAAAGGAAGGAAACCTGTTTGTTGTCGACACAAGAAAGCCTTCTGCACCGCAGAGCCTGAAAGCAGTTTCTCAGCCAGATGGCGCAATAAGGCTGACATGGTATTATGATGGAGAGGAGCCAGATTATTTCAACATATACAGGTCATTGGTTACTGGAACAAATTATGTTGACTTTTACACACAGTCAAACGGGACAGAAGTTTTCATTGACAGGTCAACTGTAGACAAGGCAACTTATTTCTACAAGATCGGCGCAGTTGACTATGCAGGAAATGAAGGGAGCCTTTCAGAAGAGGTTTTCGCCACTGCATTGAACCAAATTTCAAGTGAAGCAGAAGAAATAAAGGTGGAGGTACCGAAGGTATTGCCGCCTGGCCTTGTTCCAAAAGTGGACTCAAAAATCAAGGAAGTGGAAAGATTGATAATTGATGTCAAGGATGTACAGCAGAAGCTTCAGCTGAACTCCGGAGAAAAGATGGAGTTGATAAAGGAATTGAAATTAGCAGAGCAGGCCTCATCTTCCCTGGATAATCTGGATTCATTAAAAAAACAGCTTGAATCATTCAAGGACAACTATGCGGCTGAAGAAGAGCTTGACATTAAGCTGGCAGGCGCCGACAAGGAAATTCAAAGAATAGAAAAATCAACACCAAAGGATGCGGAGATTCTTGAGAAATCAGAATTCCTTCAGGGATTTTCAGCTGATGACATCCATAAGGCAATTGAGGAAATTTCCCAGCAGCTGGGATTCAATGAAAATGACAGGAATCAGTATGAAAAGATTAATTCAAAAAACAAGGACAAGTTCCGCAATTCTGTCAGAGTAAGGACGATAAGCGTAAAGTATCTTGACTCCACATCTATTGAAAAAACAACCATCTCAAAAACATTGTCTTATGAAAGCCCTGAATCATTAAGCGACATAATCGTCATTGAAACAATTCCAAAATCGATTGCAAGCAGTGCGAGTGAAATTGAGGTTGCAAAGTCTACATATGAAGTGTTAAAAGAAGACCCAATCCTGAAATTCGGATTTGTCAAATTTACATCCGAAGGCCAGATAATATCCTATAGCTTGCCGAAAAAAGTCAATCTGGAGGATATCAAGAATACGAAGACTGTTATTCTATTGAGTCCCACAAGCCTGGTTGGAAACGGCAACAAAGTCACGGGCAGTTCTATTTTCTCCCTCAAGTCTCTTGGCTTCAGCTCATGGCAATCCATCCTGATGTGGATTGGTGTTTCTATGATAATGGGGCTTGGAACTTATTATTATGTTTTTGTCAGGGACAATGGATACATGTACAGGAAAATGAACAGGAAATCCACATTAAGGAATCTGGAGAATGAAGTGAATTTCGGATTAGATTATCCATACAAAGTTTACTCAAATAGGGAAATCCCTCATCTTTCCACAGCAAGACCTTTTTCAAATGCTCCAGAAGAATCTCAGATAATAAATGACGATAATACAATTACCTTCATGAATGCGCTCATCAACAAGGCGCATCTGCACCTTGACAATTTCAACACACATGAAGCAGCCAAGATTTATCCTAAAATACAGGCAATGTACCAGAAGCTGCCGCAGCATCTGAGGGCAGGAGTCTACGGAAAATGCGCCGAACTCAATAGGAGGATAAGGGATACTTAGTCTGGGCATACAATTGGCAAACAAAAAACTTATTGTCGCATCTGGGCTTATTGTGCTGTTTGCAGTAATTCTTGCTTCCTTGAGCTTTGTTAATACGTCAATAACAGGAAATGCCGTAGGAACTAATGGCTACAATCAGGACGACTATAATGTTATTGAATCGAGTGTTGTTCATCCTTTTTCAACAGAAACAAACGGAAGATTGCAATCGTTCAAGATAGATGGGATTGCCACAAAAGAAGGCATTGCAAGAGTATTCTTGATTGCAAACGGCAGAAAATATCTGGTTTTTGACTCTGGACTGTTAAAGGAAAATGCAGAGAAATTGCCGCCTGAAGAAAAATTTTCGAATAATATTGCAGACAATTCTGACCTGAGCCTGGTTTTTGATTATGACGATTCATCAGAGTTTGATGTTGACAACAATGGAAAAGAGCTTTTGACAGGAATAGTTGACATCAAAATCGGGCTCAAATATTTCAGAGGAGATGAAAGCAGGCTTTGCTCAAAATGGGAGCTTTACAGCTCAGAAAAAGAATCGCCAGTATCTTTTTGCAATGGAAATGTTAAATGCTGTGCAGTTCTTGAAGCACCATTTGGCTCTGAGAACTGGTCGCAGGAGTATTATGCAGCATACAACAAAGACGGGCTTGGCTATGAAAACGGCATCTATGCGCAGGTTTTTTATCTTGAATCAGAATCAGATGTGATATTATCGGACTCAAAGAACCTTAATGTCCGGTTTTCATATCCTCAGGAAATAAGATTTGAGAATGCATGCATTGAATCATGTGTCATGAATGAAAGCCCAAATTCAAATTTCCAGCTGCAGTTTGAAATTGAAGGCAACGCAATATTGAGGCTGAAAGGATTCAGCTATGAAATCAAGGAGCAGAAAGCAAATACTGCCCCAATTTTTCTGAAGAACTTCGGCGACATCAATTTTTCAACTGAAAAAGAATTTGAAATCAGCCTTAAAGAATACTTTGCAGACAATGAGAATGATGTTTTGTCCTATTCCTATTATGATGTTGATGGAGCCTCAATTACAATTGATGGGGATAAGGCAACAATTCATGCTGACTATAATCTTGAGGTCCCGGTTTTCACTTATTTCATTGCAAACGACAGCAGGGACTTTGCGATCAGCAACATCTTCAAGATTTCCTCACATTAACAGGAAAATGAAAGATACTTATTAATATCTTGAATGCTTATAGGCTAAAATGCACACCATAATAGTGATGAAGCCTGACGGATACAGGCAAAATGTGGAAGGACTTGTAGTGGACCTGGCAAAGAAGTACGATAGGGCCTGCTACATATCATTTGCAGACCCTTACCATGCTGTCATACAATTAATTGAAAGTGTCAATGTTACAAGGGAAAAATTCATAGTAATAGAGGCAAATGGTGAGATAAAGGAAATGCAGGCTGTAAACAGGTTTGCGTATATTGTACCTATCCAGGACCTATTCAGAGTATACCTTCTCCTGAGGAACCTCATCAAGGCGGAAAATGTGCAGCACATTGTGCTGGACAACATTTCAACCTTGATTCAGAAACATTATGAGCTCCCTCTTAAGGAAATGCTCACAAACCTGCTGCTTGAGGTAGGCTCTTTCAGATGCCATTCTTCCTTGCTGGTTTTCAAAATACACGAAGAGCACGAAGTCCTTAAACACTTGCGGCCCTTGATTGCGCAGAATGTTTATTTGTGAAAACAACAGGCTTAAATATTAATGATTCTTGTTTGGCCTTGGTGGTTTGATGGGCATAAAAAAAAGAGCATTTATTTTATCTTTGGCTTTTATCATTCTTGTGTCAGTGGCTTTTGCAACGGATGTTTTTGTATGGAAAATTGACGGAAAGAATCCAGTTGATATTCATAACCTCGGAATAATCAGTTATTATAATGGCAATACAAACCAGGCTGTTTCCCTGATTAAAAGTTCTGTAGAGCTTGATAGCAGCTACGACAAAGGCTTTTATTCCCTTGGACTGGTTTATTTCAGGGAATCTGATTACAAGGGCGCAATTGAAAATTTTGAAAAAGCTGTTTCGCTGCAGAAAGGAAACACAAATTACAACTTTGATCTTGCAGTTGCATATGTTGAGCTGTTCAGGGAGAAAGAAAAACAAAATGCTATTGAAATAAATAGCCTTGGATTGTTAAGGAAGGCAATATCCCGTTATGAAAGCGTTATTTTAATCAATCCTGATTTTCCAAACGCAGCTTCAAACCTGGAAATTGTGAAAAGAGTTCTTGAAGGCTATGAAACGGGACTTAAGGAATGAAATTTCTTCTTTATTTTTAAGTAGGAACAAAGCTGCAGAAACGAATAAAACAGTAGATGACCATATTATTTTTTGAATTCTTTTTTATCAATTTGTATGTCATATTGTGCCATTTTAGCATTGTATTTTTTTAGTAGTTCAAGTATTTGTTCTGCTTCTTTTGTTGGTGCAATAATTGTGCTTCTCGATGGTTTTATATTTGTTATCTTATCCAACAGCCCTTTTCGCCTATATTTGTACTTTCCACCATGGGACGTGTCGTTATGGCCGTTTAATTGCACTCTTAGCTGGTTTTGATGTGCTGTTGTCAAGTGTTTTATTGTGTAGGCTATGATTTTTGCTTTCATATTTTTGTTAGAAAATGCAAGTATTTAAATACTTTACGTATTTATAAATACGTAAAATGGAAAAACACAAAATAATCGACCAATTTGCTAAATCGTTGATAATTGAAAAAGAGCGCAAAAATAGAGTTACAAGGAAAGGAGTAGTAAGCACACTGATAACTGCCGCCATAAACCTGGCTTTTGTTAATGAATCGTGCATGTCTTCTGGCGAGGTCAGCAAAAGCCAGGTTATCTACAGGAAAATAGACGGAAAAACTAAAGGAGACATCCAATCATGCTTTCAGGAAGCAACAATCAAATTTCTAAAAACTCTAAGGATATATAGCAGAAATCGCAGATTTATAATCTCTTTTGACACGACAAAAGAGGCGTTCTATGGCGAATTTTCAAAAGCAGAAGACCCTTTATACCTTCATCCAGGCTGCATTGCCAAAGAATCTGAGTTCTATTATGAGTATCTAACCTCATCAATAACCTGCAATAAAGCCGTAAGATATATTCTGGACGGAATTATTGTTTCAAGAGGAGGGCATATGGAGAAGTATATACAAGATATGCTGGAATTTTTTAAAGGGCTCCTTCCTATTGAGGTTACTCTTTTTGACAGAGGGTTTAACTCCTGGGAACTAATCGATATCCTGAAAAAAATGAAAGTTCCATATATGATATTCTGGAAAAAGCAAGGAGATTGGTATAAACCAGTTCTTGATAAGCTGAAAGACGGAGAATTTAAGGAAATTCTCCGAACAGAAAAGTACTACAGGTTGAAGCATGATTATGAAGTCAGTTCGCATTTTGTCATAGTAAAGCAGCTTGAATACGAGGGCAAGAAATACGACTGGATATTTGCAACAAACTTAAGCCTCAAATCTGCTGAGTCGTATGTAAAAAGGTACAAGAAAAGATGGGGGATAGAGACCTTATACAGGGTTACCGACGATATAAGAATATTTACTACTTCAACAAATCATATGGTAAGGTACTTTTTGTTTATGTTCACCTGCTTTGTTTACAATGTCTGGAAATTCTTCCAGACTTTATTAGGAGAGGGATTTACTTTGTCCAATTTCAAAACAAACATGATAATTTTTATGGCTAAGTCTGGAAGAATATACCCTCGCCATTTCAATTCTTTTGAGAGAGCTGCCATTAAAATTATTTAGATTTTGCTATTCCTGTAGTCGGCAGACTATTCAATAATGATAATTTGGCTGATTTTTGTTAAATGCCCCTAAAAAACAAAATATTTTTTAAAAATTATCAAGCACAGAATACATTTCTTTGAAGATTGCTAAAGTTTTGGAAGTTTAATGAAGGAAATGGTCATCTACTGAATAAAAATAGAAAGATTTATATATTATAATGCAATTCATTGTATCAATTAGAACAACTATATAGTGCCAAAATGGACTCTGAACTAGACAGAATAAAATCAACGATAACCATATCGCTTGGAACAAAAAATAAATTAAGAAAACTTAAAGGCAGTCAGAGCTATGAGGACCTTATAAACTATTTAATAAGGCTAAGAAACCAGACAATTCATTATGGAGACAATACAATAGAGTTGCAGGAGTTCCAAAGAGTAAAGGGGTTGTACTCACTTGAAGAATTTAAGATATTATTCAGTTACAACAAATTTAATTCATCTCAAAATTTTATTTTCGACATCTCTATAGACACCATAAGGGAAAATGGAGAGATAATAAGCCAAAGAGAATTTCTAAGGAAACTTATGATGAAGCTAAACAAGGGCCGTTCGGAAGCTTATTACACAGTATACTTTAAATTGCTTGAAAGAGCGATTCAAATTGAAATTGAACCCCTATTTAGGCACAATGGACGATTTGAAGATTATTTTTCGTGGGAAGAGGAATTAAAAATTTTAAACTTGCCAAAAAAGTCCTTCGAAGAAGACATAAAAGAAAAATTGAGGGAATTTAAATTGGGTGTATTGAATGATTAATATAGCGGAACTTGAGCAGTACTTCCCTAGCACAAATAAGTCCATAAAAGAGGGAAAGTACACTTTTGAAATAACCCTAAGCCAGGACCAAGAAGAAGAATTGTTTACAATAAACTTAAGAATAAAGCAAGAAGATACTAAAGAAGGGCATTTAATCAAATTCCGGATGGGCATAAGTAAGGACCAGAAAGCTGAGTCAAAGGCGCACAAAACCCATCAGCCTCATTTTGAGATAAGCATATACAAAAGAGAAGGAACAGCAATTTCAGCTGATATTTATTTTACATTTACGGAAATTAAGGATAAAGAACTTCTTGAATATGCTAAGGGTACAGTAGTAATAATGGCCAAAATAATAGATTCATTCTTAAGAAATAATTTTATTAATCTCAATATTGCCAGAAAGCTGATCTATGAAAAAGAAGTACTTGAAGAATTGGGTAAATTCGAATCAGTACTTATTGAGGCTTTGTATAACTGCTATAAAAATAGTGATTTTACAGTAAGGGAAAAAGGTAAAGAGCCTTTAATAATAAAGACTGAGCATAATTTAAAAAAATATCTTAATCAAGCTGATTTACAGCCACTATTCTTGCCATTGCTTGATAAAATTAATGAAAAACGAACTAAGGCATAGTGTGCACAATCTTGCCGGGATTGCCAAACTCTTTGCATCTTCCTCTGCAAAGGCACAATTCAGCCTAAGAGGCTTTTTAAAAAATAAAAAAATCACGGCTTCCTTTCAAAAAGCTTCGCCAGAAAAGGAATCCGCAGAATATTTTGCACAATCTTGTCTGGAGAGAAAGTGCAGAAAGCAATTGCGAGGTGTGATTTGCCACCGAGCTAAGTGGCTGACATGAGCGATGGCTGCGAGGGCTGTGAATTGGCCCGAGCCTAGGTACTTCATCCCTCAAAGGGATGCAATTAAGAATTAACAATTCATCCCTTAAAGCGACGCAATGAATTTTTGAAAATCCTCGAAAAGATTATATAGGGTAATATTTATAGGAATATAATGAAGAAAAGAGGGCAAGTGGCAGTATTCATAATATTAGCGCTGCTCATCATAATCATAGTTATGTTCCTGATATATCTGCGCCAGTCAACAGGAAAGGACCCGGTCACAGAAATAAAAGAAGGCCAGATTGACGACTCAAACTTGAGGAAGTTTGTGCAGTCATGCGTTGATTCCACATCAAAGAAAGCTGTTTTCTACCTTGGATTTGTCGGCGGAAACTTGCAGGAAGATGTTTTTGAGAATTTCTACAATGTGATGGAAGATTACAAGATTCCTTACTATTACTTTGACAAGAGGTCTTACATACTTGATGAAGAAGGATTTAAGACAAAGATACTTGCGCAATACATGAAGGAGAATTTGCAGAAATGCACTGCAGAATTCAAGGATTTCAAATATCTTAAGGTGACAGAAAAAAATCCCGAAATAAATGTTGTCCTTGGCGAGAACGAAGTTATTTTCAATGTCAAATATCCGATAAAGATTGACAGGGGTTTTCTTGGCACAAATCTTGAAAGCAGCTACCAGTCAAAAGTCCCTGCAAGATTGAAGGAAATCATTTCCATTGCGCAGGAAATCGTGAAAAGGGAAGTTGAAAATGAAAGGTACATCCATTGGGATTACATGAATGAGGCAACATCAAGAGGATACAACATTACAGCCTACACTGAAAAAGACAGCACAATAGTCTACAGGATTGTTGACCTGAAAAGCGAGATTGACGACGAGTTTTACGTCTTCCAGTGGGCAAACAGGATGAGCTTAAGATGAGGAAGGGAATATTTGTCATCATCATGATTTTAGGGATATCTGTGATATTGAATAGTGTCCACGGACAAGAATGTGCACCAGGTGAATGTATGCCCATTGTTCCAACTGGCCCATGCACAAATCCAAACGCTTGTGGAAATGCAAAATGTCTAATTGCTTATGATTTATGTGAAGGAGG
>Ga0209211_10008603_pt1 | contig 13894 bp, 15 predicted proteins | sample RifGroA2_FD_183992 | JGI IMG/M metagenome (GOLD analysis project Ga0209211, IMG submission 183992) | Groundwater microbial communities from Rifle, Colorado, USA - Groundwater A2 (SPAdes) (version 2) | ecosystem: Environmental > Aquatic > Deep subsurface > Groundwater | place: Rifle, Colorado...
CAGGTACGAAGAGCTTTTTAAGTTAATGACCGAGTCTAAATGATGGCCGTTGGCCTGGAAATTGCTAAATTCCTTAGAAAAAGCGATAATCTCCCTCTAATTCCTGGCATTGCCAGCTTCTTTCTCAGCAGTTGCCGAAAAACGGGATTGGGGGCCGGGACAAAGTTTGTCTAGGTTGAGGAAATAAGGTGGTTTTGGAGCCTGAAAGGTCACAGTCATCCGTCCTCGTGATCAGACCCACCTACGGGTGGGTATCCCTTGGCTTGCATTCCGTCTGGGAGCACCGAGAACTACTTTATTTCCTTACCTGGCGAGACATTAAGGTTCGGTATAAGCAAACTGTCCTCGGGATCGCCTGGGCTGTGCTTCAGCCCTTTTTGTTGATGGTGGTCTTTAGCGTCTTTTTCGGTCGTTTGGCCAAAGTGCCTTCCGACGGATTTCCCTATCCGCTCTTTACGTTCTGCGGACTTCTCCCCTGGCAGCTCTTTGCTCATGCTCTGACAGAATCTAGTAATAGTCTTGTGGCGAATGAAAGGCTGATCACGAAAATCTATTTTCCTCGTCTGATTATTCCCCTTTCGGCGGCGCTATCAGGACTGGTTGACTTTGTGTTCGCTTTCTTTGTTCTTCTAGGGATGATGTTCTATTATGGGATTGTTCCGTCTGCTGCCCTCTGGGCGCTGCCATTTTTTATCCTGTTGGCCATGACAACTGCCCTGGGAGTCGGCTTCTGGCTCTCAGCTTTGAATGTGGAGTACCGTGATGTCCGCTACACCATACCGTTTATTACCCAGCTCTGGCTTTTCATTAGTCCTGTGGCCTATCCAAGTAGCTTGGTACCAGAGCCATGGCGGCTGGTGTATGGCTTAAATCCTATGGCCGGGGTCATTGAGGGTTTCCGTTGGGCCTTGTTGGGTAAAACTGAAGCACCAGGACCGGTGCTGGCTGTATCGATCTTGGTGGTGCTGGCCCTCCTGGTTGGAGGCCTCTCCTATTTTCGCCGAATGGAGAAAAGCTTCGCGGATGTGGTGTGAAAACAATTGCGAATTGCGAATAGCGGATTTCGGAATGGGAATTAGGGAGCTATGGACAAGCAAGAACTAGAGAAACGAACTAAGGAATTTGCTTTGAAGGTCATTGGGTTTGTTGGAGGCTTACCGAAGAATAAAGTTACAGATGTGCTCGGCTATCAATTGTTGAAGTCGGCGACCTCGGTTGGTGCCAATTATCGTGAGGCGAATCGGGCGGAGTCGCACGGTGATTTTATTCATAAGATTGGCATTGTAGAGAAAGAAGCCAGCGAGTCACAGTATTGGCTTGAACTTATTGAAGAGGCGGATATTGGGGGCAAAGAGGAGCGTGCCGGGTTGAAGCGGGAGTCTAGCGAATTGGTTGCGATATTCACTGCAATCGGCAGGACCGCCAAGTCACGCCGGGCCGCAAAAGCACGGGCTTGAGTATTAGGTTACTAAATTCGATATTCGCAATTCGCATTCCGTAATTGCTATGTCTGATATTGCCATACGTGTTGAGAATCTAGGTAAGCTTTACCGAATCGGTCGGCGGGAGCGGTACTATACGCTGCGCGATGTGTTGGCTCGCTCTTTCGCTGCCCCATTCCGCTGCCTCATGCCGATTGCGAAGTCCAAATTCCGAAATTCGAAATTGACAAATCCGCAATCCGCAATCCGCAATCCGCAATCGGAGTTTATCTGGGCCCTCAAGGACGTTTCCTTTGAGATCAAGCAGGGCGAAGTAGTGGGTGTGATTGGCCGCAATGGTGCTGGCAAGAGCACGCTGCTAAAGATCCTCTCTCGTATCACCGAACCAACAGAGGGCTACGCCGAGATTCATGGACGAGTTGGTTCGCTGTTAGAGGTCGGGACCGGTTTTCATCCGGAACTGACAGGTCGCGAGAACATCTATCTTAATGGTGCTATACTGGGCATGAAGAAGCGGGAAATTGAGCGGAAGTTTGATGAGATCGTGGCCTTCGCCGAGGTGGAAAAATTCATCGACACTCCCGTCAAGCACTACTCCAGCGGCATGTATGTTCGCCTGGCCTTTGCTGTGGCCGCACATCTGGAGCCGGAGATCCTTCTGGTCGATGAAGTGCTGTCTGTGGGAGATGCAGCGTTTCAGAAAAAGTGCCTCGGGAAGATGGGGGACGTGGCCAAGGAAGGGCGGACCGTGCTTTTCGTCAGTCACAATATGGGGGCGATCAGCTCGCTCTGCAACAAAACGATTTATCTTGCGGATGGCCAGATTCGAGCGACTGGACCGACGGAAAAAATTGTGACTGATTATCTATCAGAAGTGTTCCAGGACAGAATTGAGAGCTTAGAACAGGCCAGATTGGCTGGATATGGGCAGCATGTGAGGCTTTCTGATGTCAGGCTATTATCCAATGATGGATCGAATCTATTGTTCGGGCAGCCAATAAAATATGCCCTTACTATAGAGTCTGATATTGATGCGGAAGACCTGAGTATTGCCACGGGTATCTTCAACAGCTCGGGTACATGCATAGGCACCTCGTTTACGAAGGAAAAATTGTCGGTAAAAGCCAACCAGAAGCTTACATTACGTTTAACCATATCCAATCTGAATTTAGCGCCAGGCTCTTATTACACCGCTTTCAGCATAGGACGCGGTGGCCAAGAGGCTGCTAGACATGATCTGGATATTGTAATCGGTAAACCTGCCTTCCAGGTTTTACCCATTTCAGAGAACGAGGGCCCATTCGCTAATTGGAGTTCTGGTTGGGGGAATATAGTGCTCAAAGATGTGCAATTGATGATCGATGACGAATAGAAAAGTACGCGATTGGCACCCTTATCGGTGGTCTTAGCTTCCGCCTTCAAGGGGAACATCCGATTAAAACCCAACCTGGTGGCTAACGGGGTACAATGAAACGGGAGTTGGACGATGAGGTGTTAGGCAAAGGGCTGCCGTCTGGTGCCATGCACTACCGTGCCTTCATCGGCTCCCCGGAAATTTATGATTTACTTGCCAGCAGCCATTTTCGCCTCCTCACGTGGTTCGGTCTCCGAGAACATCACTATGTGCTTGATATTGGTGCAGGATCTTTAAGGGTAGGCAAGCTCCTCATTGTTTATCTCTTGCCGGGACGTTACTTCGCGATCGAACCAAACCGGTGGTTGATCGAGGAGGGAATTGAGAAGGAATGCGGCTACGATTTTGTTCAGCTCAAGAAACCGACTTTTGCATATGAGAGCAATTTTTCATGCTTACAATTTGGCTGCCAGTTTGATTTCATCTTTGCACATAGCGTGTTTTCTCACGCCTCGCTGCCACAAATCCGTCTTTGTTTAGAAGAGGCAAGTAAATGCATGAAGCCCGAGTCGGTATTTCTCGCGACTTACAAGAAGGGAACCCGAGACTACCTTGGCAACGAATGGTTATATCCAGAGCGGTCCGAATATCGACCTGAAACCATGGTAGAGGTGGCCGAAACTTTTGGGTTGCGTTGCCAAGAAGTGCCCTTCGACACGTTGATAGGTCAAACGTGGGTTGCCTTCACCAAGCCGGAGCATGCGGAGATGGTGGCTACGATCATTGCCAGTATTTCCGGCGGTATTGAGGGTCTCGCTGCCGCCCTAAAGTGGAAAGAAAGATACGAGAACGCATTGGTCCAGCAGCAGAGCTGGGAGGAAAGGTATCACGAGCTCTACTTGCATCCATGGGTGAAGTTCGGTCGCTACGGGAAGTCGTTTTTGCAAAAGTTAGGGGGAAGGGTCAAGGTTCTCCTCGGATGAGAATAACCCATAGGCATCGCCGCTTCCTTACTCAGACGCTGGTAAACCATACATGAGGCTAACCCAACTTATACCCAAAGCTTCAGTGCCGGAGCGAACTGAGTATCCGCCGATTGATCCTGTTCCTGAAGGGATTCATAGGCCGTTTTGGTCTGTGATGATTCCGACCTATAACCGTGCCAAGTATCTGGAACAGACTCTCAAAAGCGTCCTTGAACAAGATCCGGGGCCTGATGAAATGCAGATCGAGGTAATCGATAATTGTTCGACCAAGAATGATCCGGAAGAGGTGATTAGAAAAATGGGGCAGGGCAGGGTCCATTTCTACCGACAACCCAGCCATGTCGGTATGAGCGAAAACTGGACCACCTGCATTAAGCGCTCGCGAGGTTATTGGGTCCACATTCTACACGACGATGATGTTGTCCTTCCCGGCTTCTATGCCGCCTACAAGCGCCTTATTGAAGAGAAACCAGAAATTGTCATGGTGTTTTGCCGTGCAATCTCGATCGATGAAGATGACGAGTGGATTCAGATAATGTATTCATCTCCACATTCAACTTCCACTTGTGTTCTTCGAAATGCTGCTTACGAGCTGGTTAAAGGGAACTTCATATCGGCTCCGACTGTCGCTGCCACTCGGGAGGCCTACGAGAAAGTTGGCGGGTTTGCATCTTGCCTACCTTACTCTGCAGATTGGGAAATGTGGATGCGAATAGCGGCTAGTGGCTCTATCGGGTACATCCATCGTCCATACCTGCTTTATCGTGTCCATTCTGATTCTGACACGAGTAGACTTATCCTGAGTTCGGAGAATATCAAGGAAATTGTCCGCGCTATAGAGATTGGAGTCCCTAAGTTACCCCCTCACCTGCGGAAGAAGGCTCGCTCTGAGGCATATAAACATTATTCAGCATATGCAGACGATTTTCGTTCAAAACTAACCGCCAAACGGCAATACATGGCTGCATTGCGGCATGCCCTTTGGGCCTTCAGACTTTATCGATCTTTCCCCAATTTATTACGGGTGGTTCTATCTGCTTTTCGGTGTTTGGCAAACGGAAAGCAGGAAGACCATTGCCCTAACAAGTCTGCCAGTAAGGACAGCGCTGTCATTTAGATGAAGTGCGCTTTGATTGAATACAACTCCTACCATGGTGAGACGTTGCCAACCTTGGTCTATATCTTAAACAGACTTAACATCAGTGTGGACGTTTATTGTTCGCAAAAGGTAGTCCGGAATAACCCATTCATCTATGCCGCTGGACTGAGCTATTCTCAGCGAGATTGTGACGGACTCTTCTTCAAACTCTGGGTAGCACGGCGGCAATTCCGAGACTACGATTTCTTATTGCTTAATAGTCTGGAGCCTAAAGAGATCTTGCAGAAGGCTGCGGAAGTTCCCATTCCTATTGTTGCCGTTATACACAACGGAAATTTGATAAACACTGATCTGGATTTTGCCCGTTTCTTTGCCGTGTCAAACCGAAAACCGCTTGTGTTGGCAAAACACGTTTCAAATTTCGTTTCGAAAGCTGTAGCTATACAGTGGATCTCGCCTGTATTTTTTGGTCAGGTAAAAGCTAGGAAAATCCACGATCAAACTAATGTCCTCTTTTGCGTACAAGGCAACTTGGATTTTGACAGACGCAATTATGTTTCTTTATTAGATGCGATTGGACAACTTACTTCTGATGGGGTAAGGAGTTTTCGCGTCATGATCGTTGGTAGAAGCGAGGCGAGACATTATCTAATCTTTAGGGAGCAGGTACGAGATAGAAAAGTGGACAGCTTTTTCGAGTTCAGTAACGGCGAGCTTACTTATCAGGACTACTATGGTTCAATGACCACCGCGAGTTTTCTGCTGCCCCTAGTTGATAGAACCTCCCCTCCTTACGGAGCGTACTTCCTCGAGAAGATAACCAGCTCTGTACAGTTAGCCATTGGATTAGGGATTGTGCCAGTTATACACATGGAACTAGCCAAACTTTATGAAATTAAAGAGCAATCGGTCACGTATAGAGATGGCGGTTTAACCGATGCTCTCAAACGGGCGTTAAACGTTAATGCAGAAGCTTTGGAGTCCATGAGAAACGGGCTTGTTTCAAAGAAAGAGACTTTACTGAATGAGTCCATAGCAAACATGAGGGACACCCTCGAGGATATTGGTTTGACACCTCCTAGAGTGAAGGTTGTGGCTACTAACAGGAGATTCTCCATAGGATCCTGATACGCTCATGAAACGTCTCGTCCTTAACACCAGTTGTTCGGAATTCTTTTCGACATAGCGCGATGCTGACCATATTCTCTATTCCCAAGCCGTTTCAGGGACATATCGGGGTTATCCAGCGCAACGCCATCCAGAGCTGGACCCGGCTCCATCCTGACTGCGAGGTTATTCTCTGCGGCGACGATGACGGTGTCAAAGAGGCGGCAGCCAAATTTCGAACGAGACATATCCCGGACGTTACACGGAATGAGTTCGGCACACCCTTGCTCGACTCGGCCTTCGAGAAGGTGGAGCGCGAGGCCAGCCATCTCCTCCTCTGCTACGTGAATGCCGACATCATCTTACGCAAAGACTTCCTTGCGGCGGTGCAGTCCATTCCGTTCGGGAAGTTTCTGATGGTTGGCCAGCGTTGGGATGTCGATCTTAAAGAAGCCATAGATTTCACAGACGACGGATCGCAAGGGTGCCTGGAGCAGCTACTGGTTCAACAAGGAGTCCTCCATCCTCCCACTGGAATTGATTATTTTGTTTTCCGGCGCGAGACTGTGGGGAATCTCCCTCCCTTTGCGGTGGGACGGCCCGGCTGGGATAATTGGTTTATCTACAGGGCACGTTCCCTTGGCATTCCCGTTGTTGATGCTACCAGAGTGACGACCGTGATTCACCAAAACCACAACTATACTCACGTTAAGGAGGCCATAGATAACACCGCGGAAGGTCCGGAAGGTGAGCGGAATAGAAAACTGGTTGGGGGCTGGCAAAACGTTTTTTATATTCGAGACGCAACGCACGTCCTGGTCCCTGATAGATGCAGGGATAGGGGTAGTTCGGCCCGCATGCGGAGAAATCTGTGGACCCTTCCTGTCTCAGCCCTTAAGCCATGTAAACAGTTGAATTACTTATTTGGCGCCGGAATAAGATTCTTAAAAAGACGACTGAGGTCAGCGGCATGAGTCGGTCTCTCCGATTCCTCATTCTGAACACAGACTACCCGGAATTTCTCGGGTGGCTATACAGCCGGCATGCTGGGCTCGCGGACCAGCCCTATGAGAAACAGATGCAAGCCCGGATCGACAGTCTTTTCGGGGTCGCGGACTTTTACTCAAGCAATCTGCGAAAACTGGGACACGAGGCTTGGGACATCCACGCCAATAACGAGTTTATGCAAAAGGCGTGGGCCAGGGAGCACGGGAACCCGATGGATTCACCGACGTGGGGCAGAAGGTCTCTCCGAGCGACCGTTGGTCATTGCGGCGCTATCGCGTCTAAAACACCCTTGCGATATTTGAAGCCGCTCTTTCGCCCGCTGTTGCGGTCCGTAGATGGGCGGTCCGCTTGGTTCTACGAGATCCTGGAAGCGCAGATTAAGCACTACAAGCCCGATGTTCTACTCAACCAAGATATGGGTGGTATCACCACTCGGTTCTTACGGCAGATCAAGCCCTATTTAGGACTGCTAATGGGCCAGTACGCAGCTACACCCTTGTCAGGGGATGAGGATTTTACTGGCTACGACCTGATCATTTCCTCCTTTCCACCAACAGTCGAGTATTTCCGGCAAAGGGGTATAAATGCGGAACTAAACCGAATGGGCTTCGAGCCAAGGGTATTATCCTTGTTGAAAGATAGAGAAAAAACTTTTGATGTGACATTCGTCGGCAGTTTCCACAGTGTCCACAGTAGCAGGGTGGCATTCTTAGAAGCTGTTTGTGCTCGATTCGCTGAGATAAAAATCTGGGCACCGGCCGGTCCATACTTGTTTCCCGGATCGCGCATTCGAAAGCACTACATGGGGCAGGTATGGGGACATGAAATGTATGAAATCCTTTGCTCTTCCAAGATCACTCTCAACCATCATGGAGATATAGCCCCTTTTGCAAACAATATGCGGCTGTATGAGGCGACGGGTGTCGGTGCTTTGTTGATCACCGATTGGAAGGCCAACCTGCATGAGATGTTTGAGCCTGGTAAAGAGGTGGTGGCCTATCGGAGCCCCGAAGAATGCGTTGAACTCATTCGGTACTATCTGGACCATGACAATGAGCGCGGGGCGATCGCTCAGGCCGGGCAGAGGCGTACACTGGGCAGTCATAACTACTTTCAGCGGATGGAGGAGCTTGTTGATATCATACACAGGTACCTCTAGCCGGAGGGTATTTCAGGGTCTTCCGGCGGGACTACGCCAAGCCATTCGTTACGCCGTCAGCACAGGCAAGCGGTGGAAGAAAGGCCTGGAGTTGGCGTGGTGGCGCCTCAAACTTCGCTCTCTAGAGCCCGGCTCCACGGTACCCTGTTGCGGCTACACAGTCCGGTTCAACGACGGGGCCAATTTTTATATTCTCTACAAGGACATCTTTGTTCACCGGATCTATCACTTTGAAGCCCAACGTGCGGATCCGCTCATCTTGGACTGCGGGAGTAACATCGGGATGTCGATTCTCTACTTTAAGTCCATCTATCCTCAGGCGCGCATCATCGGTTTCGAGCCGGATCCTGAAATTGTTTCCTTTCTGCGGGAAAATGTCGAGCGCAACCGCCTAGAACAGGTGCAGCTGGTTCAGGCCGCGCTCAGCCGAGATGGAGGGAAGAGAACGCTCTACGCAGACGGCAAATTCGGCAGCAGCCTGTTAGGGAACCTTTCCGGGGAAGCTGCCCAGACGTGGCAGCGGTACGAGGTGGCTTGCACGCGGTTGCGGGATTACCTGACTGCGCCAGTGGATTTCCTCAAGATGAACATCGAGGGGACGGAATATGAGGTGCTGGCCGACTCTGAGGATCGTCTGAGGCAGATCAGGGAGATGGTTATTGAATATCACCACCTGCCCGGGCTGCCCCGTTCCCTTCACGAGATCTTGCAGATTTTGCACCGCCAGGGATTCGATTATTTGATCAACGATTTCGATTCTGAAACCAACGGGGGCGTCCGTCCTCCTTTTTGCCTCACGCCCGAGAGCCGTTATTTCTTGCTCATCTATGCGAAGCGGACGGATTAAGAGATGGCCGGGCCAGGAGTTTCCCAAAGCCATCCTTCGGTGGGTGCGGCGCCATTGGGAGCGCGTGACCTGGTGGCCGCCGGTAGGCGCTGTACGCTTCGGTAGCCTGAGACGCCTGGCACCTGTCAGTCGGACCTTCGGCCTCGATCGCGGGACGTGCATCGATCGTTATTACATTGAAGCCTTTCTCGCAGGTAACGCCCGAGATATCCACGGCCACGTCCTGGAGATCGGCGATGATTCATATACGCGGAAGTTTGGCGACGGGCGCGTGGTGCAATCCGATGTGCTCCATTTGCGGGCGGGGAATCCCAAGGCTACGCTTGTAGCGGATTTGACAAAGGCGCGGGATATCCCCTCTGATACTTTCGATTGCATTATCTTGACACAGACCTTGCAGTTTATTTATGACGTTCGCGCCGCCCTGAGTCATCTCTATCGGATTCTTAAGCCCGGCGGAGTCCTTTTGGCAACCATGCCGGGGATCAGTCAAATCAGCCGATATGATATGGACCGTTGGGGCGATTACTGGCGCTTTACCACTTTGTCGGCACGGCGCCTATTCCAAGAGATATTTCCCCAATCCAATGTCACGGTCCGAGCTTACGGGAACGTCCTGACTGCTGTCGCCTTTTTAGAAGGGTTGGCGGTAAGTGAGTTGAAGCGAGAAGAACTCGATCACCTGGATGCCGATTATGAGCTGCTCATAGCGGTCAGGGCGGTAAAGCCCGAGAGGGCACTATGCGAATAGCCGTTCCAGAGAGCCTTCGGTGGGTTGGCCGACGGCTCAAGAAAAGGTTCTTTCCGGGGGCGCTCATTCTCCTTTACCATCGCGTGGCTGAGTTGCCGTCGGATCCCCAGCTCCTCTGCGTGACTCCCGGTCATTTCGCCGAGCATTTGGAAATCTTGAAAAAGCGGCTACGGCCGGTATCCCTCGGGGAGATGGCGCGGCCTCTGGTGGAGCGAGTCCAGGCGTCCTCTCCGGTGGTCATCACCTTTGACGATGGTTATGCGGACAATCTCCATCAGGCCAAGCCTATCCTGGAGCGCTACGATATTCCCGCGACGGTCTTTGTGACCGCTGGACAGGTCGGCTCGGAGCGGGAATTTTGGTGGGATGAGCTTGAGCGGCTGCTTCTAAGGTCAGGTTCTCTCCCTGAAAGCCTCCGACTCAGCGTCAACGGCAATGCGATGAGCTGGAAATTGGATGCTGCCGTTTCCTACGACGAAAGGCGCTACCGAGACTGGAACGTCGAGCTCCAGGGCAATCCCACACCGCGCCACACCCTTTATCGCTCCCTCTGCGAGCTCTTGCGCCCCTTGGCGGAGGGCGAGCGGGGCCGGGTGATCCAGGAGCTGCAGACCTGGGCTGGCGCAAGAGAGGCGGCACGTTTGACCCATCGTGTTCTCTCTGCCGATGAAATCCTGCGTCTGGCAGAGGGGGGGCTGGTAGATATAGGAGCCCACAGTTTGACCCACGGCATTCTTTCCTCGCTTTCCCTGACGGAGCAGCGCACTGAGGTGGAGGGAAGTAAGAGACGGCTGGAGAAAATACTCGGGCGTCCGGTCAAGAGCTTTGCCTATCCGTTCGGGTTGCGCTCGGATTACACGCCTGAGAGCGTGGCGCTCGTGCGCGAGGCCGGATTCGACTCGGCTTGCGCCAACTTTCCCGGGATCGTTTGGCGTTCCAGCGACCGCTTCCAGTTGCCCCGTCTCCTGATCAGAGACTGGGGTGGAGAGGTCTTTGAGCGACAACTCAGGAGGTGGTTGGGTGGCTGAGAGGCCATATGTCCTGCAGGTGAACACCAGCGATATCAGCGGCGGCGCTCAGAGGGTGGCCTGGAATCTCTTTCGCTCCTACCGCTCTCGGGGCCATGCCTCCTGGCTTGCCGTAGGACACAAGCTGAGCAGCGATCCGTATATTTTGCCTATCCCTCATGGCCCCGACCGATGGGGTTGGTCGCGCTTTTGGTGGGCTATGCGTGCCCGCATCCAGGCACTGGATGGGAGCGGGCGGCTGAGCCGTCTCACGCAGCTTGTGGCTGAGCCTCAGGCCTTGCTCGATCATTTTCGTGGCATTGAAAATTTTCACTATCCAGGGACATGGCGCTTATTGGAGCTAAGTCCGGAAGCGCCAGACATTGTTCACTGCCATAATCTTCACGGCGGATACTTCGATCTTCGGTTCCTTGCATGGTTGAGCCAGCAGGTGCCCACGATTTTGACGCTCCATGATGCTTGGCTGCTCAGCGGCCATTGTGCGCACTCGTTTGACTGCGAGCGCTGGCGGATCGGCTGCGGCGAGTGCCCGGACCTGACAATCTACCCGGCGATCAGGCGGGACTCGACCGCGACCAACTGGCAACGCAAACGAGAAATTTTCACCAGCAGCAGGCTCTACGTGGCTACCCCTTCGAGATGGCTGATGGATAAGATGAACCAATCCATGCTCGCGCCGGGCCTGGTCGAGGCCAGGGTGATCCCCAACGGCGTGAACTTGACGATCTTTCATCCTCAAGATCGGAGGAAAGCACGGGCGTCGTTGGCGTTGCCACAGGAGGCGAAGATACTTCTTTTTACAGCCAACGGCATTCGTGCCAACCCCTGGAAGGACTACCAGACCCTGCGAGACGCTATCGGAAGGCTGGCGGAGCACGTAGGGGATCAAGAGGTCCTCTTCATTGCCCTGGGGGAGGATGGACCGGCGGAACATGTCGGACGAGGGGAGATTCGTTTTGTTCCCTACCAGAGGTCCCTCGACGTTGTTGCCTGCTACTATCAAGCCGCCGATCTGTATGTTCACGCAGCCAGGGCTGAAACTTTTCCCAATACAATCCTTGAGGCATTGGCTTGCGGCGCGCCGGTGGTCGCGACGGCCGTTGGCGGTGTTCCAGAGCAGGTGAAGGGCTTGAGGACCGAAATAAGCTCCATAAATCATTATCCGGCGGCTGAGGCGACCGGTCTTTTGACTTCGCCGGGGGATGCTGAGGAATTAGCTACGCGCATCGAGCAACTACTGAAAAACCAATCCCTGTTGCGCCAGCTCTCGCAGAACGCGGCCAAAGATGCTCGTGAGCGCTTCGACTTGGAGCGACAAGTGGATGCCTACCTGGATTGGTACGAAGAGATTCACGCGGCCTTTAAGTCAAGAGAGACGAAGGGATATGAACTGGCAGGGGCTTAGGACGCTAGTCACTGGCGGGGCTTCGTTTATTGGTTCTCACCTGGTCGATGCCCTGGTAAGCCGCGGCGCCGAGGTTAGCGTCGTGGACAACTTGAGCAGCGGGAGAATCGAGAACATCGAGCAGCATGTCAATTCGGGGAGAATCGAGTTTTTAAACGATGATTTGCTTTCTCCCGAGTCCTTCATATGTCGCTGCCGTATCGTACTTGAGATCTTTTATGGTAAACTGACTGCCAATAACGTAGTGGAGCATATGCCCACTGGTGCGCTGTTATGCAGGCGAGGCGAAATAAAAAACAAACAGTAGGATATTCCGAATATCAAGTGCTGCTGAGTGCCTTTGTGGATTTGGTGCAGCGAGCGCTGGGAGACCAGGTGGTGTCCCTTGTGCTATATGGCTCGGTGGCGCGGGGAACAGCAAGACCTGATAGCGACGTGGATCTGCTCCTCATCCTACGGGAGGCTCCGGCAGGATATCGGAGGCGACTTCAACCCCTGTTGCCTGTCCTTAGAGAGTTGCGCAAGCATCCATGTTGGGTGGCGCTTGAAGGGCAAGGATTGACGCCGTTCCTGAGCGTACTTGTGTTCTCCTTGGAAGAAGCCAAGGAAAATCAGTATCTTTACCTGGACATGGTTGAGGACGCAAGGATTCTGGTGGATAGGAATAGTTTCTTCCAGGGCAAATTGCAGAGCCTCCAGCAAAGGTTAAAGGAGCTGGGCGCGAAGAAGATTCGGAGAAATGGAGATTGGTATTGGGACCTCAAGCCGGACCTGAAGTTGGGGGACGAGGTTATTTTGTGAAAAACACGCGAGAGGGGGGGATTCGGCTGATTCAGGAAGCAGAGGACATCCTGAGGCGTGATGCTCAGGGAGCCCTGAACGAGAAGGACTTCAACATGGCGGTGCGGCGGGCTCAAGAGGTGGTGGAACTGACCCTAAAAGGGGCATTGAAAATACTTGGGGTGGATTACCCCAAAGTTCATGATGTGGCCCCCCTGTTTTCCGATCAACTCCGACAAAAGCGAGGGGTAGGTGACCCGGCGGTTCTGCAGAAAGTCGAGGAAATCTCTTTATGGCTTGCCGAGTCCAGAGCGCCGTCTTTTTACCTTGACCGAGAGTACAGTGAAGAGGACGGTGAACAGGCCGTTGGTGATGCTGCTTTTGTTCTAAGCGAGACTAAAAAACTCTTAGGTCTTGCTGCGATACCGGCGTAAGTCCCCATTGCATTCTTGGTTTCACACTAAAAAAGTTAAGCAGGGGGCCCTAACAACTTTGTCAAGTCAATGCCGCTGGGCGCTACTGCAGGACCAGCACAAAGAACTCTGGGACGGCGCGGGATTTTGAATGGCCTAGAGTAGGAGTGGAGTAAGACCATATGGACTGGAAGGGTCTTAAAGTTTTAGTCACGGGCGGGGCCTCGTTTATCGGCTCTCACTTGGTGGACGCTCTGGTAAAGAGGGGAGCAAGAGTTCGTGTTGTGGACAACTTGAGTAGCGGGACGATCGAGAACATCAAGGAACACGTCGAGGGGGGAAGGGTCGAGTTTCTCAAGGAAGATCTTGTTGCCGCCGGGGTGATTAGCCGCGTCATGGTCGGGATGGAGATTGTCTTTCATCTCGCGGCGGACCATGGAGGGCGCGGTTACGTAGATCTGCATCAGGTCGAGTGCTCTACCAATTTGATCCTGGACGGAATGATATTTAGGACT
>Ga0209211_10008609_pt1 | contig 13883 bp, 16 predicted proteins | sample RifGroA2_FD_183992 | JGI IMG/M metagenome (GOLD analysis project Ga0209211, IMG submission 183992) | Groundwater microbial communities from Rifle, Colorado, USA - Groundwater A2 (SPAdes) (version 2) | ecosystem: Environmental > Aquatic > Deep subsurface > Groundwater | place: Rifle, Colorado...
GTTTTCTGTGTTTTCTGTGTTTTCGTGCTTTATGTGCTTTATGTGCTTTATGTGTTTTAGTGCTTTATGTGTTTTAGTGTTTTATGTGTTTTAGTGTTTTAGTGTTTTCTGTGTTTTTTGTGCTTAACAACCCCTCCCCAACCTTATCCGCCTCGCCGGCTCCGAGCGTCATCACCACCTCGCCCGGCTTTAAATTTTTTTTGAGATAACCGATAATTTCTGAAAATGTTTTAAAAAACAAAGCCGGACTCTCGCGTCTGTATTTCTTATTGATTAAATTCACCACATCTCGGCTGGAAATGTGATAAACATTTTTTTCCCTGGCCGGATAAATTTCCGCCACCATCAAATTGGGCGCCAGATTCAAAGCCTCGGCGAATTCCGCCAGAAAATCCCTGGTTCTGGAATACAAATGCGGCTGGAAAACCACCCACCATTTTCTGCCCTTGAATTTCTCACCCGCGGCATTCAAGGTCGCTTTGATTTCCGTCGGATGATGCCCGTAGTCATCGTAAATTTCCACTCCTTCTGCCTTACCTTTCAATTCAAATCTACGCCACACGCCGTCAAACTCGGCCAAAACTTTTCTCACCGTCTTTGGCTTTACACCAAGCACCGCCCCTGCTGTCACAGCTCCGAGCGCATTATAAATATTGAATTCGCCTGGCACTTTCAATCCAAACTTCTGTTCATGAAAACTTTTATAGGCTTTTTTTAGCACTTTCAAACGAAATTCCACAACGCCTCCTTGTTTGTGACGGATTTCTTCCGCCGAAAAATCAGCTTTATCTTTTAAGCCAAAAGTCAGCTTACGGCCGCTGAATTTTTTCAAGAGCTCTTGCAAGTTTCTGTCATCCGCGTTGGCTAGCAGATATCCGCCTTTTTTTATCTGACTAATAAATTTCCAAAAACTTTTTTTCACCCCGGCCAGATTTTTGAAATAATCCAGATGTTCCGCTTCCAGATTTGTCAAAACCGCGATATCCGGCCTGAAATTCAAAAAATTATCTTTGTACTCGCACGCCTCGGATAACAAATATTTTAACTCGCCCAAACGAAAATTACTCTGCCACTCTTTAACTTTCGTGCCGACAAAAACCGTCGGATCAAAACCAGCCACCTCCATTATTAGTCCAATCATCGCCGTGGTCGTGCTTTTGCCGTGCATGCCGGACACCGTAATCGTCTTCTTTTCCTTGGCCAAAACGCCCAGTAATTGGTAAATCGTCAGTGTCTTTATCTGCAACTGCCTGGCTTTTTTTAACTCCGGATTGTCGGCCGCGATCGCTTGCGTATAAATTACCAAATCAAAATCTTTTTTGATGTTACCCGCCTGGTGGCCGACCGCAATCTTGGCCCCCATTTTTCTTAATTCAAAAATCAACGCGCCCTTACTTCTGTCAGAACCAAAAACCTGTTTTTTCCCGGCCAAAAAATATTTGGCCGCGGCGCTCATCATAATCCCGCCAATGCCGATAAAATATACCTTATTTATTTTTTCAAAATCAATTTCCATAATTAAATCTATAATTATCAATCAAAAATCTGTTTTCCCCCCCTTCGGGCAATCTCCCGCAGGGAGACAATCTAAAATTACCAACCTCAAATCTTTCTTGCTGTTTCTAAAATAATTTCCGCCAGCCTTTCTTCCGCTCCCCATTTTATCATCTCGTGAATCTTTTTTGACAACTCTTTCAATTTGCTTTTGCCGTCCAAAAGCTCCTTGATTCTTTTGATCAAATCGTCACTGTCTATCTTTTCCTGATCCAGAATTTCCACCGCTCCTCGCTCATAAAAATAATCGGCGTTGGCTACTTGGTGCGAACGCGGGATAGGCATTACTAGCGCCGGTTTTTTAAGGTAACCGATCTCCATCAGGGTGCCCATGCCTGCCCGCGTAACAATTAGATCGGCTATTTTTATAAAAGGAATAATATTGACCAAAAAATCATAGTGAATATAATTTTCATGCGAAAAATCATCATCCGCTTTATTTTCGCCGGTAAGATGCACAACCTGGCAAAACTTTGTCAGTTCTTTCAGTGAATCAAAAACCAATTGGTTTAGAGCAAGGGCGCCGGTTCCCCCGCCGGTCACTAAAACCACCGGCCAGTCTTTTTTTAAGTTCAACCTTTCCAGCAACGCTTCCTTGTCCAGCGCGGCCATCGCCCTTAAATTATTTCTGACCGGATTACCAATGATTTCTGTTTTATTTTTTTTAAAATATTTGGCCGTCACTGGAAAACACACCGTTATTTTTTTAGCCATCAAACCGCATAAATTATTGGCCAATCCGACCTTGACATCTTGCTGGTGAATTATATTTGGTATGCCCAAAAACCAGCTGGCCCAAACTACCGGCACGGCCACAAAACCGCCGGCTGAAACGATCGCCTGGGGTCTTAATTTTATCAGAATAAAAACAGCTTGCCAAAAACCAATGATAATTTTAAAAACATCCAAAACATTTTCCATGCTGAAATACCGTCTCAATTTGCCGGAAAAAATTCCTTTAAAATCAATATTATAACGTCGGATTACCCTTTCTTCCGGGCCGCTTCTGGTCCCGAGCCAAAATAAATCACAACCAGGATCCCTGGCTTTTAAAACTTCGGCCACCGCGATTAAGGGTGTCACCGAGCCCATTGTTCCTCCGCCGGTAAATAATATCTTCATAATTAGTAAATTCGTAACTATCTAAAACCCTTCTTATGCAGGCGCTCTTTCGTAAATTTTGAAATATTAACCACTATGCCCACTGCCGCCATCGCCGTCATCATTGCCGTTCCGCCATAACTGACTAATGGCAAAGGCAAACCGGTCAAAGGCAAAAGTCCAAGCATCGCTCCTGCATTAACAAAAAACTGCCCCAAAAGCCAGACGCCAACCCCAATCGCCACCAGATGACCGAAAGTATCAGCTGTTCTATCAGCCGTTTTCATCATGCGGTAAAAAAGCAGGATAAATGAAATAATAAAAATAACCACAAAGACAAAACCAAGTTCTTCGGCGATAATGGCAAATATGGAATCGCCGGCCACCTCGGGCAAATACTGAAATTTTTGTTTTGAATGTCCCAGTCCAAGCCCGAACCAGCCACCGGAACCCACGGCCAAAAGAGCTTGTTTAATATGGTAACCGATTCCCTGGGGATCTAAATCTGGATTTAAGAAAATCAAAAACCTGTCTAGACGATACGACGCCACTTTTATTAAAGCCACCAGCCCGACCACTGCTCCGCCAAACATAATCAGGATATGACTGAATTTTGCTCCGGCCGCGTAATAGACCACGATACTCATTAAAATTATGATAAACACAGTCCCCACATCAGGCTGCATTATGATCAAGCCGGCCACCAACCCCAAATAAACCAAAAACGGCAAAAATCCGTAAGCAAAATCTCTCAGCTGTTCTTTTCTTTTTGCCAGCCAAGCCGTCAAATAAAGCAAAAAAGTCAGCTTAACAATCTCCGACGGCTGCAAAGAAAAACCGAAAATATTTATCCACGATTTGGCCTTGCCGTAAGTGGCTCCGAGTCCGGGAATAAAAACCAAAACTAAAAGTCCGATGGAAAACAGGAGCAAAAGCGGCGCGAATTTCCTCCATGTCTGATAATTGATTTTGCTGAAAATAAAAAACAAAAATAAACCCGGCAAAAAACCCAAAAGTATTTGATGTTTCACGAACCAGTAACTATCGCCAGATTTGGTATTATAGCCAAGCACGGACGAAGCCGATGACAGCATAACTAAACCAAAAACAATTACCAGCCAAAATAGTATAATCAAAACATAATCTGGTTTGTGGCCCGATTTCTGCATATCTCAATTTTACCGCAAATTTGGGCAATTAGCAAAAACCCTCTTTACCAACCCGGTTGTTTAATGTTAAAATTCCTCTAGTACTTTTATGTTTTTCGCCCTTAGGGCGATCCCTGCCTGCCGGCAGGCAGGCGCCTTCCACTCATGCGAATGATCTACTTGGAAAATTGGCGGACTGTGTTTTCGTGTTTTCGTGCTTTAGTGTTTTTGTGCTTTATGTGCTTTCTGTGTTTTATGTGTTCTATGAAAAAAGCTAAACTACTATCACCTCAAAAAGGTTACGACCAATATGCTGTTTATTACGACCAAAAAACCGCCTACCTTGACAGTTTTGAACAAAATAAACTGCTGCCGTTCCTGGGTAACCTAAACAACAAAAAAATTTTGGAGGTCGGCGCCGGCACCGGCCGCCTGTCTTCGCGTCTGGCTGAATACGGAGCGCTGGTAACCGCCTTTGACATATCGCCGGAAATTCTCAAAGTGCTCCACAAGAAAAATAAAAATATCGCGACCGTCATTGGCGACGCCGAAAGCCTGCCTTTTCCCAATAATACTTTTGATATTGTCACGGCCGCTTTTTTAATCGTTCATCTCAAAGAATTAAAATATTTTTTTAACGAAGCTTATCGCGTCTTAAAGCCAAGTGGCCTTCTCGCCCTCACTAATATCAACCAAAAGCGCCCGCCGGAACTTAAAGCCGGCCGGGAGAAAATCATCATTGAATCGTATTACCACCGCCCGGAAAAAATCATTAAAGAGCTTAAATCGCTTTCTTTTTCCATAATCAAAAACACCTTTATCAAGGATAAAGATGTCTGGATTAACCAAATCGTTATTGCGGCAAAATAGGTTTTAAAAATTTAGCTCAATATTTTATTCGTCTGTTTTCATCCCTAGCTCCAGTAAAATATCCGCCGGTATCGGCACTTTACCGCCCGGTTTAGTTACCCCGGGATAACGCCAGGCTGATATGATTTTTATCACTCCTTTGCCAGCTTGATACATCAGCCACACCTCATAAGGATGCTTTTTCGTTCCGGCGCTCTGCATGACCGCCAAGGTTTTTTCCGCCACGCCCTCTTCCATTCTTTTGGGATAACGCAAAACCCTCATCAACCGCGCTGCCGACAACTGGTAATAGTGCATTTTTTCTTTTGCGTGCTTGGTCCAATAAAATTTTTTGCTGGCTGGCAACTGCATAATTGCATCGCAAGGTTAATGGAATCCGTGCGCGTAATCGCCGAATTTTTTTCCGTAATGATGATTCCATACATCCATATTGATATACTTGTTCTCCCCTATCCGCACGCGCAAATACTGGTGCGGGGAAACATACCAGACTAGCGAATAGCCAAACTGAATATCCAGATCGTCAAACCAGCCGCTTTTAACCAATAACACGCGCAGCAAGTAATTCATAGTGTGGCAGTGGAGAAATCCGTCCCGGCTCCATAGTTTTTTCAAATCAGTCTCAAACGCCAGGTGGATTTTGGTACAGGTTCTAAACCGATAGCCGCGGAATTTTCGCGTCATGATTTGATGCGCTCTTTTCAAACAATCTTCCTTGTCTACGGAACGGCTAAGCTCTTCCGCGATTTTTTGCATGGCATCGGGAATCTTATTCGGTATGGGCAATTTGGTGAAAAAATTCAGGAGCATTTTAAATATTAATTTTTTACAGGATTATCACTCCCAAAACAATTAATGAAACCACAAACTCAATTTTCGTGCCGGAGGCCAGCGGCCCGAAATATTTCCTTTTTGAAAATGGCGCCAGCGGCTGGTGCTCAAACTTCATCAAGCCGTCCAAAGCAATGTGCGAAAACTGAAACAAAAGAAAAATCCACCACTGCACGGCCAAAAGAATCGCGCAGAATACGCCTATTGCCGCACCGCTTATAGCGCCAAAAAAAGCTTCATGCGTCCACCAATGCTGATTAAACCTGCCGCTGACATCGCTCGCTTTTTTAAAAAATAATTTAATGTTTGGTAGATATTTAAAGTTGAGTAGCGCGTGATCAATATCAATCGCCACCCCGCCTAAAAACGCCACGAGCCAGCCCGGCCCGGACAAATCCAAATATTTACCCAAAAACAAGGTGGCAGCGATGTGAGTGGTGATGAGCATTTTTTACTTTTGGTTATTTTCTATGAAACGCGGATCTCCAGGATTGCCAAGATTATCCAGGATCGATTTTTGGTTGGTCCAGACCTGTCTTTTAAACTGGGGCTGCTTGCCAAAATTTAGTAATAACCCAACCCCAATATTTGCCGCGCGCGGGTAATTTAAAAGCTGTGCCTCGTGTTCCCCGCACAAACTCTCCGCCGCTTTTATCTCAATAATAATGTTGCCTTATATCAGCGTAATAATCACCGACTTGATGCAACGCGTCATAAAACACCCGGATGGGAACTTACGACTGACAATACAAACCGTGCTTCGCTAATTCAATCATCATTGAATTTTCATAAACCTTTTCCAAAAATCCGTACCCAAGCTGATTATATACATTAAAATACGACTTGATTATCAAGCCAGTTTCATATTCGTATTGCATATTTATTTGTTTTAATCTTTACCTATCCTGGTCATCCTGGTAATCCGCGTTCTATTATTTGAATTTAATTCCCAACTCTTCCAATTGTTCCTCGCTCACTTCACTTGGAGAATCCATCAGGGGGTCCCTGGCATCAGCGGTTAAGGGGAAAGCGATGACTTCGCGGATGGATTTTTCACCCTGAAGGATAGCCAAAAGGCGGTCAAACCCGGGCGCGATACCGCCGTGCGGCGGCACGCCATAGGTAAACGCTTCCAAAATATGCTTAAACTGTTGTTTTTGCTTGTCATCAAAACCGATCAGCTCAAAAACCTTTTCCTGAACTTTGGGATCATAAATCCTAAGCGCCCCGCCGCCGACTTCAATGCCGTTTAAAACAAAATCATGCTGGTAAGCTTTTACTTTGCCCGGATCAGTCTCAAGCAGCGGCAAATCTTCGTCTTTCGGCCTGGTAAACATATTGTGCGACGGCGCCCATTTGCCGGCTGAACCATGAAAATGCGCCTCGCTGTCGCGGTCCGCGACTTGTTTTTCAAACAACGGAAAATTCACCACGAAGCAAAAGGCCAGCTCGTTCGGGTCATTGTTATCTTTGCGCAAATCCGGTTTGTCCGTGCCGTATTTGTCCATCGCTTCCTGCCATTCCAGCCGCGGCCATCTGTCAAAAGTCATTTTCTTTTCCGGCCACAACTTTTTCACCATGGCTGTAAACATTTCTTCAATTAAATTCAAAATATCATCTTGGCTGACAAAACTCATTTCCATATCCACCTGATAAAATTCTCCCGGGCTTCTGTCGGCCCGCGCGTCTTCATCACGAAAACACGGCGCGATCTGGAAATACCTGTCCATGCCGGCTACCATTAAAAGCTGTTTATACTGCTGGGGCGCCTGGGGCAAAGCAAAAAAATTGCCCGGAAACTTTCTGGAAGGCACCAAATAATCGCGCGCGCCTTCTGGAGTGGACTTAGATAAAATTGGTGTGTGGATCTCAATAAATTTTTTCTCATGTAAAAAATTGCGCACAAAATGCATCATGGCTGAACGCGTTTCTATATTCTTTTTCATCCGCTCGTGGCGCAGATCAAGATAGCGATATTTTAAACGCAATTCTTCATTCGCCTGCCGGTCTTCATTCGCGACCTCAAACGGCGGGGTTTCCGCCGTAGCCAGGACAGTAATTTTTTTCGCCAGCACTTCCACCGTGCCAGTCGGCAAATTTAAATTCTTTTGTTTCTCTCCCCGCTCCTGCACCAGCCCCTCAATTTCCAAAACAAATTCCGGCCGGATATCTTTCAATGCCGTCTGTGACGACTCATCCAACTCCACCGGCACACACACCACTTGGACAATCCCCCATCTGTCGCGCAAATCCAAAAACACGATTTTGCCCATATTTCTGCGCGCATTTACCCAGCCGTTTAGTTTAACTGTTTCCCCGATTTTTTTTGAAGTTTCTATGGATAGTGTGCGTGGCATATAAGTTTATTAATAATTAATAATTTTATAAAAAATCAAAACTATCAATTACTGATTTAAGTTCATTATAGAACTGTTCATTAGCTTCTTTAACATAATCTAAAATTGGGAAAGTCAAAGTATAAATTTTATCATCTTTTGAAAAAAAGATATGATTAAGACATTGAAAATAGCAAATTGATCCATCTGTTAAATAAAAACCTCCATTGTTAAGTTCTTCTATTTTAAATGTTCCAATTCTATTTACAAAATCATGATCTTTTACAAAATCTCTTAAATTACTATCTTGACTGTTATCAAAAACCCAAACTATCACATGTACTGGTTTGTCGCTATAACTATTCATTCTGGGTTGATAAGTTGGACCTAAAAGTTCTATCATGTGTAATCTTTTTTCGCGAGCAAAAGAGTACTGGGTATTACCTTCACCGGCCTTATTTAATACCCATAAACCAGGATATTGAATAGAATAACCAAACTCTTCATTAATATAAGTTTGCATGGTGTTTATTTTATCCTTATAAACAGAATTTCTGATTATATCCAAGACTTCATCTGTTTCGTACCAAGTTTTTTCAGGCACCATTATTTGATCTCCCACTTTAATTAGAACATTCTTATTTTCCATTAGACTAATATCATTTATCCTGGCCATAATTGGCCAATATTTGCCAGAACCATAATACTCTTCAGCAATTGACCACAAAGTATCTCCTTCCTTGGCAGTTATATAAACAAACCTGTCTTTTTTATCTTCATATCCTTGCTCTCTTAATTTTAAATCTAATACAACGGGATCACCATTAAACTCAATCGGACCCAAATAAGTTGAACTCCCATCTGGCTTCCACCAACCACTAAAAAACAAATAATATTTTCCATTTTGTATCTCTGCCACGAACTCACTTTTGTCATTAGTGGTAATTTGAAAATCACTATTATCCCTTCCTTTATATTCGTTGTCTTTAATATCTAACCTTTCCCATTTGCTCGCCGTAATTAAATATAAACCGACTTTTTGACTGATTAAATCACCATCTCTATCAATCAGTTTACCACTGAATAAAGTTTTTTGTTCAGACATTTTATTACCATACTGTCCAATTACCTGCTTGTCTGCCTCATTGATAATTTTTTGATAAGTCAAGACCACCCAACCGATTAAAAAAATTGCTACCACTATGGCGGCTAAAAGCATTAGCCAGATTTTTAGTTTTTTAGGTTCAAGTTGTGGTTGGGGTTCTCCCGACTGCTCGGGATAGCTCGGTTGTTGTTTTGTTTGGTTCATATTTTTTATTAATTATTTTGTTAAAAATTTTTCAAGCGGCATAAGTTTAAAATTTTCATAAATACCTTGGGTCTGATTAGTGATTATTAGACCTGACTTGTTTTGATAATCTGCTAAAAATTTATAAAATCCGTCTAAGCCTTTTTGTTTCAGGTTAAAATCCTTTTTACTTTTTTCCGCTGGATTAAATTTAACCTCTATCGGTTGAAATTCAAAATTACCTTGGTTGTCTAATTTTTTAATAATAAAATCACACTCTTTTTTATCTTGATAAAAATAGCTAATTTCCTGATTGTTGTTTTTTAAATGATTGGCCGCGATATTTTCCGCTAAACAGCCCAAATTACCTCCGCCTGACAGAATTTTTACTAACCCGGTGTCATAAAAATAATATTTTTTTTCATTATAAATCTGTTCGTTTAAAGAAGATGAAAACTTGGGCACTTCATAAACCAAATAAACTTCGGCCAAAAACTGCAAATAATCTTTGACTGTTTCAATGGAAACTTTTAATGTTTTGGCAATTTTATTTAAACTGATTTTATAACCAACCGCTCTTGAGAGTATTAATAATATATCTTTAATAATTTTTGGTTGTCTTATTTTATAAACCTCAACAATGTCCTTATAAACAATGTTATCCACCAAATCCAGTAGATATTGTGGATCATGATTAATCACGTATTCAGGATAACCGCCAATCTGCAAATAGTTTAAGATATCTCTACTTTGGGAAAAAATTTGAAATTCCTGCCAATCAAGAGGCTGGACGATATATTTTAAATAGCGTCCGGTCAAAAATGTTTTTTGCCTGGAGATTAATGAAATAGCCGAGCCAGAGAGAAAAAATTTTATATTTTTAGTTTCATACAATGCCTTTACTTCCTGGTCCCAATTTTTTTTATATTGAATTTCATCTAAAAATATGTAAGTTTTTTGCTGGTTTGATAAATTATTGAATTTATAAAATTCATCTACTAATTTTAATAAACTTTGATCTTTTAATTCTGGGTGGTCCAAAAGTAGATATAAAATGTTCCTATGCTTATTTTTTTGTTTAATCAAATAGTCAATCCATTGTTTCATAATAGTTGTCTTGCCTACCCGCCGACTGCCAAGCAATAATAAAATCTCCTGATTATTTATGTTTTTCTTCAGGATTTCCAAATATTTCGGTCTTGGAATTTTCGTCTCAATTTTTTCTTTTTGCCACCAAGGATTTAGTTGGTCGAATATTTTCTGCATATCTTTTTGGCTAATTTCAAATAAAAATTGCCTGTTACCTAAACATATTCTATCATAATGGAAATTATTGTCAAATCATAGTTTCACCCACTGGCATCCTCACGCGAATCCAGCCGTTTAATTTAATTGTTTCTCCGACTTTTTTGGTGTGTCTGTTGAAGTTGTGCGTAAGCATATTACTGCTTGCTCAAATTCAGATAGTCCAGTTTCAAATAATCTTTTTCTATTTATTGTATAACCTTTGATTAAATGATATTTCAAAACTTTCGTGGCCCAAATACGAAATTCAGTCGCTCGTTTTGAGTTAACACGATAACCCACGGAAATAATAACATCTAAATTATAAAAATTAACTGGCTTATCGGAAAAAGGAATGTGCATTTTTTGCACATTGCTTTTTTCATCCAACTCACCTGATCTATAGATATTGCCGAGATGCTTAGTAATAACACTTCTTTCAGTGCCAAAAAGCAAACTGATCTGCTCTTGCGTCAGCCAAACGGTTTCTTTTTCAACCTTAACCTGAAGCATGGGTTCGCCTGCTTTCTTGTAAATTACTATCTCGCCTTTATTATTAAATTGAATATTCTTCTTGGCCATAACTCATAATTCCTAATTCATAATTCATGCTACGGTGTAATCCTATTTATCATCCTTGGAAAAGGTATCGTCTCGCGCACATGTTGCAATCCGCACACCCAGGCCACAATGCGCTCAAGACCGAAACCAAAACCGGAATGCGGCACGCTGCCAAATTTGCGCAAATCCAAGTACCATTGAAACGCGTCCATGGGCAGATTGTGTTCTTTGATCCTTTTGACCAACTCGTCATAACTGTCTTCCCTTTGCGAACCGCCGATAATTTCGCCATAACCCTCTGGGGCGAGTAAATCATTGTTCATGGCAAATTTGCCGCTCTTGTCGCGTTTCATATAAAATGCTTTGACCGCGGCCGGATATTTTTCCACAAACAACGGTTTGTCATATTCTTTAGTCAACATGGTTTCATCATCCGCACCCAGATCATCCAGCTCGCCAATATCACTCCCCAACTCCTTTAATTTCTTCACCGCGTCAGAATGAGTAATGTGATAAAACGGCGGCTTGATTTTTTTAAGAGGTTCAATATCCCTCTCCAATATCTCTAATTCGCGCAAATTAAAAAATAGCACCTGCTCTACCATGAACGATATCAACTCTGCCTGAATTTTCATATTTTCCTCATGCTCCACGAACGCGGCTTCCGCGTCCATCATCCAAAATTCCGTCAGATGCCTTCTGGTTTTTGATTTTTCCGCCCTGAATACTGGGCCAAAATCAAACACCCGGCCAAGTGAGGCAATGGCCGCTTCTAAATATAATTGCCCTGACTGCGACAAATACGCCTTGCCTAAATCAAAATATTCCAGTTCAAACAAAGTAGTGGTGCCTTCGCAAGCCGCCGGCGTTAGAATAGGCGAATCAAATTTAATAAAATTATTCTGGTGCATCCATTCATAGCAAGCGCGGATCAGAGTGTCGCGCACTTTTTGGATTGCCCACTGGCGGCTGGAACGGAGCCACAAATGCCGATTGTCCAAAAGAAATTCCGGTCCATGTTCTTTTTTACTGATCGGATATTCTTCGCTCGGGATTTGGTAAATCTTAAAATTTTTTACCTGCAATTCAAACTCACCTTGATGTTTGGGGTGTTCTGTTACTAAACCGGATAATTCAATGGAAGTTTCTATCGCAATCTTCTGCGCCTCATTCCATTTTTCCTCGCTGACATCTTTTTTATTCAAAATACACTGGCAAAATCCAGTCCCGTCCCGCATTTGCAAAAACATAATCGCGCCGGATGAGCGAAAATTATATATCCAACCCTTAAGGGTGATTTCTTGATTTTTGTATTCTCTCAAAGAGTTAATAAACATACATAGTCTTCATTAATTATATTGTTTAATATTCTAAACCACATTTTTCTTTGACACGTTTTTTCATTAGTTTTTCTTCTATTTCTTTACTTTTTTTACTAAAAGCATATGACTTATTATAATCTTCCCATGAAGAAAATCCATACTTTTGAGCAATTTCATTCCACTTCTTCTTTAATTCTTGCATAGCGATAGCCGCATCTTCTTTGCTCATTTCTCCTTTTTGTCTCTTTTGGACCAAAATTATTGGATCAATACCATTTTTAAAGCCATAACAAACTATATCAGAACCTGCTTCTATAATCTTTTTATCTGTCTTGGAAACACATCCTGTTAATAAAAATGGTAAAAAAACCATAACCATCAAAATAATAATTTTCTTTTTAGACATAGATTTTTTCTTAATTTATCATTCCTTGGTGGAATGACAAAATTAGTTGCTAAAATTATTTGACACAGTGGATAACTTTTTGCTATAATAATTTCATCACGATAAGAGGACTACCAAAGGGTTTCGTCCCGAGGGAATGCCTCTTTTTTATTTGGCTAACTTATGCTTAAATAACTGAATATTCACGATAAAATAACTGAATTTTCTGATTAATGATGAATAGTGAATATTGGGCACAATAATTTTTAAGAGCCTACTCTGCTTAACCAAATATTCAAATAAACAATAAAAATCTCCGTCTCCGGAAACTATAATGGCTTTTTGATAATTCGGATATTCTATCATCGTGTGCAAAACTAATTCCGCATCAACATTACCCTTAATTTTTATTTTTCCATCTTCTTTTATTTCCAAAGTCGGCTTGAAAATACAAATGTAGCCGGCTTTTTGTAATTCGGTGTAAAGCATCTGATTGCCTGGAACATAGCCGATAAATAGGTACGCTTTCCCAACTCCATATTTATCACGCAAAAAAATTCTAAATCTGGAGAAATCCAAAACCCATCCCCGGCTTCTAACTCCCAGATTCAAATTTTGGCTATCAATAAACGCGTAATTATTTTCTCGCAGTTTCATATTTTATACAAAAGGCAAACGGAAATTATAAACCCAGCCACGCAGAGTAACAGTTTGATTTTTAAAATTTTGGAGGTCTTTGATGAACATAAAATTATATCAAAGAGTTAAAACCTATTTACACAATTGAAATAACCGCCATCGCTTATCTCCACGTAAGGCTGACCATCTTTTCCTATCTTTGTGGGAGATTCATAATATGTAAAATTACCCCATTTACATAAAGGATTTGAGAGACAATTATCTAGTGACATCTCGGCACATTTAAAAGTGCCCCATATCCTGTGAAAATACAATCCACCAATAACAATGATAAAAATCACCACACAAATGATAAAAATAACAATTTTCTTTTTAGACATAATATAAAATTTACTTGCTAAAATTATTAAAAAATAAATATGGTCGCTTAGTATAAATAAACAGGAAGAATAAAGTTGCTATTTTTCAACTTGTCTTCTATCTGCCAATAACTGTGGTAAATATTTATCTCCGGATAATTTTCTTGAAAAACTCTTGTGGCTGGCCTGCTTGTCTCTTTTAAGT